>Ga0075163_10001710_pt1 | contig 29614 bp, 20 predicted proteins | sample JI1023141ADNA_FD_71478 | JGI IMG/M metagenome (GOLD analysis project Ga0075163, IMG submission 71478) | Wastewater effluent complex algal communities from Wisconsin, to seasonally profile nutrient transformation and Carbon sequestration -... | ecosystem: Engineered > WWTP > Effluent > Algae...
GGGTTGGCAGGAGGGGAGGGTGGAGATTTTTTTACGAGCAGCCCCGAGTCTCTCGGGGGAACCCTTGCAGCTTTCTATTCCGCACGCCCGTAACTTTGTGCTATGTTTAAGTATTATCAACACACATCCTTCCGGGTCTTAATCATAGCTCGGTATTATGTTAAGTAACTATGCGCGGTGCCCGGCCCAAAGGCGAGGTGGCGCGTTGGCATGAGCGGGGAAGCATCTTTGGGCCTTGATTTTTTTCGTTCTTTTTGCATCAAGGCAAAAAGGACAAAAGAAAAATAAGGTGCGAACACCTTTGAAGTTCTGGTGAGCGTTCAGCGAACTAATGAACTAATCCAGTGAGCTTTATCACAACTCAATTGAATTGCTTTAGAGCGTTGGATTCAAGCATGTGTGATGCGGGCTTTGGCTGGCGCCAAGGAATGTGCGGCCTGCATTACTTATGCTTGGCGGGTTGATGGATTAAATGCGCGTGGGCAAAAAACTTTCTTGCTCAATCTTTATCGTTTAAATAGACACTCAAGGACGAGGTGTGCACAGCCCGGATGAGCGCGGCCTTGAGCGGCTATTTACACATAACGTCAAATTATATAACTGTGCGGCTGGCTTGCGCGGAACAATCCCGAACTTCAATACAAAGCCTAAAACCCCCAGACCAGCGTAGCAAAGGCATGTGCGCAATGGCACGCTGGGATGGTTAACATAATATAATTATAGAACTGTGCGTCAGGAACTTAGCTCGGCAAAAGTTATATAATTTATATTATGTTAAATTGAAAAGGTGGCTAATTAGGGTTGTTGGGCCACTAACCGTGAACAAGGCTCCATGATATAAATCATAAGCACGCATGATAGAACTAATGAAAGTTGTCAATGCACTCGCTGTACTTTGAATTGCAGACGAAAAAGATATCAAACGAGACACTTAAATGTTAGTATTATGAAAAGCATCCTTGTTCCAATCGATTTTTCCCCCTACTCTCTTAGTGCCGCCAAAACTGCCGCTTCACTGGTCACTAAATCCGAAGGGCGTATCCATTTGTTACACCTGCTGCCAGAGGTTCCTGTGAACTGGGACAGTCTACCCGTTGCGAAGCAACAAGATTACCCCATGCTGGAAGGCAAATTGGTGGAAGCCAAAATAAAACTAGAACGGTTTTCGCGGCAACCTTTTTTTAAGAACTGTGATGTGATTTTCCACGTGCAGGGAGGCGTTGCTTTCGAACAGATCAATCTCTTTGCCAAGAAAAACAAGATGGATGTTATTGTGATGGGTGCACATGGTGACGGTGAGTCTGAATTCAGGTTTGTGGGATCGACCGCCCAGCGCGTTGTACGTGCGGCATCAATTCCTGTTTTGAGTGTGAAGAAAAATCATAATCCGGGGCCAATCAAAAAGATAATGTTTGCTTCCGATTTCAATCCCGAAGTTAAGCCTGCAATGACTAGCGTGAAGAACCTTGCTTCAGTACTCGGTGCCAATATAGACCTGGCCTACATCAATACACCGGGTCATTTTCTGGACGACAATACCGTAGAGGCCAGAATGCAAAAATTTGTCGTTAAGCAAGGCCGCGTAAAATACCATACGGTAATTCAAAACAGCAACGCGCGTGAAGAGGGCATATTGGAATGTGCAGAAAAACGCAAAGCCGATGTGATTGCCATAGTAACTCATTTAAGAACGCATAAGCCAAGCTATTTAATCAGTACGGCTGAGACTGTCCTTCTTCACTCGAAGGTGCCCGTGTTGAGTTATGTGAGTGATGGCGCTAAGTGACAGGAAATAATTACTGATAGATAGTGATGTGTACATCGTAAGTCATTGAGAATTGAAACAACATTTTTATGAAAAAGATAGTAGTACCTTGCGATTTTTCCGAGCCTTCACTTGAAGCGGTTAAATTCGCTATTGACCTGGCAACTCAAAGCGGTGGTTCGGTTGCCGTTGTAAAGGTCATTGACTTGCCTATACTGGCGTATGGAGCTTCTATCGATATGCCAATTTATAATTTCAGTCCCAACTTGCTAAAGGAGCTTGAAGAAGACGCGAAAAGCAGCTTTGAGAAATTGAAACAAAAGTTGGGCAAGCTTTCTGTTACTGTTACGTTTTCCGTTATCTCCGGGCCCACCTTTACCATGATTCAGGATTTTATTGATGAAGGAAAATTTGATCTGGTGGTAATGGGCACCCATGGAGCGACAGGCCTGGCGGAATTCTTTGTAGGATCCAACACGGAGAAAGTGGTGCGGTTTTCTAACGTGCCGGTCATCGCCATTCGCAAAGCCACTCCCCTCTCTACCATTAAGAACATTGTTTTCCCTACCTATCTTCAATATGATCAGGATGACTTTGTCAAGAACCTTAAATCACTTCAAAAATATTTTAAGGCCCGGTTGCATATCCTCTACTTAAATACGCCTTCCAGTTTTATTAATGACAGCGAGTTGGGCAAGTATGCAGCTCATTATGGATTTGAAGATTACACACTTGCCATTCGTCATAATCGCCACGAACCTGATGGCATAGTATCTTATGCTGAAGAGATCAAGGCCGATATGCTGGCCATGGCAACGCATGGGCGTAAAGGATTGGCACACTTTATAAGAGGAAGTATTACTGAAGATGTTGTCAACCATATTCCACTTCCTATTTGGACATACCGGATAAAAAAATAGCGATTACTAAATCCAATTCAGCTAGCTATGAAGAAGATTTTGGTACCTACCGATTTTTCAGCATGCGCTCAGCATGCCGTGGATGTAGCGATTGAACTTGCCGGGCAGGCGGGTGCCAGCCTTCATTTCTTACACATTCTTCCTGCCGAAGATGAACATCCGCATGTTTCCGGACCGCACGCAACCCCAGTCCATTCTAAGGCCAAAGGGCGCTCGCAAGATGGGCTCAATAAATTGGTCTCCCAGGCAGGCAGTTTCGGTATAACCGCAACTCCCCTACTCGTCTTTGACAAGGGCAATGAACGGATTGAAGATTACATCAAACCATTGAACATTGATCTCATCATTATGGGTTCGCACGGTGCCACGGGCATTCGTGAATTAGTGATAGGTTCAACTACTCAACGGGTCGTGCGACACGCCACCGTTCCGGTTCTTGTAGTTAAGAACCCAATCGGTAAACAACTGAAGATAGACCATATCATCTATGCATCCACTTTTGCAGCGGACACCGTCCACGACTTTGATCAGGCGGCAGACTTTGCACAACTTTTGAACGCAACCCTTGATATTCTTTTTATCAATTTCAAAGACAAAGAGATTGATCAGGTAGCCATGAACCGAATCGCCAAAGAATTGACGCTACCTTATCCGAAGTTGCAGTATACTGTCAACGATATTGAAACGAATGACGAAGAGTGGGGTATTCACCAGTTTGTGGAGAAGATCAATGCCGATATGATAGCCATCACCACGCACGATAAAACAGGATTTCTGTCCCACAGCGTGGCCGAAGACCTGGTTAATCACGAAACTATTCCGGTATTGGTCATTGGAGAGAAATAGCACGCAGCGTTACAAGTTATAACACCGCATTTCTTCAATCATCGCCCTCACCAAAAGTTTTCTGCACTTTCAGTTCAGCACGTCTGTTCTTGGCGTGCTCTTCAGAATTACAATCTACTCCATCGCTGCAATTGTTCAACAGAAGGGCTTCTCCAAATCCTGTCGCTTCAATTCGTTTTGGATCAATGCCCTGTGATTCAAAATGTTTTACCACCGCAGCAGCACGTCTATCAGAAAGCGCCTGGTTGTATTGCTTCGTTCCGTGCGAGTCGGCAAACGCGCTGACCTTCAGTTTGGCCTTCGGGCGCTTGTGCAGAAATTTCAACACTTCATCAAACTTTGGTTTCTCACCGTTGCGCACATGGGCGTTGTCAAAATCAAATTGGATAACCACCTTATCAATAAACTCTTCTTCAAGCAGAATATCATTAAGAAGATCTCCGCCTAAAAGGCCTTTGGTATTCAAATGAAAATCTTGCGGAAGAAACCCCGGCTTCTGGGCGGAGATGCGGTACTTTTTATTTGGCTCTACCTTAAAATCATATGCGCCCGTGGCGTTTGTGATCACAGAGTCTATCGTTCCATCCGTAAGATTTTCCAGTGTCACTACTACTTTTTCAAGTCTGTTCTGACTCTCGTTGCTGTAAATCAGCCCTTTCGCGAATAGCGCTTGCTTCCACAACGCAATTTCCAATGTATCATGACCCATCGCCCGCGAATAAGTAGAGAACTTTTTTAATGAGTCGATCCAACTGTACCCTTCCTTCGATGATTTGAGAAGATAATTCATGTCAAATGCCAGGTCGAAATGAAAAAAACCCGAGGTGTTACTAACGGTAGAATCAATTGCAGTGCCTGCCTCGTTCATGAGCACAACTTTCGCATCGGCAATGGTCGCTGAGCTATCCTTTCTCTCTATTACTTTTCCATCCAGGAAAAATGATTTAACGGAAAAGCTATAGATGTCATCATAACCCACACCGCCCGGCCGATTGGATGAAAACAAACCTTTTCTTCCGGTTTCATCCACAACCATAGAGAGGTCATCGCTGGAGGTATTCAAAGGGAAGCCCATATTTTTTGGCAAAGAATAACGATGTCCGTGGCGATAGCTGAGATAAATATCAAGGCCGCCCAATCCACCATGACCATTTGATGAAAAGTAAAGTGTGGTGTCATTGGCAAGGAAGGGATAGAATTCGTCTCCCATGGTGTTCACCGTATGGCCGAGGTTTTTTGGTTCGCTCCATCTATTGCCATTTAGCTCTGATCGGTAGATGTCCGCACCGCCTTGCCCACCCGGCTTATCAGAAGAAAAGTATAGTTCGTTTCCATTAGGTGATATCCACGGATGACTATTGGAGTACGTGTCGCTATTAAAAGGGAACTCCTCTACCCCACTCACTTCATTGCGATCGTTGAGTGAAGCAAAATACAATTTTAGGTTCACGCGCCCTGAATGCGTCACGGGTTTACCGGCCTTTAGATTGTTTCGGGAAAATGCAATGCGTTTGCCCTCCTGATAGAAAGCAACCGGTCCATCATGGTAGGATGAGTTTAGGTCTTTGTGATAAAAGAGCTGCGCGTCCTGTTCTACCAATGAATTAAAAGGCGCATAAAATACATTGAGCATTACCTCATCATCATTTAAGGCAGCAAGCGAATGCCGCTTTACGAATACAACGCGATCACGGGCAGAAACAAATACGATTCCCTGCTTGTAAAGCTGTGGCGCGAAATCCGACTGATCGGAATTGAAAGGTTCTGGTTTGATGGCATACAAAACAGAATCGCGCATATAATAGCTGAGGTAATAGATAAAGTCAAACTTCGCTTCTGCGCGCGGATCGGCAGCAGCACTTGCCCTATATATGCCAAACCACTTTTGCGCATCCGTATACTTACCTTGAATGCTTAATATTTGCGCGTATTGATATTTGTATTTCGGATCGAGGCCCGGCACCTTCGCCAGGTGGGCATACCATTTTTCAGCTTCATCATTATTGCCTAGCCGGAAGTAGCAATCGGCAATTCTTTGTCTCGCTACAAAGTTACTGGTGTCTTTCTCGGCTACATACAAGTACAGTTGAAGCGCATTGCGATAGGCAAACTGACTGTGCAGCGTCTCTGCCTTTTTGAAGTTACTCTGAAATAGCGTTGAAATGTTGGTGCTTTGTGCCCGGATAAAAAAAGGTATGAAAAGTATAATCAGGACAAGAAATCGTTTCATCTAAAAATACCTTGGGGTTATGATTCCTTTCGAGAAGTACCTGAAACGATAGCTCACCATTGCCTCGTGAGATCCCAACTCCGCATGACGGATAGGCCCCGTTGTGAACGAATACGAGTACCCAAATCTCAATTGATCGGTAACCTGAACTTGCAGCAGCCAATTCAGTGCGTTGGAAAATTTGTAGGAAACTCCCACCCAGAGTACATCATCAAACAATAGGTTGGCGTTGATGTCCAATTCCACCGCGCGCTTGTCAACATACTTGAATAAGAAGTTCGGCATTATTTTCATCATCCGGTTGATTTCATATACATATCCCCCCGACACAATGAGCGGCACACTCTGATACACGGTCTGAAAATTGTTTCCGCGCTGAAAAATATTATTCGCCATGTGAGGCATTGACAATCCGGCATACCACATTTTGGTACTGTAATAAATACCGGCCCCCACATTGGGTCTTGTCTGCCTTACGTCCTGCGAAAAAATCGCATCCGATTGATACAAGTCCAGCGAAGAATAATCGGCACGATAGGAACTAAAGCCGGCTTGTATGCCCATAGAGAACGAACCTCCACTTAAGGTTGGAATACGATAAGCATAAATTGCATTTACTCCCGTTTGCCCGATAACAGATAGCTTATCGTGAACAACAAGCAGCCCAACGGCCACGCGCTCATTCGTTAAAGGCGTATGAACAGCAAGACTCTGCGTATTGGGTGCACCCGGCAATCCAACATTTTGAAATCGCGACAACACAGTTGCATTTAAGGCTCCCTGGCTTCCGGCATAAGCAGGATTAATAGCAAGCCCATTAAACATGTACTGTGAAAAAGTTGCCTGTTGCTGCGCGAAGATGGAGCTGCTTACGGAGAGTAGTAAATGGAGCGCTATAATGTATTTAGGCTTCATCAGTCTCTCTTTAGTACAACAAAGCCTTTGATGGGGGCACTACCATCTCCCAGTGTGATGACATAAAAATAGGTGCCTTCTGGCAATACGTTGCTACCCATTCCTTTATTGGCCTGCCCTTTCCACACACGGTCTTCATTATTATATCCCTTCATTTCGAAGACCTCATTATTGTATCGGTCAAATATCAATACTTGATTCTCGGTGTAGTAATCAATGCCATCAATGCGCAGGTATTCGTTATTACCATCGCCATTCGGAGAAACGCCTTCATACACTCGCAACGGTAAATCTCCTACGTTGATGATCAGCGTTCCCTGGCTACAGCCTACCGGTGAACCGGAATCGCAAATCGTGTAGACCAATGAATCGATACCCCTGTAATCTACTTCCGAGGAATAGGTGAAACTTCCATCTGAATTAAGTATCAATTGGCCGTGCATTGTCTCTTTCACAAGAGTTGTAGAAAGGATAATAGCATCTCCTTCAACATCATAATCATTCGTCAATACGTTGCCACTGAAAGGAGTCTTTCGCATCACATTGACAGAATCCCTTACTGCAACGGGAGCATCATTGACCGGATTGACAGTGATGGTAATACTTGCTGAATTGGAGGTAGCGCCTGAATTATCATTTACCGTGTAGTAGATCACGGCAATGCCATTGAAGTCTGTTGCAGGGGTATAGGTGAGATTTCCAGCGTTGTCTACGGACCAGGTGCCTTGTGTACTGGTGAATGAAGCTTCCGATGTAGCTGAAGATGGATCAAGGTCAATCGTTGCCGGATCGATTACCCCACCACTACTGATGTCATTCACGGTTATGGTTGGAACAATAACGGCCACGTCTTCGTCCGTTGTAGCGACATCACCAATTGCTTCCGGTGGTGCAGTGACACCGATCACGGCAACGGTAACCGTTGCAGGGTTTGATGTGGCTCCCAGGTTATCATTAACTGTATAGTTCATATTCGCGTTACCCGAATAATTTAGCACTGCTGTGAATTCCAAATCACCCGAACTGTTGACAGTCCATGATCCGTAGGTATTAGTAAATGAATTTTGGATTCCTCCCACAGTCAAATCGAGATCGATCGTTCCCGCATCCACTGTCCCGTCTACATCAGTATCGTTAGAAGCAATATTGGTAAGAGTGACTACCTTATTTTCCAGTGTTGTTCCCTTATCGTCAGTCGCAATCGGAGGGTCATTAACTGGAAGCACGGTAATGGGTATGGTACCAACATTTGAATTGACTAATCCGTCATTTGTAAAAAATGTAAAGCCGTCCGGCCCGTCATAGTTAGCATCAGGAGTATAGAAAATGCTGGCGCCATTTCCACTTAGTGTGCCATGTGCCGGAGAGGTGACTATTGTATAAGTAAGAGGATCTCCGTCAGCATCAACGCTTACAAGCGTTATGAGCGTTGGTGTATCTTCATTTGTTATCACACTGGTAACAGAACTTGATGATACGGGAGGATCATTAACTGGGGTTACGATTATTGATACGGTTGCCACATTTGAATCAGTGCCATCATTCACTTTGAACGTGAGAACGTCAGCGCCATGGTAGTCGGTAGAAGGTGTGTAAGTGATGCTCGCCCCTGTGCCACTCAAGCTGCCGTGTGCGGGCCCGCTAACAATAGTATAGGACGCAATTGCATTACCGTCCACGCTGGTACCTGCTAAGGTGATTGGCATGGCTGTGTCTTCGGCAGTGGTTACACTTTGCGGGTTTGCAATGGGTGCATCTGCCAGGGCATTGACAGTAATGGAGACCGTAGCAGGTGTCGAGGTAAGGCTTCCATCATTGACGGTAAACGTAAAGCTATCTGGCCCATAGTAATTGGAGGCAGGCGTGTAAGTAATATTTGGCGGAAGCCCTGTCACAGCTCCATGAGCAGGTAATGTGGCAATAGTGTGGGTAAGCGCATCGCCATCGACATCAGTTCCCGTTAAGGTCATCGACAATGCCGTATCTTCGCTTGTACTTACTGCTTGTGCCGCAGCCAGTGGTGCATCATTTACTTGGGTGACCGTGATTGAAACGGTGGCAATGTTCGAGTCCGTTCCGTCATTCACTTTGAAAGTGAAGAGATCAAGCCCGTTGTAATTAGATGAAGGAGTATAGGTAATACTGGCACCCAAGCCGCTTAAGATCCCGTGCAAAGGCCCGGTCACAACAGTATAGGATGCAATTGAGTTTCCATCTGGGCTGCTGCCCGTTAATGTGATGGGCATTGCCGTGTCTTCGGCAGTTGTTACACTTTGATCATTGGCGATGGGTGCTTCCGCAACTGAAGTTACCGTGATGGAGACGGTACCTACATTGGAGTCAACCGTTCCATCATTTACCTTGAACGTAAATACATCTGCACCATGGTAGTTTGTCGAAGGCGTGTAGGTAATACTTTGACCAGCGATAACGCTTAACGAGCCATGAGCCGGTAGACTTACAATAGAAAACGACAATACATCACCCAGGTTACCGTCAGTTGCCAGGAGCGTGATCGCTTTGGGAATGTCTTCAGCAACAGTAACATTTTGATCAATGGCAATGGGCGCAACATTCGACAACGGTGTGAGTATAAGGAAGACAGTTGCAATATTGGAATCCGTAGTACCATCGTTGACTTTGAATGTGAAGTTATCTGGCCCTGTAAAATTAAGGTTTGGAGTGTATATAAGATTAGGCGCTGCACCACTCAGTATTCCATTTGCTGGTGGGCTGACAACCGTATAGGTTAATGGATTGGATTCCGGATCGCTTCCAGAGAGAGTGATTGCCTTAGCAACGTTCTGATTGTAGTTGACGGTTTGATTATTTGCCACCGGTGCATCGTTCACAGCAGTAACCGTTATTGAAATAGTTGCAATGTTGGAATCAACCGTGCCATCATTTACTTTAAAAGTAAAGTTGTCAGCACCATTATAGTTAGACGCAGGAGTATACGTGATGTTGGGTCCACTACCGCTCAATGTGCCATGTGCGGGATTAGCTACAATGCTATAAGTAAGAGCATTTCCATCTACATCCGTTCCAACGAGGGTGATGGCTTTCGCAACATCTTCGGCTGTTGTCACACTTTGCGGAGCGGCAACCGGTGCATCGTTTACGGCAGTGACGGTAATGGTTACAGTAGCAATATTCGAATCAACGGTGGCATCGTTTGCTTTAAACGTGAAGTTATCCTGCCCATTGTAGTTAGCGGCAGGCGTATACGTGAGATTAGGAATCGTACCCGTCAAGGAGCCGTGCGCTGGGGCAACGACAATGCTGTAGGTTAATGCATTTCCGTCAACATCGGTAGCTGCCAGCGTGATGGCCTTCGCAACATCCTCTGCGGTCGTTACGCTTTGGCTCACGGCCACAGGCGCATCGTTGACACCCGTAACGGTAATTGAAACGGTAGCAACATTTGAATCGATCGTTCCATCATTCACTTTAAAGGTAAAGTTATCTGCACCGTTGTAGTTAGAGGCGGGAGTATAGGTGATGCTAGCTCCACTTCCACTCAAGGTGCCGTGTGCCGGGCCGCTCACGATGGTATACGTAAGTGCATTTCCATCCACATCAGTTCCGACCAGGGTGATAGCTTTTGCTACGTCCTCTTGTGTCGTAACGCTTTGTGGAGAGGCAACGGGTGCATCATTAACGGCTGTAACGGTAATGGATACCGTGGCAATATTAGAGTCAACGGTTCCATCATTAACCTTAAACGTGAAGTTATCGGTACCACTGTAATTAGCGGATGGCGTATAGGTTATATTTGCGCCACTTCCACTCAAGGTTCCTTTCGAAGGCCCGGTCACTATAATATAGCTCAATGCGTTTCCATCTACATCGCTTGCTTGTAACGTAATTGCTTTCGCAACATCTTCCGGGGTTGTCACGCTTTGGCCGCTGGCAATCGGAGCATCATTGACTGGAGTGACCGTGATTGATATCGTGCCTGGAACCAGAGAACTAAAAATTCCATCGCTGATCTGGAAGGTGAAGCTATCGGACCCATTATAATTAAGATTCGGTGTATAGGTATAATTTGATCCACTTCCGGTTATCACCCCATGTGCGGGTGGAGATACAATTGAATAGGTGAGCGGATCATTTTCAGGATCACTTGCAGTAAGCGCTATATTTTGCTGCGTGTCTTCTGCCAGTGTTACCAGCTGGCTATTGGCAACAGGTCGTGTATTGGGTTGTGCAACAGTTACTGAGGTGCTGCTGGTATTATCTCCGTTTGTACCACAGGGTACACTAAACTCATCCTTTTGCGCAATAGCAACAATTTTATCATTGGCTAGTAAAGGATTGGCCAGCGTAATAGACCAAGCTGTACCAGTGGCATAAGCTGCTTTTTCTTCCCTTGGCGTAGAGCCCCAGGTTGGTGGGTTTCCGGTAGCAGCAGTATTCGAGTAAACTTGAACTCGAACATAAATGTTATTCTCTACGGTGGTTCCGCTAATAATACTTTGACCAGCCCTTAGCGGCAACTGAATTTGCGGAGCACTCACTTTATTTTTTTCGAACCCGGCACAAGTTTGACATAAGTCCACCAAGGCTGTAGGACACTGATTGTTGACCAGGTCAACAAACGCGCAGGATACACAACTCGAATAAGCCGGAAGCCCGTTGTCAACGCCACCCACGTCTGCGATTTTGCCGGCCATCGCGCACGTTGCCGAAACGTTTGTTACTGCCGCAAACCTTAACCCGGTCGTTGAAGAAATGCCATACCGAGTAGCTAGCGCTGAGAAGGGAATATAAAAGTCGTAGAAGAAATCAGGATCACTGCAGGACGATTGATCGGCCTGCGAAATCTGAAAATTTGAATTTATGCTATAAAAAAGATCATGATTGGGGCAACTTTCAATACCATCTATGTTATAAACATAGACCCCGGCATTGTTTCGCTTTATTAACGTGATATCGAGTTCAAAGCCTGGGTTATCCGGTGTTGAATTAGGATCATTCGCACCGAAAAGCCCATCCGTATCTAATAAGATTGTCCAGGCCTCAACACTTGGGTTGTCGTCACCCGCTCTGAATCTAAAAATAAGATTGTCATTTGCATCGTGTACAGCATAAACAGAGTAGCCCCTTGTATCTGGTATGAGGTCGGTGATGCCGCAAGCATTTCCTACGTTGTCGCCAGTTACATCCCCCGCACCCAATATGGGTATGCCAAACATGGTTAACTCAAACTCGTTTACATAATAGCCTGTGCCATCGCCTGAGAATCCGGCATTAGTCCCCGAAACATATCCATCACCGTTGGGGTCCATCACCGAGGTGGTAGCGGCCCTGATAATCTTTCCTCTTTGGGAAAATGCAGCATTAGACCAAAGGCAGCAGGCACCCAGGAAAAAGCAAGCGAGTACTTTCACTCTATTAAGATTAAGCCAAAAACAATCTTCCCGCATTGAGTTCAAGCAAGAAACCCCAATGTAGGCTTTATTTTAGGATAAATACGAGGGAGCAGCAGCTCAAAAGGCAGGCATGTAAGATTTGGTATTATTAGCTAATGGTATTTTTACGTTGGTTAACTTATCGTTTTACATGTTTTTTTGTCCCGCGTGCTTAACTTTCGCACATGTGGTCTAACTACCATACTCATAGCAACTATTGCGATGGCAGCGAGTCGCTCGAAGCATGCATAGAACAAGCTAAAGCGCTCAAGATGATAAGTCTTGGATTTTCTTCGCATGCTCCGCTCCCATTTCCTCGCGGTTGGAGCATGGATAAGGATCGCTTAGCAGATTACTGTCATGCTATCAATTTACTTGCCGCCAAAAGCGGGGAACTTGAAATTTATAAAGGCCTTGAAGTAGACTTTATCCCCGGACGAATCTCTCCCAGCGACTTTCAGCATCAGCTGGATTATACCATTGGGTCGATTCATTTTGTAGATCAGTTTAAAGATGGTACTCCCTGGGAAATAGACGGAACGAATCAACATTTTGAAGATGGCTTTAATGAAATTTTCAATAGAAACAGCAAAGATGCTATTCATCGCTATTTTGAGTTGACGAAGGAGATGATTAGAAATAGTGCTCCTAACATCATTGGCCATCTTGATAAAATTAAAATTCAGAATAAGTACCAAACCTATTTTGACGAGAACGAAAGCTGGTATCAGCAAGAAGTACAAGAGGTAATTAAGGTAATCAAAGAAGCAGGATCGATTGTCGAGATTAATACGCGAGGCTTGTATCAGAAAAAATTAAGCGCGCCCTACCCAAGCCCGTGGATTATTGAGCTTCTCTATAAGAGTGGTATACCTATCATGATCAATTCCGATGCTCATCATCCCACTGATCTTTGTAACTCTTTTTCAGAAGCCGCTCATATAGTATTCTCTATTGGTTACAAAAAATTGCGCATCTTGTTGGAGGGAAAGTGGCAAGATGTTGCTTTCGATCAGCATGGAATTAAACTCAGTTAATAAACATCCTATTACTACCTGGCTTGAAAAGGCTGGCGGCCTCGGCTTCACGGCCTACACAGCTATTGCCGCCTTTTGCCTTTACACCTGCATTTTCGCATTGCGCAAATCATTTGGAGTGGCCACTTATGAAGGATTGGAACTTTGGAACGTTGATTACAAGGTATGGATGGTTATCTTTCAGGTAGTTGGCTACATGCTTTCCAAGTTTATTGGAATCAAGGTAGTTTCCGAGCTTGGAGCCAATGCGAGAGCCAAAGGAATTCTATTGATGGTGTCCGTGGCGAGTATCTCATGGTTATTCTTTGCCCTTGTCCCCTCGCCTTATAATCTGATTTTTCTTTTCTTTAATGGCCTTCCGTTAGGAATGGTGTGGGGAATGGTATTTGGATACTTAGAAGGAAGAAAATACACCGAAGTATTGGGCGCTAGCTTATCGGTTAGTTTTATTTTTTCGGCAGGCTTTGCTAAAACAGTTGGCGGTCATCTTATGCTCGATTGGAATGTTTCTCAGTTTTGGATGCCTTTTGTTGCAGCGTGTCTGTTTTTCATTCCTTTACTTATTTTTCTGTGGCTCTTAGATAAGATTCCTCCCCCGACATCGGAAGATGAATCACTCCGAACGAAGCGAAGTCCTATGACAGGCGTAGAGCGTATAAAGTTTGCAAGCCTATTTGCTCCGGGTCTCGTCCTTCTTGTACTTACCTATGCGCTACTTACCGCCTATCGCGACTTCCGCGATAATTTTGGTGCTGAGATATGGAAGTCACTCAACTATGGCGACAAGCCCGACATCTTTACAGCTACAGAAATTCCCGTCACGCTGAGCGTATTGATCCTGATCGGAAGTCTAATGATTATTAAAGACAACTATAAGGCTATGGTTGTTAACCACATTATTGTTTTGATCGGTATGATCCTTGTTGGGTTAAGTACACTGGCTTTCGAAAGAGCCTGGCTCAATGCTCCTACCTGGATGATTCTTGTAGGCATGGGTCTTTACTTTGGTTACATTCAATTTAATAGCATTTTCTTCGATCGGCTCATCGCAACCTTTAAGTATGTAAGTACTGTCGGCTTTCTTATTTACCTAGCCGATTCGTTTGGCTACCTGGGAAGTGTTGCTGTGCTATTGGTCAAAGAATTCGGAAACACACAGTTAAGCTGGTTGGAATTTTTTATTACAGGAGGATACTACCTCTCTGCAATAGGATCCATCTTGATTATTCTCTCACTTTTTTATTTCATTCAGAAATACAAGGCTAAAGTAAAAGAAGATTCCTACCAGACCGATAGGCAATAAAAAAGCAGTTACGCATTGCATAACTGCTTGACTTTTAAGAGCCTCCTGTCGGAATCGAACCAACGACCTACTGATTACAAGTCAGTTGCTCTACCAGCTGAGCTAAGGAGGCCTTCACAGAATCACCCGGTCACCAAAAAGTAGGGGTTCCTCTAAAAGAGTGGCAAAAATAGTGGAAGATGTTGGATTTACAACCTTCTTAGGAAACAGTTTTGAGCAATTTTAGCTGGCCCTTAAGCTCTAGAAGATGTCCATTAGACTCCTTGATCTTTTCATTGAATTCTTCCTTTAGCTTGTCTGCATTTTTAGACCGGCCAAAGAATTCAAGGTTGTTAAGAAGTACCGCCAGATCGTTCTCAACCTTGCTGATTTTCTTACGGATCGTCTGTTCTTTCTGGAAAATTTTCCGCTCTCCATCCGGATCATTTTTAAGATTAGCAAGCTGAATTTCCAGCATGGCCCGATCTCTTTCGTCTGCGCTCACATGATCTATGGACGCAAAAAACTTTTCAGTGGAGGCAGCAAACCTATTCTTGATAGAAACCACAGCGTTCTTTGGAACAAAACCAATGGCATTGAATTGTTTCTGCAGATCATTAACCATTTCAAGCGTCCCGGACTTTTCTGAAGTAAGCGTTTCTAGTTTCTCACATATAGCGACCTTCTTCAGAAGGTTATCTTCTTGTTCCTTCTCAGCTTTGTCAAATTGAGTTCTGCGTTTCTCAAAGAAATGATCACATGCTTTCTTGAACTCAGCATAAATTTTCTCGCGAAACTTCTCTGGCACGGGGCCAACTTCTTTCCACTGACGTTGCAACTCCTTAAGATCGTTGGCCGTCTTCTCCCAATCCAGGCTTTCACTCAGTGCAATAGCCTTTTGTACAATGTCATTTTTTAGTTGAAGGTTGCTTCCACGAACCTCATCCAACTTTTTAAAGAACTGATTCTTATTATTAAAGAAAATCTTAAATGCTCCCCAGAATTTCTTGTTACTCTCCTTTGCTTTCGAACGAGGTATCGCACCAACTGCTTCCCACTTTTTCTGAATGTCAAGCACTTCCTTTGTCTTAGCATTCCACTCTTTGATTCGGTCAGATTGAAATGAAGAAAGTGCAATCAATTCTTCCATCAAGTTATCTTTCGCCTGCAAATTGGCCTTCAACTCATTTTGAAGTTGAGTCAGGTATGCATCCCTACGGGCATAGATAGCATCGGAAGATGCCTTGAAACGCTGCCAGAGACTCTCCTGATCTTCTTTCGGTACAGGGCCGATATGCTTGAACTCATGATGCAATTCATTGAGTTCTTTCACCGCATCTTTAATGCGTTCAACAGAAAGGAGGCGTTCGGCCTTAGCACAGATTTCTAATTTATGCTCGAGGTTTCGTTTACGATCAAGTTCCTTTAATTCAAAATAGATACTGCGGTTATCATAAAACCGATCAACCAAAGCAGTATAACTAGCCCAAAGGTTTTTACCCATCGAAGGTGCCACGGGGCCGCTATTCTTCCAGGCATGCTGCAGATCCTTAAACTGATGGAAACTATTTTCAGAATCTTCAGCATCAAGTAATGCACGGAGCTTGTCTAAAATTTCGTTTTTCTTTTTTAAGCTATCCGCTTTTTGCTCTTCAATTGCTTTAAAGAACTGATTTCTTTTGTCACGAACTAGTTTGAAGGTCGCGTCAAATGAATTATCCAACTCATCTGGTTTAAATTCGAAATCCTCTTTAACTCCACCGTCCTCCATAAACTTGTTCAGGGCGGTAGCTCTCTCCTTCTCGCGAATGTCAAGAACATAAGGACGTATTTCCTTTAGCGTCATGTCCACTTTTTTAAAATCCTTCTCGGTGGACAACTCCTTCAACAAGTCAACAAATTCATGTTTTGAGAAAGCAGTATAATCTATCGCCTTACTCTCGTTAACCATGACTTCAAGTACATCATCATGATGCGAAGTTAAATCGTCTGATAATGAAAAATCACCCAACTCACGTGAGGATATTTCCTCATTAGAACTCCCCACTTCAACAAGTTGATCTTTCCCTTCTTGTATTTCCTCTTCGTTTTTCATGTAATACGCGCAATCAGTGCGATAAAGGTAAAAATAACAAAATCATTCAATTCAAACGTGGGTCTACAGGGTAATTTGAATAAACAGAAAAACGTCCGCCCATATCCTTCAATGCTTTTTGCCACATTATCTCAGCATCTGTTTCAAAAACAAGTTCATCATTTAACTGATTACTGACAATCCATGAATCTGCCTTTAGCTCTTCTTCCAATTGTCCTTCTGACCAGCCGCTATAACCAAGAAAAAATTTTAAATCTGCTGGATTAATTTGATTTGCTTGCAACATCAATCGCAGGCTCTCAAAATTTCCACCCCAGTAAATTCCTTCACCAATTTCAACTGCATCCTGCAGGTCTGCGCAGCGATGAACGAAATGCAATGTGTCCTGCTGCACCGGTCCGCCAACAAAAACAGTCGATTCCAAATTAACTTCGTTATCCATCACATCACTCACTTTGGCAATGGAAGGTTTGTTTAACACAAATCCGAAAGAACCTTCTTCATTGTGCTCACACAAGAGAATAATTGTACGCTCAAAATTGGGATCATTGAGATAGGGTTCAGAAACTAATATCCTTCCCCGGGCAGGCTTCAGTTTGTTTTTGTATTTAAAGAATTCCATCCAGTGTAAAAACGTTTTTTATCAATTTGAGTTCAGCAGACTTTTAAGAAGCCTCAATAAAACATACCTTTCGAGAAGAAACAAATCACTTAATTTTTATTTCTGAAATAATCGCCCAGGCATATGAAATCCCTTGCTGATATACGTAGTGAATATACTAAGTCTTCGCTCGACATTTTAGATTTGAGCACAGATCCGCTTCTGCAGTTTGATCGTTGGTTTAAGGAAGCGATGAATGCAAAAGTTCAAGAGCCCAATGCCATGAATCTGGCTACCGTATCCGCCAAGGCCACTCCTTCTTCCCGGATCGTGCTATTAAAAGGTGTTGAGGAGAGTCAATTTATATTCTTTACTAATTATCAAAGTGTGAAGGGAAAGGAATTGGACCAGAACCCAGCCTGCGCTTTGACTTTCTTTTGGCCTGAGTTGGAACGACAAGTTCGGATAGAGGGTATTGCAGAGCGGATTGAGGAAAAAATGTCAGAGGAGTATTTTCATAGCCGCCCAAGGACAAGCCAGGTAGGCGCATGGGCATCTCCTCAAAGCTCGGTTATAAAAGACAGGCAGATTCTGGAAGATCGTGTGAAAGAAATTGAGAAGAGATTTGATGGCAAAGAACGCTTGCCAAAACCTAATCAATGGGGTGGGTTTGGTGTTTCACCTCATGCGATAGAGTTCTGGCAAGGCAGACCAAGCCGACTGCACGACAGAATTGCTTATTTATTGATAGATGGAGTTTGGAAAATCAACCGACTAGCCCCCTGACGAACCGAACTGGCTCGCTATATAAAGTCGAAGAGGTTGTTTGCTCCTATTATCCTCCGTACAGTAAAACCTTCGCCATAGCTTGCACCAATGGCATGGCCAAATTCATTGGCTCTTGATTCAAGTAGCTTTAAAAAACCGGGATTGGAGATGTAGGTATCTGGCTCTTTGCTAGCCGGATCATAAAATTGAGTTCGAAACGCTCTCACTGCCTCCATCTTTTTGCCCCAAAATGCTGATATATCTATCACGAAATCGGGTTCAATGAGTTGACTTTGTATGTAATGATAGACGGCTTTTGGTCTCCAGGGAGCCTGGATTTTGCCATCTTGAGAAGTCTCAATCTTTGCCAAGCCTGCCAGAAAGCAAGAATCATAAGCCAGTTCAGCACCTTTTCCGTGGTCAGGATGCCGGTCAAAGATCGCATTCGCTAAAACGATTTCAGGCCTGTATGTTCTAATTGCTCTTATTACAGCTATCTGGTTTTCTTTATCGTTTTGGAAGAATCCGTCCTTCAGCCCAAGGTTTTCTCTTGCAGACAAACCAAGTATCCTGGCAGATTCTGCCGCTTCCTCGTCTCTGGTCTGTGGTGTTCCCCTGGTGCCAAGCTCTCCTTTTGTGAAATCGACAACACCCACTTTATGACCCAGTGAGACATGCTTGGCAATAGTACCACCGCAGCCCAGCTCGGCATCATCAGGGTGGGCGGCAAGAACAAGAATTTCGAGTTTCATGAATTAATTGGCTATCTCCGCTTCTTTGGCTGCAAGGAATTTCTCGGCATCAAGGGCACCCATACATCCTGTTCCTGCTGCCGTTATCGCCTGGCGATAAATACGATCCGCCACATCGCCAACAGCAAACACTCCTTCAACATTGGTAGCTGTTGAACCTGGTACCACCTTGACGTATCCCGATTCATCCATGTCAATGATGCCTTTAAATATATCGGTGTTAGGCTTATGTCCTATTGCAAGAAAAAATCCTTGTACTGAAAGTACTTTCTTATCACCAGTTTTACTATTGACAATACGTGCTCCTGTAACGCCACTATCATCACCCAATATCTCTTCAGTAGAACTGTTCCAGTGTACTTCAATATTTGGTGTATTAAGTACCCGTTGTTGCATTATCTTCGATGCACGCATCTCATCTCTTCGAACAATTAAATGAACCTTTGAACACAACTTCGATAAGTATGTGGATTCTTCGGCTGCTGAATCACCAGCACCAACAACAGCAACTTCTTTTCCTCTGTAGAAATAACCATCGCATACAGCGCATGCAGAAACTCCTTTGTTCGCAAATTTTTCTTCCGAAGGAATGCCCAAATATTTTGCTGTTGCGCCCGTAGCAATGATGACCGATTCAGCTTCGATAACTTTCTTCTCGTCTACCGTCAACTTAAAGGGATAACCTGAAAAGTCGACAGCCGTTACCAACGCAAATTCTACTTTGGTTCCAAAACGTTCGGCTTGCTTTTGAAGGTCTACCATCATCTGAGGACCATTGATTCCTTCCGGATAGCCGGGAAAATTTTCAACATCATTGGTAGTAGTTAACTGACCCCCTGGCTGCCCTCCTGTAAAGAGAATTGGCTTAAGTCCGGCACGAGCGGCATAGATCGCAGCGGTGTACCCGGCAGGCCCAGAGCCGATAATCAAAACTTTAATTTTTTCTTTTGTCATGTGCTTATAACATAGATTGTAACAAAAAAGGTCTCTGACCCGGAGACCTTAATTTTAAATTGAAATGAGCCATTATTAACCGAGGTAAGGCTTTAAAGCCTTACTTCTTGAGGTATGGCGTAACCTCCTTATTGCCTTCTCCTTAATCTGACGAACTCGCTCTCTTGTTAAATTGAACTTCTCTCCTATCTCCTCCAGCGTTAGTGCATGCTCGCCATTCAATCCGAAATACAACGTAATTACATCTGACTCTCGTTGAGTTAATGTTGAAAGGGCGCGTTGAACTTCCCTCCTTAATGAGTCTGTCATTAACCCCGAATCGGGTGTTAACTCGCTATCGTTTTCCAGTACATCCAACAAACTATTCTCTTCACCCTGAACAAAGGGAGCATCCATGGAAACATGACGCCCCGATATCTTCATAGTATCAACAACTTCTGCTGTTGTTACTTCAAGTACGTCTGCTAATTCTTCGGGTGAAGGCTCGCGCTCAAATTTTTGTTCTAGTTCAGAAAACGTTTTTGAAATTTTATTCAATGAACCAACACGGTTCAACGGAAGCCGAACGATGCGTGACTGCTCAGCCAATGCCTGAAGAATTGATTGACGAATCCACCACACAGCATAAGAGATAAATTTAAATCCGCGTGTTTCATCAAAACGTTGAGCGGCTTTAATCAATCCTAAGTTTCCTTCGTTGATTAAGTCGCCCAATGATAGACCCTGGTTCTGATATTGTTTGGCTACAGAGACAACAAAGCGAAGGTTTGCTTTTGTTAATTTCTCTAACGCGATTTGATCTCCTTCTTTAATCCGCTTTGCTAACTCGACTTCCTCGTCTGGTGTAAGTAAGTCTACCTTTCCAATTTCCTGCAAGTACTTATCCAGCGACTGACTTTCTCTATTGGTAATCTGTTTACTGATTTTTAGCTGTCTCATTGAGCGTATTTCAGTTTAGTATTTTCAACAAATAAAGTCGAAAAATTAATTCCAATTATAAGTCTATCGCAAAACTTTTATGCGGTGGCTGTCTCTTCTTTCCTTGGTGGTTTGGGGATTAAAACTTTGCGCGATAACCTGAATTTTCCAGTTTTTTTATCGACCTCAACAAGCTTAACCTTTACCTGCTCACCGACTTCCAGAACGCCATCCATCGTCTCCAACCTCTCCCACTTGATCTCGGAAATATGCAGTAGGCCGTCTTTGCCAGGCATAAATTCGATAAATGCGCCAAAAGGCATTATCGACTTCACAATTCCATCATAAACTTCGCCCACTTCAGGCACAGCAACGATGTTTTTCACTCTTCTCACGGCCGCGTCCATAACTTCCTGATTGGAAGCGAAAATATTAACGATACCTCTGTTATTAGCTTCTTCTATCACAATTGTGGCGCCCGTAGTCTTTTGTATCTCCTGAACCACTTTACCACCTGGGCCAATCACGGCTCCAATCTGTTCCTTGTCAATAAAGATGGTAAATGCGCGAGGTGTATGAGGCTTAAGTTCTGGCCTAGCCGCACCGATGCTCTTCTTCATCTCGTTCAAAATATGAAGACGGCCTTCTTTGGCTTGATCTAGTGCTTCCTTTAGCACTTCGTAGGTCAGTCCGTCCACTTTAAGGTCCATCTGACAGGCTGTTACACCTTTCTCTGTGCCTGTAACTTTAAAATCCATATCACCCAGATGATCCTCGTCACCGAGAATGTCTGAAAGGATCGCATATTTTCCCGTTGCGCTATCCGAAATCATACCCATGGCGATACCAGAAACCGGGCTGGAAATCTTAATTCCAGCATCCATCAACGCCAGTGAGCCAGCGCAAACGGTAGCCATCGATGAAGATCCGTTTGACTCGAGAATATCAGATACAATACGAATAGTATAAGGATTGCCTTCTTCGCTTGGCAACACCTGCTTCAAAGCACGATAAGCGAGATTTCCGTGTCCAACCTCTCTTCTTCCAGGCCCTCTGTTAGGTTTTACTTCTCCTGTAGAGAAACCAGGGAAATTATAGTGAAGCATGAACTTGTTTGAGCCTGAAAACATCGCTCCATCGATCATCTGCTCATCCAACTTGGTACCCAACGTGACGGTACTCAATGATTGAGTCTCTCCGCGGGTGAATATGGCCGAGCCATGGGCAGAGGGCAGATAATCTACTTCTGACCAAATTGGCCTGATCTCGCGAGTCTTACGCCCATCGAGACGTACTTTTTCATTTAGTACCAGATCGCGACAAGCTTTCTTATTGATATCCTTATAGTATTTCTTAACAAGATCCTTGTTTACAGTGGTGTCCTCGGGCAGGCTGGCCAAATACTCCTTCAGAATATTGCCAAAATTCTCAGATCTTACCTTCTTATTAGCCACTTGCTGGAATGCTACAGCATAAACCTTGTCATAAAGTAGTTTATGGAGCTCAGCCTTAAGATTCTCGTCTTTTACTTCATGGCTGTAAACTCTCTTCTGAGTCTTGCCCGTTGCCGCTGTCAGTTCGATTTGCAACTGGCACTGCGCCTTGATAGCCTCATGAGCGTATTTTAGTGCCTCAAGCATGTCTACTTCGCTTACTTCTTTTGATTCGCCCTCAACCATTAGGATGTTTTCGATGGAAGCACCAACCAGCAAATCGATATCCGCCTTTAATTTTTGCTCGAGAGTCGGATTGATAACTAACTGTCCATCAACACGTGCAACTCTCACTTCTGAAATAGGCCCTTGAAACGGTATATCAGATACTGATAGTGCAGCAGATGCCGCAAAAGCAGCCAAAGCATCAGGTAATGCATTATCATCACCTGAGATCAACTGAATATTAACTTGCGTTTCAGCATGATAATCGTCTGGAAATAAGGGACGAATTGCCCTATCGATCAATCGGCTAATGAGGATTTCATAATCTGAGAGTTTTCCTTCACGCCTTAAAAATCCTCCAGGAATCTTTCCAGTGGACGCGAATTTCTCCTGATAATCAACGGAGAGCGGTAGAAAATCTGCTCCCTCTTTTCCCTCCTGGTTGGCGACAACTGTTGCCAGTAGCATGGTATTTCCCATCTTTAGAACTACCGATCCGTCCGCCTGGCGAGCTAGCTTTCCAGTTTCAATAGTTATTTCCCGGCCGTCAGGAAGCTTGCATGTTTTTGATATAATTGAATTCATAGTTAAAATTTTTGAGTGGCCAGAAATCAGCCACAATTGATTATAAAACGAAAAAGGGAACCTTAAATCCGGTTCCCTATATGGTAATTGACAATGTCTTATTTTCTAAGCTCTAACTCCGCCAAAATTGACCTGTATCTGCCGATATCGGTCTTTTGAAGGTAGTTAAGGAGTCTCTTTCTCTTACCTACGAGTTTGAGAAGGCCTTGCTGGGTAGAATAGTCCTTTTTGGAGGTTTTCAAGTGCTCGGTAAGGCTGTTGATGCGGAAGGTAAATAAAGCAACCTGAGACTCTGCAGAGCCTGTGTCGGTCTTTGTCTTAGCAAAACCATGCTTGCTAAATAGTTCCTGTTTCTTTTCTGAAGTCAAATACATCGCTGATTTTTTTCTTTTATCTATTTAATCCGGCAAAAGTATCTGAATGCAACTGAATTAGCAAACCTAAACCGGCATTGGCCGCAATAATTTCCGCTTAATAAGCCAGATTTTGAACTTATCCAGTAAAACGCTGTAGAAATCAGCCTCAAAAAGCCTTGCATCCACACGGGCCTGGCGTAGAAAGACAAGCCCAATGATCAAGAGCACTGAGTCGGCAAACCAAATTCCCATCGGAACGGAAATCAGATCCTGTCTGCCCCATTTTTCGCCCAGCATGGTGAGGAGATAAAATACAATGAAGAAAAAGATGGAAGCCAGTACCGGTACACCCAAACCTCCGCGCTTGATAATTGCACCCAATGGGGCGCCAATGAGAAACATAGCGATACAGGCGATAGAATTAGAGAAGATTTTATGCCATTGAATTTGATAAACTTTGAAATCGGCATCTCGCTCTTTATAGCTGGAATTCAAATTCAACAACTGACTTTTTACCATTCTTGCATTGCCCAGTGCAATACCGATTTCGGCTTTCGTGGGTTTTCCCTTAAAAAGACTATCCGACTTTGCCCTGATCCGATCATTGATAGAAGTATAAAGTTGCGCACCCAGGTTAGAGCTCGTCTCTGGTGTAGGTATAGCCGTGGTCGGGCTCAATCTTCTTAAAGAGTCTTTTTTGCGTTGATATCTTTTCAATTCATCGGGCATTTCTATCGTATCCTTTTTAAAGTGATAGCCAAACATATGCTTAGTCAAAGTGTAGGCGCTTAAATCCTGGTTAAGAATTTCGCCACGAATCGAATCCATATCAATTTGTAGTTCTGATGTATTGCGCATAATGCGATTACCTTGAAACCATTTTTTATCTGTTCTATTTAATCCAAAAGAAGATAGGTCAAAAACAACCTGGCTTCGTTCGAATTTAGTTTTAGAACCAGTTTCACCAGTTGAAGAACGCCCAGATAGATCAGTGCCCGAACTGGCACCTTCGCTGTATCGGTAGCCATTGAATAGTTCCATCTTTAGGTACTGATCGTTAAGGAAGGTTGTCATCTTCCCGGAATCCGCGATGGTTACTTCTTTGTTTCCAGTACGCCCGCGATGGTCATAGATAATTACACCGCGGATTGTTTTTCCATCCGGCAACCTGTCGTTGACTTTAATGCTTAAGTCAGGGATAGAGTTATAAAAAACACCTTCGCGGAGGTCTAGCGCAGGCTTCTTTTGCTTTATGTCGTAAAGAAGACTGTAGGCTTCAAGAGCAGCTTTGGGAACAAGATAGTTGTTAGCATAAAACGCGATCCCTGTAAGAAGCAGAACGAAAATAAAGATTGGCGCAAGACTCCGGACAAGTGAAATCCCCAAGCTCTTTACTGCTGTCAGTTCAAAGTGCTCGCCTAGATTGCCAAATGTGATGAGCGAAGAAAGAAGTACGGCCAGCGGCATGGCTGTGGGAATAGTAAAAATGGCGAAGTAAAAAACAAGGGTAGCCAAAACACCCCAACCTAAATCCTTGCCAATAATATCATCAAAGTATTTTAGCATCTGGATATTCAGCAGAATGAAAACTACCACCACCAGGGTAAGAACAAAAGGGCCCAGGAATGATGATAATATAAGCTTATCGATTTTCTTCATTGTGGTAAGTAAGGCAAAAATGAAGCCATCGGAGAGTTGTTAGTTGCTGAAAGGTGCAAACATAAGCTCCACAATCAAAAAAAGCAGCCGAAGCTGCTTAATTTTGTAGCGCGGGGGGGAGTTGAACCCCCGACCTTTGGGTTATGAATCCAACGCTCTAACCACCTGAGCTACCGCGCCATTCCATTTGTAGTTCTATCACAATTCCGATTTGCCATGGCTATGAATGATCATTTCTCCTAAGCAAATCACGAATTGGAGCGCAAACTTACGAAGTTTTTGGATTTTGAAGGCTCTACCCACTAAGTTTTGTAATGTGATGGGCGATTCAGTAAGACTATCGACAATAGATAAAGTTAATGCTTGTTGAAACCCAAAAAATCTTATAACTTCCACACCAATCGAAGTCTTAGCATGCCCAAGAAAAAACTATTCACCGCAGACTATGAGGTTCATGCTTCCGTGAAAATGCTCTATCCATATATAGAGACTGCAAGCGGGCTTTCAGAATGGTTTGCCGATAATGTAAAAATCTCCCCTGAGAAAGTTTACACTTTTGTGTGGGATCACGAAGAACACAAGGCGGTGATGGCTGCACATAGGATTAATCACTTTGTCAAATTTGAATACCTGCCAGAAACTCCCGAAGATAAAAAGAGTCCCTCCTACTTTGAGTTAAGGCTGGAGCAGGATGAACTTACACAGGCCACGTATATTAAGATCAGCGACTATTCTGACTTTGATGATCTTGATGAGTTAAAAGATCTTTGGGATGGCCTTATCGAGAACCTTAAAACGGTGGTTGGCGGATAGCCAGGCTACTCACATATTCAACCAATACGTAAGTTTTAGAACCAGTGCCCTGTTTTTGGCAGTAAAGTTCTGATTGGGCTGATCAAACGAGTAGTAGTAGTTATCAGTATACACTATAAATAAGTCTGACACAGGCTTAAACCTCCATTGAAATCTTGAATTGATATTCATGTTATTAAACTGACTATTGTACTGTAAAAAGGTTGTGAAGAAAACGGATTTAGTCAGCGTAAGGTCTAAGCGAGGGCCCACCAGATAGATATCGGCACTCTTGTATGGCGTTGGTAATGATATCTTGTTATAGTTAGCATCGATGGAGATAACTCCATATGGCTGTATCCTGTAGTTAAATGTAGCCAGAAGGCCTATGCGGGTTCCGTTAAAGTAATTACCCCACGTTGCCGAGGTAGTCACATTAAAAAGCTTTCGCGGGTCTGATGAAAAATTGATTATGCCATACCAGTATCGATATTCAGTCAGAGCGGGAAGTTTAACAATACTTGGGTCAGTCGGTGAATTGCTCGGATCAAACTCTTTGAATAAGAATGTGTACGTATTCGCTGCATTAAAATCAAGCGTTCCATTATTCTGAAGACTAAATCGATAAGAGAACTTGAACTCGTGATCGGTATATCCGTAAACATCATCCCAAACGAAGGAAAGGTCGGCTGCGGGCCCATGGCTAATAAAAACTTTGGAATCGGGATAAAAATAGTAGACAAAAGAAGGCGACCCTCTCTTATATCCCATTCGGGGAACATAGCCTACGGAAGGATCAAATCCTTTTCCTATAATCTGGTGGTACCAATTAAAATTCAATTTCTGCGTATTATAAACCAAACTGTAACCATGGGCAAACTGCCCGTCTGACTTTTGTGGCGTTATAAGTTTATGATAGAAAATATTACCTGTCCACTTATTCTGGAGAAAGCTATAGTTATAGTCAACACCAGCTAACCGATTATAGTTGTAGCCCTCTAATCTGAACTGACCTGAGTCTCCTTTAAACTCTTGTTGGTTGACAAAGAGGGCTCTTATGTTACTATTGGAACCAATCCTTCGCTGGCCGGTAGCTACGGTATAATTATAGGATGGGATGCTTGATGACTCAACTTTCGCAGTCTGCATGTTTAACAAACCAACTCGCCATAGTTTATTAACGTTCCCACTCAGACGTGCTCCATAGATAATCCGATTCTGAACATTGAGACCAGTGTTAGGATCTCTTGTTACACCTATCCTGCGGCTGAAGAAAGGTCTTGAATTGATGTGGCCAAAAGATGAGAACAGATCAGCATTTTCCAGGAAGAACTGTCTTCTTTCAGGGAAAAATATTTCAAAGCGATCAAGGTTTGTTACTTGCTTGTCTACTTCAACCTGTGAGAAATCTGGGTTAACGGTCAAATCAAGATTCAGTGATGAAGTAACAGCAACCTTGGCATCTCCCCCAAAGGTGACCTCGCTCTCACGAGGTTTATCATTCTGAAAGTCTTTAGCACCCCGCCCTGCCACATAAGGAATGATTGAAATATTGGGGCCCTGTGTCCTTAGCGGCTCATCCCAAATCATCTCCCCTGTGTAATTGAGATTGCCTACTTCGAAAAAGCGTGGTGTCAAGGGCCAGGCTACCCGCTCATTCTCTTTCGTATCCTGACGATAGAATTTTACGTTCCATCGCTCCGCACCAGCCTTGAATCGCAAGGTTTTGAAGGGTATAGCAAATTCTGCTACCCAATAATTGTCGTATATCTTGGCAGCGTTGTACCATTTATTATCCCATGAAAGATCAAGATCGTCACGGTTGATGTAGCCATTGGAGATTAATCCTTCGCGCTGCACACCTTCCGGATTCATACCAAAAAAGAATCCATTTGTCACATCTTGAAACGGATCAAAGATTACCGCCAGCCCATCAAGACCTGGGCCACGGAAATCTCTGCGAAGAGAAGATATGACATAGCCACCCGGCTGATTGTGGAATGCGATGGCACTTACATAAATAAAATTATCGTCATAGGTAGCTCTGAATTCTGTCCTCGCTCTTGCCCTGGATGTATCATATGGAAATTGTTGCCATAGGTCATCAACCAAAACTGCCTTCTTCCACGATTCTTCGTCAATCACACCATCTATTCTTATCGGATCAATAGCCTTTTGAATAGTAAAATTGGGGCGAACTTTGGATTGAGCAGTGCAGAGACTGATTGTGAATACTAAGGCTACAACAGGAATTAACTTCATCGTTCTTTCAGTACGTGGCTAATTACTTCAAAAAAATGTTTTGCCCTTAAAAAAAATGATGAACGGGTAATTTTCATGAAAACCTACTGATACGGCAAAGTATTTTTATCTTTCAAAAAATATTTAGTCAATGCTACCAACTGTTAACCCGACTGAGACCACCGCCTGGCAAAAACTGAGTGCCCACTATCTGGAAATGCAAGCCGCACACTTGAGAGATTTGTTTGCAGAAGATCCACAACGATTTGAAAAATTCCACCTGATGTTGGAAGATATCCTGGTGGACTTTTCAAAGAATATAATCGATAAGGATACACTCAACTACCTGTCTGAATTGGCGGATGAATGTGAGTTGCAGGGTGCCATTCAAGCGATGTTTCAGGGAGCGAAGATTAATCAAACCGAAGGTAGATCCGTCCTTCACATTGCGTTGCGCAACCGATCTAACCAACCCATACTTGTAGATGGAGAAGACGTGATGTCCGCAGTGAACAAGGTGCTGGAACAAGTGAAGGTATTTTCAGACAAGATTATTGGCCAGCAGTGGAAAGGATATACAGAAAAGGCCATCACAGATATCGTTAACATTGGCATTGGTGGGTCTGATCTCGGTCCTTATATGGTGACAGAAGCACTTCGCCCATACCATCAAACTATACGACCCCATTTTGTATCTAATGTAGATGCAACGCATTTGGTAGAAACGCTCAAGAAGGTAAATGCTGAAACGACACTCTTCATTATAGCCTCCAAGACATTTACCACCCAAGAGACGATGACAAATGCAGAAAGTGCAAAAGCTTGGTTTATAGAAAAGTCGGGAGGTAAAGGAGATGTTGCCAAACATTTCGTAGCAGTATCAACCAATACTAAAGCCGTTACTGAGTTTGGAATTGCTGCCGAAAACATGTTCGTGTTCTGGGATTGGGTTGGCGGGCGGTACTCGTTATGGTCATCTATCGGCCTGCCTATCGCCTGCACTATCGGATATGAAAATTTTGTTGCGCTTCTGGAAGGCGCGCACGCCATGGATCAGCATTTTAAGACTGAACCTTTTGAGAAAAATATTCCTGTAGTTCTGGCGCTCATTGGATTCTGGTATGGCAATTACTTCGATACTTCTTCAGAGGCTATCCTTCCCTACGATCAATATCTACACCGCTTTGCCGCCTATTTTCAACAGGGTAATATGGAAAGCAATGGAAAATCGGTGGATCGGAATGGGCAGCCTGTTCTTTATCAAACGGGTCCGGTGATTTGGGGTGAGCCTGGTACAAACGGGCAACACGCTTTTTATCAACTTATCCATCAGGGGACAAAAATAATTCCATGTGACTTCATTGCTCCCGCTGTCAGTCACAATCCCCTAGGCGATCATCATGATAAGTTGCTTTCAAACTACTTTGCGCAGACAGAAGCGTTGATGGTGGGAAAGACAGAAGTAGAGGTTGAGCAAGAATTGAAGAAAGCCGGGATGACTGATGAAGAGATTGCCTTTCATCTTCCTTTCCGGGTATTCTCGGGCAACAGGCCAACCAATTCTATTCTGTTTAAGAAGCTTACTCCCCGTACGCTGGGAACTCTCGTTGCTATGTATGAGCACAAGATTTTTGTGCAGGGTGTGCTTTGGAATATCTTTAGTTTTGATCAATGGGGAGTTGAATTAGGAAAAGTATTGGCCAAAAAGATACTTCCCGAGTTGAGCTCTTCAGCGCCAGTTTCAACTCATGACGCTTCAACCAATGGACTCATCAATTATTTCAAACGATTGAAAACCAGCTAAAACCGAGCTTCTTGCAAAGTGC
>Ga0075163_10001711_pt1 | contig 29611 bp, 20 predicted proteins | sample JI1023141ADNA_FD_71478 | JGI IMG/M metagenome (GOLD analysis project Ga0075163, IMG submission 71478) | Wastewater effluent complex algal communities from Wisconsin, to seasonally profile nutrient transformation and Carbon sequestration -... | ecosystem: Engineered > WWTP > Effluent > Algae...
CTTCATTTGCTATAATATTAGCAAGCGTAGTTTTGCCAACACCTGGTGGCCCCCAGAAAATCATAGAGGGTATCACTCCTGATTTCAAGACCATCCTCAACATGCCCTTCTCACCCACCAAATGCTGCTGCCCCACTACTTCTTCTAACGTAGTGGGCCGTAAACGTTCGGCTAAAGGTGCAGAAGAGGATAGTAACATTATAAATTAACGAAGGCCAGTAAAAATATGACAACAACCCCAAATGATACGCATACTAAAAACATAGACAAGAGTAGAAAATACTTTGCAACTGTCTTAGCCCTTCTTTGCTTATACACATGGCGCATGGACTTATACAAATAAATGAATATCCAGGCATACAAGAAATATTGTAGCCAACTCAGCCACTCCACCTGATTGACCAATATGATCAGCGATCCTGCTAAGTAGATAAAATCGTAATAGATTACAGTAAAGACCAAATGCTCAGAGTAAAAATAATCTCTTCTTACATAGAGTAGTTTAAGCAGCAGAGCAAAAATTGGCATTAAGAAGAACAGCATTCGGGGAATATTTCCGACTGCATCATCCATAAACTGCTTGGTCAAATCTTTCTCCTTGTCTTTACCACGCGCCTCGATTTCTCTTCCTTTTCTTTCAAAATATCTAATTATAAAATTATCCCGCTCAGATTCGGGTAATGTGTTTTGGATAGAATCGTATTCTTCAACCGTAGTTGCTTCGGGTGTGTTGGTGCCTTCCGTTACAGGCTTGTACTTAAATTTGAGACCGCCAGCTTCGTTAACTGTATCAACTTCAGCAGCTACCAGTGAATCGACCCTGGCCATGAGGGAGTCTGTTCGTACGCTGTCTTTAGCATTGAACTCCCCACTGTTGTTGAGGCCAAGATCATCGGTTGACGCGACCATGGACATCAGGAGAAAAAAAACAAAACTCAAAAACACATACATCCGTGCCGGATGATAGAAGCTCTCGCGTTTACCGGCATTGTATTCAGCCACAATTTTCCCCGGCCTAAACAGCAGGTATTGAAACGTTTTGAAAAATTTGGATTCAAAGCTGTAAAAGGAACTAATGAAATTAATGAACAAATCACCTAAGTCCTGACGTGCTGGTAAATCACGCTGCCCGCAATGGCTGCAATATTTATCCGTGAGTGGGGTGCCACAATTCAAACATGTTTTATTACCACCCTCTTTTCCCGCTTGTTCGGCCTCCACAACACCTTCAGCAAGCGGCAATGATTTTCCTAATTCTTCCATGAGGAGAGTTCTCTAAACTCTTAAAGATAGAACGAAACCGGTAAATTGCAGAAGCCCTTACTAAAAAGTAAACATTCATGACACCAAAAATCCCGATTCAGGTTAATCATTTGTTTCATTCACTGGATGTCAAGTTATTAGAGTTGTTAAAATTACTTCGTGAAGAAGAGTGGAAAGCACAGACAGTCGCCAAACAATGGAAGGTAAAAGATGTTGTGGCGCATCTGCTAGACGGGAACCTTCGCACCTTATCCATTCAGCGAGATGGTTACTTTGGTGAAAAGCCAGAGAACATAAACTCTTACCAAGATCTGGTGGCCTGGCTAAACCAATTGAATGCAGATTGGGTAAAGGCGAGCAAAAGGCTTAGTCCCCAAGTGTTAACGATGCTTCATGAACTCACCGGCAAATCGGTTAGTGATTACTATTGCTCCCTTGACCTACACGCGAAAGCAATTTTTTCTGTAGCCTGGGCAGGCGAAGAAGAATCTGAAAACTGGTTTCATCTTTCACGCGAATACATGGAGAAATGGTTGCATCAACAACAAATACGCGATGCCGTGAACAAGCCTGGAATTCTAACACCTGAATACTTCCTGCCTTTTTTGGAAAGTGCCTTTCGGGCTTTGCCCCATACGTTCAGAGATGTAGAAGCAAAAGATGGAACCTGTTTGCGAATTAGTATTGATATCGATCAGGAAGAGTCCTGGTATTTACTTTATGAGCAGCGAGGGTGGTCTGTTTTGCGCAACACAACTGTTCAGCCAGCAACTACGCTTCACATCGATGCGAACGCGGCCTGGAAACTTTTTTCAAAAAGCTGGAAGCCGGAAGACGCAAGGCCCTTTACTAAAATAAGTGGGGATGTTATGCTTGCTGAAAAAGCATTAAGCTTAGTCGCCTTTATGGCGTAAGCGTTTTAAATAGCAAAAGGCCCTTGCGGGCCTTTTGCTTACTGTATAAAGCGGATAAAATTATCCCTTATTCTCTTTTCTCAGGTTACTGTTCTTCTTGCTGTACAGGAAGTAAATAAACAGACCGGCAATCATCCAGATGAATGCTGAAACCAGTGTGTCTTTCCCTAAAGAAACGATCATACCGGTACATACTAAAATTCCCAAAATAGGTACCAGAGGAACTAAAGGTGTTTTGAAGGGTCTCACTGCTGTAGGATTCTTCACACGCAATACCCAAATACCCACGCATACCAATACGAAGGCGAAGAGTGTACCAAAGCTTGTTAAATCACCAGCCACACTACCGGGAACAAAGCCCGCGAACAAACCAACAAAAATCAATAGGATTGCATTGGACTTGAACGGTGTACGGAATTTAGGGTGTAGTTCAGAAAATACTTTTGGTACCAAGCCATCTTTTGACATAGAGTAGAACACGCGAGACTGTCCCATCAACATCACCAGGATTACAGAAGAGAAACCAGCCAAAATAGCAACGGTAATAAGAGTGCCTAACCACTCGTATCCTGGCATGTAAGTTTTAATAGCGAAGGCTACGGATGCTTCCTTACCGGCAGTTTTGAAATCTTGCCAGTTGGCCACTCCTGTTAGTACATGAGAGAACAACACATATAAAATTGTACAGATCAAAAGCGATCCTAAGATACCAATTGGCATATCGCGCTTCGGATTCTTGGCTTCTTGCGCAGCGGTAGACACGGCATCAAAACCAATGAAGGCAAAGAATACAATACCGGCACCACCTAAGACACCACCCCAACCAAAGGTGTTCCACGAAGAGTGTTCAGGAGCGGATTGAGGAATGAGGAAAGGGGTATAGTTTGCTTCGTTGATAAAGCCCCAACCAATCACAATAAAAATGAGTACGATAGCAACCTTTACAAAAACGATTACTGCATTTAAAGAAGCCGATTCTTTTGTACCCTTAATAAGCACTAAGGTTAGAATTACAAGAATGACTAAGGCAGGGAAATTGACAATACCACTAACGCCAGCGGCTGATGTTTCAAAAGGAGAGTGACACCACTCATACGGTATGGCTCCTCCCAGTAAATTATTCAGGTATTCACTCCAGGCGATGGAAACAGTGGCGGATGCCAAGGCATATTCCAACACCAAGGCCCATCCAATAATCCAGGCTAAAAATTCGCCCATCGTCACATAGGCATACGCATAAGCGCTACCGGCAATTGGAATCATGGATGCAAACTCTGCATAACACAGACCTGCAAAGGCACAACCAATCGCGGCAACGATAAAAGAGACAATAACAGCCGGACCTGCAGCAGAAGCAGCAGCATCGGCAGTACGCACAAACAACCCGGCACCAATAATGGCTCCTACGCCCAAGGCAATCAAGTTTCCTGCCCCAAGGGTACGTTTCAGTCCGGAGGTTGAATCTCCGCCCTGCTCCATCAGCTGTGCTAAAGGCTTTTTGATAAACAAACTCATTTGTATAAAAAGGTTAGGTGGACAAATTTTCTAAGCCCCAAAACTAAGAAGAATAATGGATTAGCCTACCAAGTGATAGGAACCCCAAAGAAGATTTGTTTAAGCGGTCTTTTCGGAATTGTCCGTTTCTGTTGGCTGAATTTGAATGGTGACCTCCGTTTGTTGCTCCACGACAAGTTCTACGGTCTCTGTCTCCTCCTCATGCTCCTTGAAAAAGCGCTTTTGCATTACCAGAATGATCAATACCCCAATAAAAATAGAGGAGTCGGCAATGTTAAATACCGGACTAAAAAACAAAAAGTATTGTCCCCCCAAAAACGGTACCCACTGGGGCCATACGAAATCGAACAAGGGAAAGAAGAGCATGTCAATTACCTGACCATGAAACCAAGGAGTGGACGAGCCCATAGGTGCATTGTTTAGCAATACACCATAAAAAGTGCTGTCAATTACATTACCGATAGCACCACCCAGAATTAAAGACATACAAATGAGAAAGCCCCTGTGAGCTCCCTGTTTGGCCATTCGGATTAAATAATAGGCAATACCTACCATGGCGAAGATCCGGAAAATGGTGAGTGCCAGTTTGCCAAACTCATTGTTCCATTTTAAACCAAAGGCCATACCAGGGTTTAATAAGTAGTGAAGCTTGAACCCATACTGTTCATTGCCGATTACCGTAAACTCTTCATGCAAATACATATACTCATGCACCAGTAATTTGGAAGCCTGGTCTATGCAAATGATCGCAAGGGCAATTAAAAAATATTTGTAGATCTTCATTCTCCTGTTCAGTTAACAGTTAATTGTTAAGGGTTATCAGCGGAACTACTTACTGATAACTGTTAACGTTTAACTACTTGATTACATTGATTTTTACTTTCAACATCGCCTCTTCCATCTCTACTTCCACTGCATTTGTTACAGAAGCCTTTAGTTCGAGGGATACGGCCTGCACTTCTTTGCTGATGTATTCTTTGTATTCAGTTAGAGCTTCTGTGAAGCCATTCGTGGTTTCCACTTCTACTGCAATTTTATCTAACACATCCATGCCCTGCTCTTTACGCAGGTTCTGAATACGATTTACAAAATCACGCGCTACACCTTCGCGCTTCAGTTCTTCGGTAATGGTAATGTCTAAGGCAACGGTTACGCCACCTTCGCTCGCTACAGCCCAACCCGGAATATCTTCTGATGAGATGAGTACATCTTCCAGCGTGATATCAAAACCACCTTTTGTGAGCTTCCCTTGTTTTTCGATCGCATTAATCTCCGATTGATCGAAGGCTGTAATGACAGCGGCAACATCCTTCATCTTCGGACCGTATTGCTTGCCCAGCTTGGCGAAATTCGCTTTCACTTTCTTCACCAAGAGTCCGGACGTATCATCGATGTATTGAATCTCCTTCACGTTCACCTCACTCTTAATAATATCCTCTACGCTACGCACGCGATTGGCAAATTTTTCATCCAGCACCGGCAGTAATATTTTTTGCAGTGGTGTACGTACTTTAATTTTTGCATTCTTACGGATGGAGTGCGTGAGCGAACAAATGCGTTGCGCATAATCCATGGCCAACTCCAATTCCACATCCTTGCGCCTCGGCTCAGCCTTAATCAATAAGGTATGATGGATCGATTCGTATTGCAAAGGTGTGTTATGTTGCTTGGCGCGATCGCGGATGTTGTCTGTTAAATTCTTATACAACCACTCGCTGAAGAACGGAGCGATAGGCGACATCAATTGTGCCGTCACCATCAAACACTCATACAAGGTTTCGTAAGCAGCACACTTGTCTTGTCCTAACTCCCCGCGATTGGAAGGTTGCCAGAAACGCTTACGGTTCAGACGTACGTACCAGTTCGATAAGTGGTCGTTCACAAATTCCTGAATGGCACGTGCTGCTTTCGTTGGCTCGTACTCTTCATAGGCTTTTGTTACTTCTTCGATCAGGGTTTGTTCTTTGGTGATAATCCAACGATCCAGGGGAGCGAGTTGCTCAAACGGAACATTGTTCATTTCATCCTTCACAAAGCCATCGATGTTCGCATACATCACAAAGAAGGAATACGTGTTGATGAGTGTTCCGAAAAATCTGCGCTGTGTTTCGGCTATACCCTCTAAGTCAAATTTTAAGTTATCCCAAGGTGGTGCATTCTCGATCATGTACCAACGCACTACATCCGGGCCATACTTACTCAGTGTTTCAAAAGGGTTCACCACGTTGCCCTTGCTCTTCGACATCTTGTTGCCGTTTTTATCCAGCACCAAACCGTTAGAGATTACGTTTTTGAAGGCAACGCTGTCAAACAGCATAACGGCCAACGCATGTAGGGTAAAGAACCAGCCGCGTGTTTGATCTACGCCCTCTGCGATGTAGTCTGCGGGGTATGCATTTTTAAAAATGTCTTTATTCTCAAAAGGATAATGCCATTGCGCATACGGCATGGCACCTGAGTCGAACCACACATCAATTAAATCCGCTTCGCGGTACATGGGTTGACCGCTGGCGCTCACTAACACCACTTCATCTACGTAAGGGCGGTGCAGATCAATTGTCAATTGCCCATTGTCAATTGCAAATTTGTTTTTGACGCCAGCCTTTTCAGCTTTCTGAACTTCCTTCGTCAGCTCCTCAACCGATCCAATGCAAATCTCTTCCTTGCCATCTTTCGTTCTCCAAATTGGAAGTGGCGTGCCCCAATAGCGCGAGCGCGATAAATTCCAGTCTACTAAGTTCTCCAACCAGTTACCAAAGCGGCCAGAACCGGTAGATTCCGGTTTCCAGTTAATGGTTTTGTTTAGCTCTACCATGCGATCTTTTTTCGCAGTGGTTTTGATGAACCAGGAGTCTAACGGATAATACAATACCGGCTTATCAGTGCGCCAGCAGTGTGGGTAGGTGTGTTCGTACTTCTCTACTTTAAAGGCTTTGTTTTCTTCCTTTAAGATGATGGAGATGATGACATCTGTGTTTTTATAATCCGGATGCGCTTCATCTTCGTTGGTATAATTCTTTACATAGAAATCATCAGCCTCTAAAGGCTTATGAGTTTTGATGTTGTATTTGGCAACACCTTCTTCCAGTCTTTCACCAATAACAGAAATGAATTTTCCTTTTCTGTCGACCGTTGGCACTTCGCTTCCACTTTCATCTTTAATGGTCAGTGCTGGGATGCCATTTTGTTTTGCCACCCGAAAATCGTCTGCACCAAATGTTGGTGAGGTGTGTACTACACCTGTACCATCTTCCGTAGTAACGAAATCACCTGCCACTACCTGAAAGGCTTTGTCAGCATCGTAGAAAGGTTGCAAGTATGGCATCAGTTGTTCGTAGCGGATACCTACCAACTCTTTGCCAGAAAACTCCTGAACAATTTCAAAAGGAATATTCTTATCACCGGCTTTGTAGTCAGCCAGCTTTAACTCACTATTCTTTTCAGAAAAATATTTGCCGACCAAATCCTTCGCCATTACCACACTGATTGCTTTGTGTGTATAGGCATTAAAGGAATTGATTTGAACATACTTTATTTTATCTCCCACTGCCAAGGCAGTATTCGAAGGCAAGGTCCAAGGCGTGGTCGTCCATGCCAGGATGAAAACGTCTCCTTGATTTTTAGCAAAGAGAAAATCAGACTTGCTGTTCTTTGTTACCTTAAACTGTGCAACAATAGATGTGTCTTTCACATCTTTATAACAACCTGGCAAGTTCAATTCATGAGAACTCAACCCTGTACCTGCAGCCGGTGAGTAGGGTTGTATGCTGTAACCTTTGTATAATATTTTTTTATCGTAGAGTTGCTTGAGCAACCACCAGAGCGATTCAATGTAGTTTTTCTCGTAGGTGATGTACGGATTCTTGAGGTCGACCCAATAGCCCATTTTGCGCGTCAGGTCATCCCACTGGTCGGTGTACATCATTACCGTTTCGCGGCACTTCTGGTTGTATTCTTCTACTGATATTTTCTTACCAATATCATCCTTGGTGATTCCCAGCAATTTTTCTACCTGTAACTCCACCGGCAAGCCGTGTGTGTCCCAACCGCCCTTGCGTTTTACTTGAAAACCTTGGAGGGTTTTATACCGACAAAAAATGTCTTTTACGGTACGGGCCATCACATGGTGAATACCCGGAGTGCCATTGGCCGAAGGCGGCCCTTCATAAAAGGTGAAGGAGGGTGAACCCTCGCGATTGCTTACGGATTTCTCAAAAATCTGCTGCTTGTCCCAAAACTCCAGTATTTCGCTGGCTATTTGTGAGTAATTAACATCCTTCTGCTCTTTGTACTTGGCCGACATGGTTCTAAAAATGCTGATTTACAGGTAATAAGAGGGCAAAGATGAGAAATCAATGGACAATGAACAATGGGAAAATGACAATGTCTAGCGAAAATCTATTGCTGCGACAGGAGGAAATTGTTAAAAAACGCACAGAATCTGCCAATGCTGCCTGGTGATTAAGGTGCATTAACAAACAACTAGTAACGATTACTCTCTTACTCCGCAGAAGAAGCGTTTCTGCTGTGGATCTTGATCTTGGAAAGGTCGATGGCTTCGTCCTCGTCTTCACCGTAAAAAGTAGTATCCAACTCATCAATCAGTTGATGTTCCTTTTTATCCTTACCTGGTTTATCGAAGGTGAGTATAAGGGCAGGCAAGAGAATTAAATTGGTGAACATGGAGATGATCAAAGTGGTGGATGTTAATAGGCCTAAAGCCACAGTGCCTCCAAAATCAGAGAAGGTGAAAATGATGAAACCGGCAAATAGTACAATGGAGGTATAAATAATGCTCTTTCCTGTTTCCAAAATACTTTCACTCACCGAACGCTGCACTAAAAATCCGCTCGACAATAATTCTTGTCTGTATTTAGCGAGATAGCGAATGGAATTGTCTACCGAAATACCAAAGGTGATGCTGAAGATCAATGCCGTACTTGCCTTGAGCGGTATGTTAAAATAGCCCATCAATCCAGCAGTAATCATCAAGGCAATCAGGTTCGGAATCAGGGAGATGATGATCATCCGCACGTTGGCAAATAACAGCGCCATGGAAAGTGTGATGAGGATACACGCTAGAATCAAACTCTCCGTAAGGTTTTCAATGAGGTACTTGTTGCCCTTTGTCAATATCTTGGATGAGCCGGTAATCTGCACATTAATGGAATCACCTTTTGACTTCAGTGTTTTCTTCAACTCGGTTACCAGGTCAGCTGCTTTCGGTTCAATTACCTGATGGATGAGTGAATCCATTTTGATAGAGCCTACATCGGCCATTTGCATGGAGATGCGCATCTTACTGTAGGTCGAATCCACAAAGGCATTGAACAAACCACTGTTGTCACTTTGACCTTTTAAATAGCCAAGCACATTCTTTGCTTCTATGTCTGAAGTGGGCAAGCCATACCAGTCAGGGTTGTTGTTGTAGAATGCCTGGCGCGAAGCTTTAATAAAACTGAGAATGGAGATGGGGCGTGAGGTAACCGAAACGGAATCCAGTGAGTTTTCAAATCCTTCAATGGCTTTCACCACTTTCAAATTCTGTAATGGTTTTTTACGTTTTGTTTGCAAGTCAATTTCAATCTCCAGCGGCATAATGCCCGTAAAGTTTTCTTCCAGAAATTTCAAATCCTTCTTCACCTGGCTCTCCTCTGGAATATCGTCCACCATATAGGAAACCGAGTAGAGCTTCGTCATACCAAAAATAGCGAAGGCAGTAATGGCCAATGTTGTCAAGTAAATAGCACCTCTGTGCTTCAATACGATTACATCAATGAACTTAACGAAACCTCCCAGAATTTTGAAGTCGAGGTGGCGCAAGTGTTTTTCTGTGGGTTCGGGCATCCAGGAAAGAATACCCGGGATCATGACCAAACTCACCACAAAAAGCGCGATGATGTTGATACCGGCAACAATACCAAACTCGCGCAAAACAGAAATGTCTGTGTACAGCAACGTTAAAAATCCGATGGCTACGGTTAAGTTCGTTAAGAACGTAGCCAAGCCCATCTTGCTCATTACCACTTGTATGGCCGTCATCTTACTGCGGCTCTTCACAAATTCGAGATGATATTTATTTAATAAGTAAATGGCATTGGTAATCCCGATCGTTACAATTACTGGAGGAATCAAGCCACTCAACAAACTGATTTTATATCCCAGCAATTTGATGGTGCCGATTGTCCACACCACTACCACACCAATCATGACCATCGAGAAAATGACCGCGCGAATGGAGCGGAAGAAAAGCAACATGATAACACCTGTTACGATGGCCGATAAGTACAGGAAGAAAGAAAGTTCTTTGCGCACCTGCGAGGCCATGACCGAACGCACAAAAGGAAGACCGGCATAATGGATTTCAATACCGGTTTGCTCGGTAAACTCCTTGCCATACGCAAGAAGTGAATTAGTTACATCCATTCGCTTCGCTGAGTTGGCATACTCCTTCTTCATGGGTGCCAGAATCATGGTGGCACCATTTTCAACATTTACCAACTGCCCCATGTAAAACTTTTGGCCTCGGGCTATGGTCAGCAGACTGTCTAGTTCTTCTTGTGTCGTAATGTTTTCCGGAAAAAGAGACGTCAGTTTAAACCTGGCGTTCGCTGTATCCTTCTCCAAAATTTTAAGCAGGGGAAGGGAGAGCACCTCACCAACACCTTCGATCTCTTTTAGTTTGATGCTAAACTCTCTGAACTTTTGAAATTTCTCTATTGTGTAGAGCGAGCTGTCCTTCACACCAATGGCCATCATGTTTCCATCTTCTCCAAATTGCTTTTTGAATTGCTGGAAATAGACCATGTCGGGGTCATTGAGTGGAACGGTACGAGAAAATTCGTAACTCATTTCCACTTTGGAGGCGTAATAACCCATCACTACGGTAATCAGGCCGATCAGGACCATGAGCAAGAGACGGAATCGAATAATGGCGTCAGAGACTTTAATCCACATGCTGTTACTGCTTAAATGCGGCCAAATCTACTATAAGCAAGGCTAAAAACCCAAGCTGATTATCGTCAGGCTGGACTGACACATCTTAATTCTTAAACCGGATAGGCCAAAGTAGAAATGGCCTTTACTTAGACTCACTATGGTTTGGTGTTTTTAACCACATTACACTTTCTAAATAATTACTAATTCGCCAGTGTTACTATCGCAATTACAGGCAAATGATCAGAGGGATAGTAGGTGCCATCATTATCAGTAAGAACCTCAAAACTATTTTTCTGCCACTCCACACTAAGAAAAATGTAATCGATGATGTTACATTCCATCTTATCCTTTTCAAAACCACAGAACGTACCTCTTGCCTCTCCTGCGGGGCGGGCATCTATTAACACAGGGGCAACCTGTCCAACCAGTTCGCCATAAGGTTCCTCTTCTGGCTGAAAATTGAAATCTCCGCAAAGGATAATGGGTAGATTCTTTTCAGCCGTCTTTTTCTTCATCCATGATTTGATAGCCATCGCGCTTTGTAGTCTTGCCACTGTACCCACGTGATCGAAGTGCGTGGTGATCATCAAGAACGGCTGTTTACTCTTTTTGTCTTCGAATTGCGCCCACGTAACCATGCGTGTGATGGCCGCATCCCAACTTTTACTTCCTGGCACATCCGGGGTTTCAGATAACCAGAAGGAACTACTCTCCACAACTCTTAGTCTACTCTTCTTATAAAAAATAGCCGTGTACTCACCTTTATCTTTTCCATCTTCTCTGCCCACACCCACAAAGGCATAGTTGGGTAACGCCTTTGCTAAGTCTTGCATCTGTTTTGGTACGGCTTCTTGCACCGCAAAAGCATCTGGGGAATTTCTTATTATGAGTTCAAAAACTTTTTCTTTTCTGTTGGGCCAAATGTTCACACCATCACTTGACAGGTCCAAGCGAATGTTGTAGGTCATCACTTTTAAGGGCTGCGCATAAGCGATGTTGATTGCACACATCAAAAGGAAGATTCCCTGTCCGATTCTCATATCTCAAATTAGTTATTAAAAATACAACTTGAAAAAGCACCAAAAACAAAAAAGGAGACCGAAGTCTCCCTTTCTAAAAAATAAATGTTTTTCTAATCCGCTTCAAACGAAAAGGTAAAGGAACCGCTGATGCCTGCCATTCGTGCTGAGGGGGGTGCTTGATAGTTCATGGTGATCGTTACACTAGAGTCGGAAAGTGATGTGATCGTTAAATCCACTCCATCATTTCTTTTAATCGTATAGGTTGATCCGTTTTTCACCAATTCAAAACTTCCAGAAGCAATCCAAATCGGTGGCACTGCATTTTCTACGGTAAAGGATTTGCTCTCCTTAAAGGAAAGCTTCAAGCCATTAAACCAATCGGCTACTTCTGTTCCGTCTACGCTGGCACTGTTAAGACTCCAGGTTCTGGCCAGTTGCTTTAACGTTTGTTGCTCTTCTGTCAGAGGTGTGGGATCATCTCCTTTGCAAGCGATGAACATAGAGACTATGCACAAGTAAGCAAGTATAACAACTATCTTTTTCATGATCATTTCTTAGTTAAGTTTAACAATGCGTTTCACAGCAATCGAGCCCTTCTCTTCAACTTTTATGTAATACACCCCTTGAGGTAAATCGGTAATGTCCAGTTGGTGATTTTCTTCATCCATGGGAAGTAATCTGCGCTCTTGTGATCTGCCCGATAAGTCGGTGATACTTACCAACTTTCCATTCGTCATTTTGCCTTTCAGCGTGTACAAGCCTTTACCAGGATTCGGATATACTTCCAGTTCACCGGCAGGTTGGCCGGGCTCATTAAAGCCTGTAATAGTTGTACCCGTTCCGGTCACAGAAATTTCTTTTGCTCCACCAGGTGCATTAGAAACTACTACCAAAGAGCCGGTGTACTTTTTAAGTTCTGTTGGTGTAAAGCTGATTGTGACCGTTGTACTGGATTGTGCATTCACAGTAGCAGAAGAAGTGGAAGCTGTAAATCCTACTGGCACAGCAATGGTTGATACATTCAAGATGCCATTGCCATTGTTCGTAATGGTTAATGTTCTTTCAGCTGTTTCATTCTGCAATACATCACCAAAATCCAGCGAACCACTAAGGGTAATTGATGGTCTGTCATCAACAATTGTGATGGACGCGGTCACGTTGCTTGCTGCATTATAATTGTTGTTCCCTATCTGCGAAGCCGTAATCTCAACCGTTCCGGGTGTCAGGAAGCTAAGGGTGTTTCCATTTAAGGTAGCTACCGAAGCATTTGAACTCACAAAACTTACGGGCAGGTTTGCGCTTGTAGTAGCTATCACGTTTAAAGTACCATCGGTAAAATTGGCAGTGGCTGGTAAACTAAAAGTGATCGTTTGGTTTGCTTTGTTCACCACCAGCACTTGCTCCACTGACGCTGCCGCATCAAATTCATCATTGCCGGCTTGAGATGCGGTAATGGTTGTGGTTCCTGCTCCCACAATCGTTACAATGCTACCGCTGATCGTTGCTACTGTAGTGTTGGAGCTTTCGTACGATACTCCTAATCCTGAGCTGGCACTGGCACTTAGGTCAAAAGAAGGATCACCAAAAGTTTTAGCGATCAAGGCATTGAAAGTTATGCTCTGCGTTTGCTTATCGGTAACCACCAGTAACTGTTCAACTGCCGGTGCTGCATTGTAGTTTTCATTGCCGTCTTGCAGGGCAGTAATTGTGGCACTTCCTGCGCTTACTAACGTAATAGTGTTACCGGAAATGGTTGCAACGTTGGTGTTAGAACTTGTGTAGGTTACCGTCAAACCCGAAGAAGAAGAAGCCGTCAATTCAGCTGAACCACTGCTAAGCACTTTAGTTCCTAACGCGCTAAAACTTATACTTTGATCAGCTTTAATCACCACCAAACTTTGTTGAACTGGATTGGCCGGATTGAAGCTGGCGTCTCCTGTCTGCGTAGCTGTGATCGTAGTGGACCCAACACCAACAATTGTAACCATAGTGCCGCTGATGGTGGCAACAGACGTGTTTGAACTACTGTATATAACAGACAATCCGGATGAAGCTGTGGCACTCAATGAAAAGTCTGCATCCCCAAAGGTTTTTGCAGGCAAGGCACTGAAGGATATTGACTGACTCTGCTTGTCATTGACTACCAGTACTTGATCAACAGTTGCTGCGGCATTGTAATTCACGTTGCCAATTTGTGAAGCAGTAATGGTTGTTGTCCCCTGGCCCACAAGTGTTACCGTGTTACCAGCAATAGTGGCTACGGCTGGGTTCGAACTTACATAGCTTACAGAAAGACTAGATGAGGCAGTCGCAGAAAGCGAGAAGGGAGGATCGCTTACACTCTTCGCCACTAATGGTTCAAACGTTATCGTCTGATCCGCCTTATTCACTGTGAGCGTGCGCATCACAGGCGTGGCTGCATTGTATATCGCGTTTCCTCCCTGTGTCGCTGTGATGTTAGACGATCCGGCACCCACGATGGTTATCACATTTCCTGAAATGGTTGCTACGCTAGTATTCGAACTCGTATAAGAAAGTGGCAAGCCAGAATCGCTGGTTCCTTCAAGTTCAACATCACCCTCTCCGAAAGTGGCAGACGATAGTGCAACGAACGTAATGGCTTGATTCGCCTTGTTGATGGTGAGCGAACGAATTACAGGGCTTGCGGCAGCAAATGTTTCATCTCCTGCTTGTGAGGCTGTGATGTTTACAGCGCCAGAAGCTTTTAGAATAAGTTCATTATTGATAACCTCCGCTACCGAAGTATTTGAACTCACGTATGTTACCGGTAAGCCTGATGTGCTTGTTGCCTCCAGATTTATGACCTGATTTGCTAACACCGGACTCGCGAGTGTAAAAGAAATGCTTTGACTGATTTTATTGATAGTAATGCTTGTATTTCGCACCACACCATTTCCACAGGTATTAGATGGTGTTACAGAGAGTGTCGCACTCCCGGGAGTGTTCCAAAATACTGAAGCATTATTTCCACTGCCAGTCAATGTTCCTTTATCCGACAAAGACCATGTATAATTTACACCCGCTACAGAACTTACTGCGTAGAATTCCTGATCGCCCAACATTGGACTAGCCACGCCAGTAATCAATGCCGGTTGAGCAGGAGCACCAATTACGGTAACTGATAATGTTCTGGTTATTCCATTCCCACAAGCATTGGAAGGTGTTAGGGTAATTGTTTTGGCTCCTGTCGTTGACCATGAAATAGAAACAGCATTACCACTACCTGTTACTGTTCCTCCACTGCCGGCATTCCATGCATAAGTAACTCCTGCAACATTTGTGACACTATAGGCTTTTGATGTTGCCGAACAAACTTCACTTTCTCCAGCGATAATAGAGGGCTGATCAGGAACTGTGCCGACTGTAACATTCAAAGTTCGTGCAGTTCCATTACCACAAGCATTTGATGGTTTTAGTTTCACTTCGTTAACGCCCGTGGCTGTCCACGTGATGTCAGCGATTTGTCCTTGCGCACCGGAGGTAACAACCGTTCCTCCCTGCACTTCCCAAGTATAGGTAACACCTGCTACAGGCGATGCTAAACTAATTTGTTGTGTGGCACCATTGCATCCGGAAGTCAATCCGGTTAATGTTGCTGGCTGCGATGGAATCGTATTAACTGTTACACCTAAGGTTTGTGCTGTTGAGGTCGTGCATAAATTAGTGGCTGTTACTGAAATTGTTTTTGCTCCACCTGTACTCCACTTTATTGTTCTTATACTTCCAGAACCAGTGATGGTGGCGTCAGCACCTGCACTCCAATTAAATGTATCGAATCCTTGAAAGGGAACACTGTATTGATATTCAACTCCCGCACACACAGAGGTAGTTCCTGAAATTGTACCGGGTACTGATGGTGCTACACATGGCCCGTTTACAAAAACGGAAAAACTTCTATACCCATCTCCACATGTGTTTACCGCATTTACAAAAACTGTCTTTAATCCTCCTGTAGACCATTGAATGTTCTTAATGTTTGCTGATGCTCCTGCGGTAATAGTCGCATCACTCCCTGCATCCCAAGAAAAATTTACTCCAGGCTGTTGAGCATCTACTGAATAAGATCCAATGGTGTTTACGTTTATTGTTGATGGCCCTGAAACCGGGCTTGGTGTAACTGGAATGGGAGACCCGCCACCGTAATCAATTGCCGTAATAAATTCGTCTTGAAAACAGGCATTTGTCCCATAGATTTTAATCTGTCGACTCAATCCGTCAGCCAATGCCGATGCACTTAAATTGTCGCCCGCAACGGTACCGGCACCATTTAATTGCCAGGTGTAGGTTGTTGCTGGCTCTGGAAGGCCAATATTCATACTTAAGGCGCCACCACTCCCAGCACATATGGATCCTGTAAGAACCATGCCAAAGCCTGCAAAGCTTGGTTTTCCTTTGGAAAGAACTGTTAGCGTAAAAGTACTACTCTGAACATTGCAGGCATTCTTTGCCCTAACTGTGAGATTATCTCCCCCAAAGGTTGAAGACCATGTTATATCTACGATGCTTCGGTCTGCATTCAAAGGTGAAATCGTACCTGAAGAAATACTGCCCAAACTCCAGTCGAAAACAACCCCTTGAACCGGTGTAACGGAGTAGCGTTTGGTTGTACCGCTGCACACATCCACATTTGAGCCGTTGATGGCTGTTGGTGTTGCCACCGTTCCTGTGCAAACCTCTACGGTAATATTGGCTGGTGCGCCTGCACCACAACCACTGATCTCACCAAAGCCTGACACTGTGTACGTGCCGGGAATTGTAAATACGATATCCCAGGTATTCCCAAAAACCGGTGTAATGGTAGTTCCCGCACTTGGCGATACGGCAATGTTTAAAGAAGTTGCACCCGAAGAAGCTCCAACCACAAATCGTCTAAAGTCATTTAAGGCAATGTTACTCGAACCTCCAAGACCAATTGTCATTGACGAAGGCGTTCCCGGAATTGTACAAGGAACAGTGGCTGTTACTGAAAGTGTACGCGCTGTTCCATTACCACACAGGTTGCTGGGTGTTACGGTTACTGTTTTAGCACCTGCTGTAGCCCAGGTTACTTGTGCTGTATTGCCCGAGCTCGCGATAACACCATCAGCGTTGGTACTCCAGGTATAAGTTACTCCTGGTATGTTGGTTACTGAGTAACTCTGTGAAATTCCACCCACTGCGGCAGTGCTTCCTACAATCGTACTGGGTTGAGCAGGTGTTGTGCTCACCTCAACAGTTTTGGTACTGGCTGTTCCATTGCCACAGGCATTGGATGGAGTAACTGAAACTGTTTTTGTTCCACCCGTTGACCATGAAATTGAAACAGCACTCGTTGATCCTGTGATGGTGCCGCCACTCCCTGCACTCCAGGTGTAGGTTACTCCAGCTACGTTTCCTACACTGTAAGGAATTGATGTGCCAGCACACACTGCTGTTAAGCCCGTCATCTGACTTGCTGCCAAAGGCACATCGTTAACAACTACTTCAATGGTCCGGGCAACTCCTGCTCCACATGCGTTGGAAGGTGTTACACGCAAGGTGTGTGTTCCTGTAGCTGTCCAGGTAACATTAACACTGTTGCCAGAACCTGTTATCGTTCCGGTGCCAATAATATCCCACGTATACGTTACTCCTGCCACACTCGAAACACTATAGGCGATGGAGGCATCTTTACAAGGAGCAATGCTACCTGCAATGGCCGAAGGCTGTGCAGGCAATTGATTTACAGTTACCGATAATGTTCTTGACGTTCCGTTACCACAAGAATTAGAAGGTGTAACGGTAACGTTTTTTGTGCCAACACTCGTCCACGAAAGTGTAACGGAGTTACCTGAGCCGGAAACAAAACCATCCGCACCGGCATTCCAGGTATAGGTAACACCACCTGTGTTGGTAACACTGTAAATTCCACTTGCATTCACACATGCGGTTGTACTTCCTGTAATTGTAGTCGGCTGTGCAGGCATGGCACAATCGCTTACGGTAACATTCAATGTGCGTGTTGTTCCGTTACCACAAGCATTAGAAGGTGTAAGTGTAATCGTTTTCGATCCTGCTGATGACCAGGAGATATTTACACTATTGCCGCTGCCCGTAACAGTTCCTCCCGCGCCAGCATTCCAAGCATAGGTTATTCCAGCTTCATTGGTAACAGAGTATTGATTGGCGATTCCGGTTGTTACGGATGTACTTCCTGCGATCACACTGGGTTGTGAGGGTGAAGGGTTTACAGTGATGGCTTGTGTTCGTGTGGTTACAGCTCCGCAAGTATTGGTCGCGGAAAGGGTTAAGGTTTTAGCGCCTGACGAAGTCCAGGTAATGTTTACAGCATTACCACTGCCACTTACGGTTCCTGCGCCACCTGTATCCCAAGTGTATGTGAGTCCAGCCACATTGGTAACATTATAAGCAGTAGATACACCTGTACATACTGTTGCATTTCCAGCAATAGCAGAAGGCGATGCAGGAGTGCCTGTTACTACTACGTTAAGTGTTCTTGCAATACCACTGCCGCAAGCATTGGATGGTGTAACGCTCACAGTAAAAGTTCCTGCCGCGGACCATGTTACTACAGCTGTATTACCAGTCCCCGTTATAACACCGCCTCCCGATAAACTCCAGGTATAAGAAACCCCGGCTACTGAATTAACGCTAACCGTAGAAGATTGAAATTGACAACCTACTGCTGAACCCTGACTTAACGTTGGTTGGGCAGGTAGTGCACAGGTACTGGCGGTGACGGTTAATGTTCGTGCAACGGAGGTTCCGCAATTAGTGGTTGCCGTAACAGTAATGGTTTTTGTGCCTGCAGATGACCAGGTAATTTGAACCGCACTACCGCTCCCTGTCACTACTCCGCCCGTTCCTGCAAACCAATTGTAGGTTACACCGGCTACATTCGAAACTGAATAATTTCCCTGCACACCTGTATTGATACTAGTCGGTCCAACAATTACTGATGGCTGTAGCGGTGTAGGACAGGTACCTCCATTCGTAGTTCTTAAAATCGTTCCTCCGGCACCTACAACCCAGGCATTGTTAACATCTGTGTCGACTAGAATAGCATTCAAATTGTTTGTTGTTCCTGAACCAGAGTTTTGCCAGGAGAATCCGTTGTTGACAGACTTATAAATTTTACCCTGAGCGCCTACAATAAAAACGCTGCTGCTTGTTGCTGCTACATCATGAAGATCTGTTGAAACAGGACTTGACAAATTTATCCAATTCGCACCTCCATCATCCGTTCTTTCGATCCGGCCATCTTCACCGACAAAAAAATTATTACTGATTGCGAAAACAGAGGTAACGAAACCAGACCTGGTCAGAACTTTAGATTCAAATGTTCCTGCACTTACTTCCCGATGATATCGACTAGTCGATGCAAAATAAACTCTGCTACCTCGAACTTCCAGGTCTCTACCTTGATAGCTCAATGAAGGGCTTGAAGGATTATGATAAGGTGTAAGATTGCCCCCGGCCGATGTTGATCGGTACACTTGAGCGGAATTTCCTAAGAGGACAAATAGTTCACCACCCTTAGCTTCCACATCTACTATATTACCGCTGATTTCCGTTGGCACCGTTACAGGCGACCAGGTGTCACCATTATCCAGTGTTCTGAGTATGGCACCCTGACTCGTTAGAATGTAGCCGTAGGTAAAACCTGTGGAAAAACTTATTCTCCTGAAGTCAGCGGTAATAGGTGAACTTACCGGAGTCCATGTTACGCCTTGGTCAGTCGACCGAAGGATTTTGCTGTTGTTACCTACAGCAAATAAATGCCCGGAAAAATTTCTGGCGATGTCATTTAAATCATCGGTAACGGTGCTGTTCTGCAATGTCCAGCTTTGAGCCATAGTCTGTTGTTGTATGGCCAGAGACAGGATCACTAAAAGCATGCATCGAAAAATGTTTCGTTGCAAATTCATGTAAAGGGTTTTCATACGATTGGGTTTTTATGAATAAGGCACTGTAAAGGTGGCCTTTAACCCAAGGAGGGGGTATTAGGGAAATACCGTAAAGGTGATGAGGGAGATTACTTAGTTGTTGGTTATTCGCATTATTACACCGAACAATTCTACGAGTAACGAGTAACCAACAACGAACAACTACAGAGAGGCGAGTCCTTCTTTAATGGCAAACTTGATGAGGTCAACAGTGTTGCTGTAGCCCAGCTTATCCATTACATTTTTCTTGTGAACTTCCACTGTACGTGGACTAATGTTGAGGGTGTCAGCAATTTCTTTATGAGAAAGTCCTTTGGCAAATGCTTTAACGAAATCAACTTCCCGCTCCGACAAGGAAGCCATGCCATCACTTTTACCCTTTGAAGCTTTCAGGAGTAACTCTGTGAATTGACCTGCGTAAAAAGTACGGCCCGTCTTCAAGGCTTCCAGCGCTTCTAAATAAGTATCCTTACCGGAATCTTTCGAGATCATTCCTTCTACTCCAATATCACGACATTGTTTTACAGGAGCATCTTCTTTTAGGGCGGTGAGAATTAAGATTTTTATTTTAGGGTGTTTATCTTTTAAGAACTCGGCAATTTCTACTCCATTTTTACCGGGTAGCTGTACATCCAATACGCAAATGTCGGGAGTAGTCTCTTCCAACTGACTAAAAAAATCATCCGCGTTACCAGCGGTGCCCACCACTTTAAAACTGAGGTTCCCCAACAACATAGCCCGAATGCCATCGCGAATCAACTTATGATCGTCTACTAAAAAAACTCTTACCGGATTGTTCATGCTTTCAGCTCGCTAAGGGCTTGCACAAAAGCATCTAACTCCTTTAGTGTGGTGTAAACGTTTGGCGAAATCCGACAGCCTTGTACTCCGGCACCATCGATCGCTACAGTATAGATTTTATATTTCTTTAACAAGGTATCAGCTAAGTCCGCTGGCTTCATGCCTTTTACTCCTACGTTCGCAATGGCACAGGAGCGCGCAGGATCTTCGGGAGTATTGAGTATAACATGAGGCATGCTTCGCACTTTGTTGGTCCAATAGTTTTGTAAGTAACGCAATCTCTTTTCTTTGCGCTCAGCACCAATTACGTTGTAATAATCAATGGCATTGAGAATGGCTAAGTCAGTGTGTACGGGATGCGTTCCTGTATGTGCCAGGTGGCTGATGTCATCTTTCATGGCCCAGTCTGCCATCATCGACCAAAGTGCCGGAGCTTTTCCTTGTTTCACATACAACAAACCGGCACCCAGCGGAGTGCTCAACCACTTGTGCAAACTCGCTCCATAATAATCGCAACCTAGTTCGGGAATGCTAAATTGGAAATGAGCAAAGGCATGCGCACCATCCACCAATACTTCCACACCTTTGGCATGGGCCATGTCACAAATTTTTCGAATGGGAAGAATTTGTCCGGTAATGTTTACCATATGACTCACCAACAACAGTCGCGTTTTTGGCGTAATCATTTTCTCATACAACGTAACCAACTCTTCATCCGAAGCAGGGTGATTCGGTACCGATACTGTTTTTAACACAATACCGTAACGCTTCTCCATCAACTTGAACATGTTTACGATAGAGCCATAATCTTGCTCTGCCATAATCGCTTCATCACCAGCATTCCAGTGAATGCCATTGATTACAGTATCCAGCGATTCGGTAGTGTTGCGTGTAAGTCGCATCTCCTCTGCTGTGCAACCTGCCAACTCAGCCAACTTCGCTACAACTTTCAATTTATTTTCCTGCTGCACTGTGCGCATGTAATAGGCTGCCTGATAATTTACCTCGCGTACATGTGTAATAAAATGCTCAAGGGTTTCTTGAGGCTGCATGCAGTAATAGCCATTCTCTAAATTGATGTAGTCTGGTTTTAATCGATAACCTTTGCGGATGCCTGCCCAAAACTTCTCGTCTTCTGCTAAGATATCTGCCGATACAGTTGAATGCTGATCGATCCAATGACTTAGTCCTTCAAATGGCAATAAGGTTGAGAGCCCTAAGGCGGCTGTCTGTTTGATAAAGGTGCGCTTATCCATGCACACAAGATAGTGAAAGATATTTTTTAAGCCGCAGGTACCTCCACGTAAAATGTACTACCTTTTCCCAACTCGCTCTCGGCCCAGATTCTTCCCTGATTCTTTTCCACAAGTTCTTTGCAGAGCAGCAAGCCAATGCCCGCCCCTTTTTCGGAAGAGCTACCAATCTGTTGAGTGCTCTCTTCTTGTTTAAAGAGTTTAACCAAATCATCCTGCGTCAAGCCCATGCCTTGGTCTTTAACAGAAAGTCGTACACTTCCATTAATGCGATCGGCTGTAAGCTCAATTTTCTTTCCGCTTGATGAAAACTTAATAGCATTGCTGAGCAGATTACGCATAACAATCGTCAACATACCTTTATCCACAAAAGCTACTTCGTCCTTTATCTGGTTCGAAATCACAATTTGTTTTTGTTCCGCCATTAATTCGATGTGTTGCTTACTTTCATTCACTACCTGACGTAGGGAAATTTTATCAGGCTGAAAAGGAAGTCTGCCTATTTGTACGAGTGCCCACTCCAGCAAGTTGTTGAGCAAACTCTGCAAATCGCGCGCAGATTGAAGTGTACTCTGCAAAAATTCCTGCAGCTCTTCTTTGCTGGCATGTTGCACATTCTGATGCAAACTTTCCATCAGCGTACTGAAGGCATGGATGGGATTGCGCAAATCATGCGAGATAACCGCAAACATGCGGTCTTTAAAGCCATTGAGCTTGTGCAGCTCATGGTTCTTCTCATCCAAAGATTTTGCCGTGCGCTGCTTCAGTTGGTAGCGATTGTACAGCACAGCGATAACGATGGTCAATAATATCAGAAAAACAATCAGTCCATATTGCCATTGTCTGGCGGATGCAGCTTCCAATTCCTGAATACGGTTTTGATTTTCCAAGCCTACAATCTGCTGCTCCTTTTTCTCGAGCGCATAGGCTGCTTTCATGTCTTCCATTGCACGCTCCTTTTCTTCAGAGAAAATAGAATCTTTGAACTGCATCTGCTTTTCGTAGGCCGCTAATGCGTTTGCGAAATCATTCTTCGCTTTATAGGCCTTATATCGAACCTCATAGACATCGTGGTAGTGATTCCAGGCTACATCTGTTTCGGCAATGCACAGCGAGCTGTCGCTGTACACCAGCGTTGCATCATATCGCTTTAATCCAAAATAGGCCTCTGCTATATTTTGATAAACAAAAAATTGGTCATAGTCTGCTCCCATTTTTTTATTCATTTCAAACTCCAGCTTATACTTGCGAATGGCTTCCTCGTGATTTCCACGCTTATGCTCGCTAATGCCCCACTGCGAATAACTGATGGCCATGCAACGAATGCACTTTATTTTCTCGGCCAACGAAACAGCTTGTTTCATGGCTTCGTCAACCTTTTGAAAATCTTTTTCAGTAGTGTAAATAGTTGTAGCAGCATTTAAGCCTCTGATAATATTGATTGTATCTTTCTCCTCTCTGCTAATGGCTATGGATTCTTCGTAATATGGCATGGCCTCTACGCCTCTTTTCTCTTCCTGATACAGAATGTCGTCCCCAATTCGTTTAAGACTTCGGGCTAGCATTTTACGATCACCAATCTTTCGAAAAATTTTCTCCGCTTTAAGATCAAAGGCTAAGGCCTCATTGTAGCGTGTTTGAAAGTTGAGGATATAACCCGCGCCAATGTAGGCTCTTCCCAAAATAGCTTCGTTCTGTTCCTTTTCCAGAAAAGGGATGGACTTTTGATAAAACTGCCCCGCGCTGTCGTAAGCAGCATGATTTAGAAGTGACTCACCCATCCAATAGCAGAGTTGCCCGTACTTATACCTCCCATTCTGTTCAGAGAGTTGCAGGGCTTTTGTAATCTCACTCTTCGCCTTCTCACCATCTGTCTTGAGAAGGCCCGGTAATTGAGAGAGGAGATCGTTGATGGTTGTTTCTGTATTAAAATCCTGAGCCGGTAAAGAGTAAAAGGATACGCTTAGGAGGGCAAGCACGAGTAAATACTTCACGAGAGGTTGGGTTGTTTTTAGAAATTTACCAAAAGGGCATCAAACAAAAAACCTTTCTCTAAATTGAACTCAATCTTCTATCTTGCCTCCTTGGCCTCCAAGTCCATAAATGAGAAGAACCATGACGAGTGCGTCTGTTAATGATATTCGAAAAGAACTACTCCACCTCGATTCCGAAACGCTTCAAGCGCTCTGTCTGCGGCTTGTTAAGTACAAGAAGGAGAATAAAGAATTGCTTGGCTATTTGTTGTTTGAAGCACACGATGAGGCTGCCTATATCGAACAAGTAAAGGAAGAGACAGATGTTCAGTTCAAAGAACTCTCCAATCGAAATTTATACCTCACCAAAAAAATTCTTCGAAAAATTTTACGCTTCGTCAACAAACAAATTAAGTATTCCGGCATCCCACAAACTGAATTAGAGTTGCGTATCTATTTCTGTAAAAAAATTCATGCGCAAAAAATTCCGTTAGATACGGGCACCCAACTCTACAATCTTTACCAACAGCAGCTTAAAAAAATAAATACGGTGCTCGAAAAATTACCGGAAGATGAACAAGGAGATTACACCAGAGCTATAGAAACCATTTCTTAAAATTCATGAGTGAGCAAACGAACAATCCTCTGCACGGAAAAACATTGGCCTTTATACTGGAATTTCTGGTAGAAAAATATGGATGGGAAGAATTAGGAGCGCGTATTCCGGTAAACTGCTTCCGCTACGATCCAAGCATTAAGTCATGCTTAACGTTTTTCAGAAAAACTCCCTGGGCAAGAAAAAAGGTTGAGGATCTCTACTTGGATTCTATTGAATGATACGCTGGGGTCGGGGTTAACCCAATGCCTCCACCGACTTCACTTCGTCCGGCATCATACGAGTAAACAAATTCTCGATACCTGCCTTCAGTGTAATGGTTGAGGAAGGACAGCCACTGCAAGACCCTTGTAGTTTCACGCTCACTACACCATTGATAAAGGAGTGAAATGTAATGGCGCCACCGTCTTGCTCAACGGCCGGGCGGATGTATTCATCCAAAATGGTCTTTATCTTTTTGATCGTTTCGGTCTCTTCCTGTTCAGGGGCAAAATCCTCATCCCGCACTTCAATAATTGCCTTTCCCGATTCTAAGAATTTCTTGATGTGGTCACGAATCGCATGTTGAATTTCCAACCATTCGATTCCTTCTTTCTTAGTAACAGTCACAAAATTGCTCATGTAGAACACACGCTCCACTTCCGGATATTCGAATAACTCCAATGCTAAAGGAGCATTGGCGGCACTGGTTTTATCCGGAAAATCGAAACTCATGCCTTCTGGCACCAGCATGTCGTTCACTACAAATTTTAAGGAATTTGGGTTGGGGTTTGACTCCAGGTAGATGCTTATGTTTTTAGGTGCAGCTTGTAACATGACTAACGTGTTCTAGAACAGAACAACAAAAGTAAGCATTAAAAGTTCACACCAAATAAAAAAGCCCTGTCGCTTTTGCATAGCGAGAGGGCCTTTCTTGTCAATCTTACTTTATTCAATAATGGATGGTTTCTCCAGCGAATTTTCCCATTTACTCACCACTGCTGTGGCTATGCTATTTCCCACCACATTGGTAGCGCTGCGGCCCATGTCCAGCAAGGGATCAATGCCCAACAGCAAGGCAAGGCCTGCCTCCGGAATATTGAAAGTCACCAGTGTTCCGGCAATCACTACTAAAGAAGCGCGGGGCACACCGGCAATTCCCTTGCTGGTAATCATCAGAACCAATAACATGCTCAGCTGTGTTGCCAATGGAAGATCCATGCCATACGATTGAGCAATAAATAAAGACGCGAAGGTCATGTACATCATGCTGCCATCCAAGTTGAAGGAATAACCAAGGGGCAAAACAAAACTCACAATCTTATCCTTACACCCAAATTTTTGCAACAGCTCCATAGTCTTGGGGAAAGCCGCCTCGCTGCTAGAGGTGCTAAAAGCAAGAATGATTGGTTCCTTTACACTCCTAATAAGTGTGATGATACGTTTACCCACCACCAAGAAACCTGCAAGGATTAGAAGCACCCAAAGCAAGCCAAGACTAAAATAAAACTCGCCAATGAAAATGGAATATGTCTTCAAAATGCCCAAACCTTGTTTGGCAACAATGGCGGTCATCGCGCCAAACACTGCCACGGGCGCAAAATTCATTACGTAACCTGTAAGTTTTAAAATTACATGAGCCAAGGCATCCATCACCTTAATCACCATCTTCCCTTGCTCACCAATGGCAGCCGTAGCAACCCCAAAGAAAATGGAGAAAACCACTATTTGAAGAATCTCATTCTTAGCCATTGATTCAATTACACTTGATGGAAAAATATGGTGCAAGAATGTTTTCAACGACAGACCTGTTGCCTGTATCCCCGTTTCGTTTACAGTTGGCAATGGGAGATTCATAGCAATGCCTGGCTGGAAAAGATTCACCATCAACATACCCAACAACAAACTCATAAAAGAAGCACCCAAAAACCATAACAAGGTCTTCCCTCCAATGCGTCCTACCGAATTAATATCACCCAACTTGGCCACTCCTACAACAAGCGTAGTAAATACCAAGGGAGCCACGATCATCTTGATGAGGCGCAGAAAAATATCTGCTAACAAGGAGAAGGGATCTACTTTGGCATCGCGGGAAGATAAAGCTGCATTTCGTGTTTGATTTAATTCGTTTTTTATCTGTATAAACCCAGCAAGTTTTGCGCTGTCTTTCTCTGTCGCAATTGCCGTAGATATTTCGCGAATGGCCACATCTGCTTCCGCAATGGATTGATTGGCTTCATTCAAATACGTTTTATTCAACACAAACCCAACCGCTATACCCAATACGAGGGCAATGACGATGTATAAGGTAAGGCGCGATTTTTTAGCAGGAGCTGGTGTACTTTCCATAAATTTTAAACACTAATACGCAAAAGCTATCCAACAAGAACCATACTTTTGCAATCGATTGAAACAAAGGCCGCAATATAGTTGAAAAATTATAAGCTGCCTTTAGAAAGACACTCCACTTATCAAAATTCAGTCTTACCTTTCTGGCAAAGAATGCACAAGATTCCTCGAAATAGATACGCGATACTACTCCTCTTCGCTGTTACCTCTCAGGTTTTTGCGCAGTCAGATTCTCTGAGCCGCGCAAAGAAAATCCGAATTACACCCTTACCTGTAATCTATTATTCACCTGAAACACGTTTTGGATTTGGGGCCTTGGTAGCAGCCAGTTTCAATTCTTCGTACGATTCGCTCACAACCGCCTCCTACGCTCAAACGTACATTTTATACACAGCCAATAAGCAATACGATTGGGGCAATAAGCTGCGCTACTATTCTCCACAGAACAAATTCATTTTCGAAGGGAAGTTCAGCTTCACCTACTTCCCTGAATTCTATTACGGAATAGAAACAGAAGAGCCCCTGACAAAAAAGGATACCATCTCTTACAACAAACTCACGGGCGATTTACGCTTCTTCTGGCGTGTAAATAAAAGTTTATATGCAGGCTTTGCTGTTCGTTACAACAAAATTTACAAAGTCGACTCTCCTGATGGTGGAAATTTTCTGGTCGATCAGCCGCTGGGCTACAAGGGATATGAACTGATTGGATTTGCACCGGCACTCACCTACGAAAGTCGCGACAGCCAGACCTATCCCCGCAAAGGAATTTTTACTGAAGTGAGTGTAATGCCTTACCCAAAGTGGTCGGAAAAATCTTATGGTTTTGTCAACGTACGAATTGATGCGCGTAAATACATTCCCCTAAAAGTTATCAGTGCTCGCGATGTACTAGCCTTGCAGGCTTTCATCAACCTCAATTCCGGAGATGTGCCCTTTAAAGACATGGCAGATATTGGCGGTGGTAATGTAATGCGCGGCTATTACACAGGCTACTATCGCTACAACAATCTCTACGCATTTCAGGCAGAGTTTCGCGCAGGTTTATGGCGATTCATTGGCATTGATGCCTGGGTGGGTGGTGCCTTTACCCCCAAAGATTGGTATTCTATTGGCGACACGGGGATTAAACCGAATGCAGGATTAGGCCTGCGTATCATGATTAATCAAAAAGATAAACTCAATGTGCGTGTTGATCAGGGTTTTGGAAAGCAAAAACAACAGGGCTTCTACCTCGATATCGCAGAAGCGTATTGATCAATTCAAGAATACTTTTTCTTCGAGCAGGCCACAGAACCCTGAATGAGTTTTTCCAGTATCTTGACATCAATGTCTTTCAAATTTTTTATGTAGAGACACGCTTTACTGGTTTTATATTTACCCAGCTTACTCATCAACTCATCATACTCCTCAAAACCGTGCTCGATGTAAAGTGTAAGGTTTTGTTTACGGGGAGAAAATGCAATCAGCGGCCACTCTCTTTCTTCACCATTAGCATACCTTAATGGAAACGTTCCGAACCCCACAATGGCTGGCCCCCACATTTTGGGGTTTTCCTTTGTACTCGCGCGCATAAGGGTAACAATCGCACGACAATCATCACGTGTTTGTTCGGTCTCTAGCGCATCAATGAAACTTTCAACGCTGGCTTCGGTTTGTCTGGTTTTAGGTTCCTTTGCCATATACCTTTTACTAAAGTTTTGAAACTCTATTCCGCAGTAAGAAATCTGCCAGCACCAGCGCAGCCATGGCTTCTACAATAGGCACTGCTCGCGGTACCACACAAGGATCGTGACGCCCCTTGCCTGAAACAGTAGCAGCATTTCCATCCTTATCTACTGTTGCCTGGTCTTGCATAATGGTGGCTACCGGCTTAAAGGCTACATTAAAATAAATATCTTCTCCGTTGCTAATACCCCCCTGTACACCTCCTGAGTGATTCGTCTTCGTACGAATTCGTTCACCCTCCGTATAAAATTCATCATTGTGCTCTGATCCACGCAAGGTCACTCCTTCAAAACCACTTCCGTACTCAAAACCCTTTACTGCATTAATGCCCAACATGGCTTTGCCCAACTCTGCATGCAGTTTATCGAAAACCGGTTCACCCAAGCCAACGGGCGTATTTTTGATCACACAGGTAACCACGCCTCCAATAGTATCACGATCCAAACGAACCTGATCAATCAACGAAATCATTTGTTCAGCGGTGGCGGCATCCGGGCAACGGATAATATTCTCTTCTGTTTTTGAAAGATCAAGTTGAGTATAATGTGGTGCCGTGATCTCACCCACTTGCGAAACAAAAGCGTGAATGCTAATATTATTTTTCTTCAACAACAGTTTGGCGATAGCACCTGCTGCTACGCGCGCAGCTGTTTCACGAGCCGAGCTTCTTCCGCCTCCACGATGATCGCGTAAACTATACTTTGCTTCGTAGGTATAATCCGCGTGAGAAGGTCTGAACACATTTTCTACATGGCCATAATCTTTGCTACGCTGATCCTGATTTTCAATAACAAGAGCAATGGGTGTTCCGGTGCTTCTGCCTTCAAACACACCCGAAAGAATTTGGAATTTATCCTCTTCCTGTCGCTGCGTGGTTATTTTCGATTGCCCCGGTCTTCGTCTTGTAAGTTCGTGTTGAATAAAGTCCTGGTCTATTTCCAAGCCTGCCGGGCAACCATCAATAACTACACCGATAGCCGGACCATGAGACTCTCCAAAAGTGCTAATGCGAAATAACGTTCCGTAACTGTTCATGAGCAAGATTCAGGTATAAAGTAGCAAGACAAAAGTAGAAAGTGATAGGTCAAAATTTCTATTACAAACATTTTACTGTTACGGCTTTTTAAAAACAAGGTACAAGGAGAGAAGTATCGACAAGGCAACAAATCCATAAACAAAAACAGAAAGCCAATCCACCTTACCTCTTCGTTGCAAGGTATTATCAACTGCCCCTATCTTATCATAAAAACTTCCCAGATCATTGGAACTAATTGCTTCGTCTTTCAAACTTTCTCCACCCACATTAACAATCA
>Ga0075163_10001713_pt1 | contig 29595 bp, 28 predicted proteins | sample JI1023141ADNA_FD_71478 | JGI IMG/M metagenome (GOLD analysis project Ga0075163, IMG submission 71478) | Wastewater effluent complex algal communities from Wisconsin, to seasonally profile nutrient transformation and Carbon sequestration -... | ecosystem: Engineered > WWTP > Effluent > Algae...
GGCGTGTTCGATTCATTCCCGATGTTTTCGCCTGATGGAAAGAAGTTGATTTTCTCCAGCAACAGAAACAACAACGGCACTCGCGATACCAATTTGTTTGTTGCTGATTGGGTGGATTAACCTTCTTGGTTGCTGGTTTCTGGTTTCTTGCTTCTGGTCAAATCAAACCAGCGACTTGTAACCAGAAACCAGCAACTCTTTCTATATGAGATTCTCTATCCCGAAAAACTTCTCTAGTATAATTACAAGTGAGAGGAAGCCGAGCAGGATTGGAGCAATCCATTTAATAGTAACATGCAGGAAAGTACGAACACCGGATTTCATATAGGTATCATTCCCCTGAGCTAACTCGGCATCCATATTATGAATGCCCCACCTGCGGCCAATAAAAATACACATCAGGCAGCCGCCTACGGTTAAGCAGATGTCGCTCATGTCGGCAACAAACGTTAGAAAATCCTGGCCCTTATAAAATGTAAGTTTATTCAATGCCGGTATCATTCCCTGGCTTACCATGCTGGGTAATCCACAAACAAAAATTACCAGGGCTATTACCCACACTACGCGTTTGCGATTGTATTTCTTTTGATCGACCAGGTAAGCAACTGGTACTTCCAGCAACGAGATAGTTGAAGTGAGTGCTGCAAAACAAACCAAAAGAAAGAACGAGCCACCAACTACCCGACCAAGAACCGGCCCCATCTCATGGAAAATCTGCGGAAGCACAATAAAGATTAAAGGTGGGCCTGAGGTTCCGATTTCCGCAGCATTGATGTTGAGTTTAAATGCCAGAAAATGCACTAACGGAAATACCATCAAACCAGAAAAGAATGCAACCGAAGTATCAGCAGCAGAAATTACTGCGGCCGATGAAGTAATGTTTTCTTTTTTACTGAGGTATGAACCATACGTTATCAAAGCACCCATTCCCAGCGAAAGCGAGAAGAACGCCTGCTTCAAACCATCCACTACAGTTTGAATTTTTAACTCACTAAAGTCCGGTATAAGGTAAAACTTTACACCACTTAATGCATTTGGTAGTGTAAGACTGTAAACAATAATACTCAGTAAAATAATGTACAGCGCAGGCATCATGATTTTGTTAGAGGCCTCAATACCTTTTTGAATACCCTGGCTAACAATAATAGCTGTAAGCACCATAAACACCAGCGAGAAAATTAAATTTGAATTGGCGATACCACCAGCACTACTCACATCCAGAATATCATTTACGTACTCACCAAAAAAACCACCGAAGTTGTCGTGGCTAAGTAAATCACCAAACGAGATGTGCAGAAAGTAACCGAAGGCCCAACCGGCTACTACATTATAAAATGATAAGATTAAGATACCGGCAAAAATTCCAAACAAACCAAGATAGCCCCACTTTTTGCCTCCTAGTTTTGAATACGATCCAAACGCATCGCTATTGGCCGAACGACCAATGGCAATTTCTCCTACCATTACCGGGTAACACAATAAAAAAATACAACTCAGGTAAACAAGTAGAAAAATTGCCCCTCCGTTTTCGCCAGCCAGATATGGAAAGCGCCAGATGTTACCAAGCCCAACTGCCGAACCCGCTGCAGCCAAAATAAATCCGATACGTCCGGAAAAATTACCCCTGTTTGCCATAGATATAGTTTAGAACAATAGGTGCAAAATAGAACCTTAAACTAAAATTATCAAAAACGCGTTTCATTATCGGCTCTATGCCTACCTTAGCAAGGCTTAGTGAGCATGTAACTGCAAAGTGCGATGGAAGAAAAAAAACTCACCACCCAGGAGAAGGCCCTTCGAATTAATTTAAGCAAAACCATTTACGGATCGTTTGCCGAAATAGGCGCGGGGCAAGAAGTAGCTGCGAATTTTTTTAAAGTAGGCGGAGCCTCCGGCACCATTGCCAAAACTATGTCGGCTTACGACATGAAGTTTAGCGATGCGATTTATGGCGTGTGCGAACGCTATGTGTGCGAAGATCGCCTCATTCAAATGCTTAACCACGAGTACCGCTTACTACCCGAACGCTTGCAACATCGCATTACCGATACGCGCTTTTTCGCTTTCGCGGATACGGTTGAGATTCTGAACTTTGAACGCACTAATCAAGGGCATGGTTGGATTGGTTTGCGGTTTCAATTAAAACCTGAAGGCGCGTACAACGATTGCGTTGTGCATGTGAAAATGCTCGATAACGATCCGCTGCAACAACAGGCATCGTTGGGTATTCTGGGTGTAAACATGATTTACGGATGTATGTTTATCAAAGATCCGGAAACCATCATAAATTCACTTTTGGATGGACTTACCACCCGCAGGATGGAAGTGGATATGTTCCGGCTTAGCGGCCCCGACTTTGCGCATGTGGACAATCGGTTGATGGCACTTAAGCTTGTAAAGAACGGCCTTACAAAAGTAGCGATGTTTGGCCCTGATGGAACGGTGATGCAGCCATCAGAAGCATTATACAAAAAGAATGTGTTGGTTTTACGTGGGCGATTCAGACCCGTAACACATGTAAATGTAGATATGTTGCTGAGTTCGCGCAGGCATTTTAAACGCGAACCCGATGTAGATAAATCGCGCATGGTAGTATTAACCGAACTTACTCTGCACGATTTGAGTGCTGATGGACAAATTGATGAAAAAGATTTTCTTTATCGTGCGGAAATAATTTGCTCGTTAGGCCAAACCGTGTTGGTATCAAACTACTTTGAATACTATCGGTTGGTTGATTACTTATCGCGCATTACGCGTGGAAAAAAAATAGGTTTGGTGTTGGGTATTTATGCGTTGCAAAAGATCTTTGAGGAGAAGACCTACGGAAATCTGCGTGGTGGAATTCTGGAAAGCTTTGCGCCTTTATTTGGTACCAATGTTAAGCTTTACATTTATCCTTCCTTGCGGCCGGGTTCAACACAATTATTTACGCTTGCTGATTTCGAAAAAGAATTGCCGGAAAACCTGCGCGCACTTTTCCGCTACCTGATGGATAACAACAAGTTGGAAGACATTCGCAATGCCAACGTGAGCAACCTGCATATTATTTCCGATAACGTTTTGGCCATGATCCGCAAAGGTGAAACCGGCTGGGAACAATTTGTGCCAGCCAAGGTAAGCGATGCCATTAAATCAAATGGGTTGTTCGATTTCCCCAATACAGGCAAGCCAGTAAAAGAACTTGCCTGATTGATTATAGCTTACCTTCCTGTTTCATTCGCGAAAAGTACGAACGGGCTTCCTTCAATACTTTAGGCGCAAGTACAAATCCTGAGATCATAGTGGGAAGGGCCATCAATGCATAGGCCACATCTATAATATTCATCACATCCGTCATGGAAAGAATGGCGCCAATCACAATAGTGCCGAGATAGAAATAATCATAATAGCGACCGGCTTTTACTCCGGCCAGAAAACTCATGGCTTTGTTTCCATAATAGCTATATGAAAACAACGAAGTGACGGCAAAGAAAAAAGCACAAGTAAGCAATAAGTATTTTCCAGGGGCACCTAAAGAACTTTCAAATGCAGTGGTTGTAAGCGTTACTCCATTGGCGCCAGAAGTTTGCCATACATCGGTAACTAAAATTGCCAATGCGGTAAGTGTACAAACAATTAACGTATCGATAGCAGGACTCATCATGGAAACCAAACCCTCTCGAATTGGCTCTGAACTTTTTGAAGCACCTAACGCCATGGGTGCAGTTCCAATACCAGCTTCGTTAGAGAAGGAGGCTCTGCGTACACCGGCCACAATCAAACCACCTACAATACCACCCAAGGCTGGCTCGCCCCGGTAATGTTCGGCAGCAAATGCATCTGTAATCACCATCCATAAATAGTGAGGAATATCTTTAATGTTGAGTATGAGTATGGCGAGTACGGATAGAAAATAGATTACAATCATTAACGGCACCATTTTACCGGCCCATTTGCCAATGCGTTGAATACCTCCGATGATTACAATACCTGAAATAATCATCAGCACAGAACCAATAATAAATTTTGGAGTAGAAATAGTGAAGCCAACTAAATTAAAGGTCGCATTTTTTACACTCTCAGAAGTAACACCAATATCAAGAATTACCTGCGTTAGTTGATTAGCCTGAAAAATGGGGAGGCAACCAATCATAGCACATACACTAAATAGAATTGCTAATGGATAGTACGCTTTACTTAATGCTTCGCGGATCACATACATCGGGCCACCTTGAATAATGCCAGCCGAATCTTTGCCGCGATACATCACCGACAAGGTGCTCGTAAAAAAATTAGTACTCATCCCGACAAATGCCGTAACCCACATCCAGAACAAAGCGCCTGGACCACCAATAGAAATAGCTGCGGCTACACCCGCAATGTTGCCCATGCCCACAGTTGAAGCAAGTGCCGTTGACAAAGCTTCATAGGCATTTATTTGTCCGGGATCGTTCGGGTTATTGAACTTGCCGCGCAGAATAGCAATGGCATGACCAAAATATTTGTATGGAATAAATCGTGAGTAGAGAAAAAAGAAAAGCCCACCAAGAATTAATAAAAACAAAACAGGAGTCCATACTCCGGTGGCAATAGAACTGATTAAATCACTCATGCAGATTAACTTATGTGGCTAAAGTATGAAATAATTTTTTAATGGGACTAATTAGATTGATTAGTGGCTGGTTGCTGGCTACTTGTTGCTGGTTACTGGTTACTTGTTGCTGGTTTGTGATCCAAATTTATTTAATAAAGCCTACCGATTACTGATTACCACTTACTGAATACTGATTACTCATTACTAACGACTAACTACTAATTACTAAGGACTAACGACTACCTACTACTCAACGCAAACTGACTCAACTCCCACAACATCCTTGCACCCACGCTCGCATCCCAATTCTGATTTCCCACTTCACATAAATCGAAACCAATTATTTTACGACCGGATTTAACTACTTGCCGGATTAAATAAGTAGCCTGATCGAACTCTAACCCTCCGGGTACGGGCGTGCCGGTATTGGGGCAAAGGGCCGGATTAAATACATCAATATCAAAACTGATGTAAACCAATGGTGGAAGTTCCTGAATAATCTTATCGCAGATTTGTTTCCAGGTGGTACCTTCTGCCATTTGTGATTTGATGTCGGGATCGAAAAAAGTTTTTACACGACCACTCGCGCGTTGCATCATCTGCACTTCTTCTTCGCAATAATCGCGAATGCCAACTTGCACCATGCGACTTACTGCCGGAAGTTTGAGTGCATTAAACATGATTGAACCATGCGAATACGTAAACCCTTCGTACGCTTTGCGCAGATCGGCATGTGCATCGAATTGCAAGATGCCGAAGCGCTCGTACTTTTCTGATAATGCACGCAACAAGCCAAGTGGTGTGCTGTGATCGCCACCCAATACCGCTACTAACTTACCTTCCCGCAATAAATTTTGCACCTGATTTTTAATATAGATGTTCAGGTTTTCGCAGGCTTCATTTATTTTGGTTGTAATTACTTTTCCCGTATCGGCTTCGTTACCACTTTCAAGCGCCTGAATGTGAGTAAGCGCAAGACTGCGCAGATTTTTATTTTCAAGATTCAGATTATCGGAAACCGGTAACATGGCTACCGGAATTTTCCAGGCATCAGCAATAAAATGATGAAACAAATCAATCTGATTGGAAGCTTGCAGCACAGCAGCAGGCGCGCCAGCAGTACCAGCTTTGTATGTTACGGTAACTTCCCACGGCACTGGTATTATTATTAAGTCGGCAGCAGCAGGTTCAATCGGTAAGCCAAACAATTTCCCTTGCAGTCCGGGGCCATTATGATCGAACGTACTCATAACAAGTGCGGATGAAATGTGTATTCGAAAGTAGCCGCGCCACCGGTTAACTGTTGCCAGTTGGTTTCAATTGTAAGTGCAATTAGTTCGCCTGTGTTCATGGCCATTAACTTGTTATTCGATGCAAGATAGTTATGTAAATCAACTACAGTAGGGTAGTGGCCCACCAACATTACCTCATGCAAGGCATCGGGTAAAGTAGTTAGTAATTTAAGTTGATCCATTACATCACCATTATATATAGCGTGCTCAAACCGGATTTCGGGTTGCATAGTAAGTTGTTGCGCAATTAATAAACTGGTTTGCTTGGTGCGCTCAGCCGGGCTGGCTAAGATTAAATTCAGATTAGAATTCTTTTGTTTAAGAAATTCACCCACTTGTTTACTCACGGCTTCACCCGAAGATGTAAGCGTGCGCATTTCATCTTTTAATAAAGCAGTGCCGGGTACGGCCTGTGCATGCCTTACCAGATATAATTTCCGTTGCATGGGCGCAAAAATAAGTGTGTAATAGAATTTTTTTAAAAACTATTCTCAGGTTGTTGTTTTGAAACGCAAAATCGTGGTAATCATATTGGTTAAGTCAAATTTTCAATACTTCGATTTTAAGTGAAAAGGTACATCTTTAACGCGCTGCGGCACTTGTCAAGACTTTTGTTTTTAAAAATTTACAGATATTTGACGCGATCGAACTAAAATTCAGGCATGTCAAAGAACTTAGTTATAGTAGAGTCTCCGGCTAAAGCCAAAACCATTGAAGGGTATCTTGGTAAAGATTACAAGGTAGCCAGCAGCATGGGTCACATCCGCGATCTTGCAAAAGGAAATGGTGCTATTGATATAGAGAACAACTTCGAACCGACTTACGAAGTATCGCCTGAAAAGAAGGACGTAATTAAGAAACTAAAAGAACTTGCAGGAGCAGCCGAGATGGTTTACCTGGCAAGCGATGAAGACCGTGAAGGAGAAGCCATTTCGTGGCACTTAAAAGAGGTATTAAATCTAAGCGATAAAAAAAGCAGACGCATTGTTTTTACAGAGATTACCAAGAATGCAATTTTAAATGCAATTCAGAATCCGCGTGGTATTGATATTGACTTAGTAAATGCGCAGCAAGCCCGTAGATTGCTCGATCGGTTGGTGGGTTTTGAATTGTCACCTATTCTTTGGAAAAAAATCAGCACCGGACTTTCAGCTGGTCGCGTACAATCGGTTGCTGTGCGATTGGTGGTAGAACGCGAACGTGAGATTGATAGATTCGAAGCGAAATCATCTTTTAAAGTATCGGCTGTTTTTGATCTGGGTAACGGTAAACAATTAATTGCCGACCTCGGTGAAAAATTTAGTGATGAGAAAGAAGCGTTAGCATTTCTGGAATCGTGCAAGGGTGCCACTTTTACTATTTCCGATCTGGTTAAAAAGCCAGCGAAAAAATCTCCCGCTCCGCCATTCACCACTTCTACGTTGCAACAAGAAGCCGGACGCAAGTTGAGTTTCTCTGTATCGCAAACCATGATGGTGGCACAGAAACTTTACGAAGCGGGTAAGATCAGTTATATGCGTACCGATTCTGTTAATCTTTCGGATGAAGCCGTGAACGGTGCCGTAAGACAAATTCAATCGGCATACGGTAAAGAGTTTGTGCAAACGCGCAAGTTCAAAACCAAATCGGCCAGTGCGCAGGAAGCACACGAAGCTATCCGCCCAACTGATTTTTCAGTGCTTAATCCTGGAATGGATCGCAATGCCGAGCGCTTGTATGATCTGATCTGGAAACGCGCTATTGCATCGCAGATGGCAGAAGCCGAACTGGAACGAACAACAGCTACAATTTCTATCTCTGGCAATCCACGCACCTTTACTGCTACTGGTGAAGTGATTAAGTTTGAAGGATTCCTGAAAGTATATATGGAGTCGAAAGACGATGATGATGCAGAAGATGAAGAGAGTGGAAAAGTTTTGCCTCCGCTTAATGTAGGGCAGAAGCTTGATCTGAATAATATAACCGCGACACAAACTTTTTCGCGCCACGCAGCCCGCTACACAGAAGCCAGTCTGGTAAAAAAATTAGAAGAGCTTGGCATTGGCCGACCATCTACATACGCACCAACAATTTCTACCGTACAAAAGCGCGGCTATGTAGTGAAGGAAAGCCGCGAAGGTGTGGAGCGTAAGTACAACGTGCACATGCTGCAAAGCAATAAAGTCACTTCTACACAAGAAACGGAAACCACCGGTGCGGAAAGCAACAAACTTTTCCCCACCAACATTGCCATGATTGTGAACGACTTTTTGGTTGAACACTTTCCGGATATTACCAACTACTCGTTTACGGCTGAGATTGAGCAAGAGTTTGATGAGATTGCGAGTGGTAAGGTGAAATGGCAGAGTATGCTGAAACAGTTCTACACACCGTTTCATAAAACAGTATCGAAGACCGAACAGATTGAACGCTCTGCAGTTCAAAATAAAAACAAAGAGCTGGGTGTTGATCCTAAAACCGGCAAGAATGTATATGTGAAGTTGGGTAAGTATGGTGCGTACGTTCAGTTAGGCGAGAACCCTGACGACAACGGTGGCGAGAAACCAAAGTTTGCCGCACTTCGACCCGGTCAGTTTATTGAAAACATTACGTTGGCCGATGCATTGGAGTTGATGAAGATGCCGCGCGACATGGGTTTGTTCGAAGAAAAACAAATGACGATTAACATCGGGCGGTTTGGCCCGTATGTGTTGCACGATAAAAAATTTGTATCCATCCCGAAAGGCGAAGATCCATATACTGTAACCTCACAACGCGCAGTTGAGTTGATACAAGCCAAGCGCGAAGCCGATGCGAACAGATTGATTAAATCATTTGCCAGCGAAGGCAATACTGAAATTGAAATTCTGAATGGCCGCTTCGGGCCGTATATAAAAGCCGGTAAGAAGAATGTAAAAATCCCGAAAGGCAAAGAACCGAAAGATCTTACCTTGGAAGAGTGCATTACGCTTGCAGCCAACGCACCTGAAAGCAAAGGCCGGTTTGGTCGCTTTGCGCGGAAGAAAGAAGCACCAGCGGCAGAAACAAAACCAGCCGTTAAAGCTGCCGCAAAGAAAGCAGCACCCAAGAAAGTTGCCGTAAAAAAAGTAGCAGCGAAGAAAGTGGTAGCGAAAAAAGCAGCTAAGAAAGCGGTGAAGAAGGTTTCGAAGAGGTAGTTAGCAACGGTTTCAGTAATATTAGAATACCAATAATTATAGGTAAAGGGTTTTTAATTGCTGTTAAGCCCAAATGAGTTGGTTCCAAGTTTATTTTTAAAAAGCCTCTCCATTTCAATTGCCTGATCGGCTGTTACTGTTTTCGGCAAAATCATAAGAACTGAAAACTGAAAATGTTTAGCATAGTATTCTTTTTTTGCAATCAATTCTTTCAATTGTTTATTTCCTCCGTGTCCGTTGGTTGAAACATAAGAATTCCATCGTCCCCAAATACCATCTTCTCCATAAGCGGAACCAACATAAAGTTTTCCTGACTTAGTATCACTTATCAAATAAATTCCTTTCGCTCCGGATAGCATTCTTTTCCAGTCACCATATCCATTCGTAATGATTTCTTTTAATTCATTAAAACTTAAAATGAAATCAGCATAGTCAGTGAAATGTTTGTAATGAAGTCCAGGATGTATTTCAATTACTTCCATTTCATTTTTAATCCATTGATGCCACGAAATTGGGTTGCTCCATTTTACGATAACTCTTTCTTTTAAATCAAAGAAGTCTGAAACCTCTTCAAGGTTATACTCTAAACTATGTGAGGCGCCTGTTACACTTGGTTTTTTTGGAAATCTCCGACAACCCAAAACTCTATACACACCAACAAATCTTGACCTAACACCTTCCTCACCAATAAATGAAACTACATAATCGACTCCCTTAAAGACCTCTTTAGATTGTTGAGATTGATATTTTAAAAACAATTCACGGTTAGTTCGATAGGCGTCATAAAGATTTGTTCGTGAGTCCTTATGTCTAACAAGTTTAATTTTTAGCTTTTTGTCAAGCCCTCGATTAAATAGTAATTCTTGTATTGTTATCATTTGTGTTTTTTGTATCACGCCAAATCTTAACTAATCTGTAGTATACCTTCTAAAGATATTCATAAGCTTGAAATTGTACAACAGAGCATTCGCTGTCAGGATTATAAGCTCTCAGCGCTATAAAATCCACTTTTTAAGGGATACGAGAATTCTTAAATAAGAGACATCTTTACAACAATAAACGCTCTTGCATGAGACTAACACTTATTCTTTTTTTCAGTTTCTTATTGGCGGATATTTCCTTTGCTCAAAACAAGCAAGCCTTTGACATTACCACCTATACAACACCCAAAGGCTGGAGCAAAACTGAAAAGTCGGAAACGCTTACATTCTCAAAAGAAGAAGGCACAAATTTTTGCATGATTACCATTTACAAAAGTATAGAGGGGTCGGTCAATGCCGATACAAATTTTGAAATGGCATGGCAAAGTCTGGTGCAGGAAAATCTGGGTGTAGCCAGTAAAGCCATCATGCAGCCAGGCAACACGGATAAAGGTTGGGAAAACAGAATTGGCTCTGCCGCCTTTGATAAAGAAGGTACAAAAGGTGTGGCTGTACTCATCAGCAGTAGCAAAAACAAAATACTTGTTAATATTTTAATGCTTACCAACACCAATGCATTTCAAACGGAGGTGGAAGCCTATTTAGAGTCGATTGCATTTACAGAAAATAGTACTGCTAAAGTTACTGAGCCTGTCCCCGCCAAATCAGCCACCGGATTAAAGCCCAAACCAGAGTTGTGGGTAGGCAGAAGGCTCAGCGCTTCAATTTATTCGACTCCAGATTTAATTACCGATCGCTATGTGATCTACCCGAATGGAGATTGCAATCCGAATGTGCCGTACGAAGGGTTAAAGGACTTCGACCAATCGAAGCAACCGGAATCTTGGGGCAAGTTTACTATGCAAGGTGTAAAAGGGAAATTTAAGAGTAAGTATGATGAGATAGCCGTTACGAGAAAGTCAGACGTACAGCTGGAAAAGGATGGTTATAGTTTTAGTTTTTATAAATGCATGGATGTAGATGGCTTGCGAATAGAAGGCGCATACACGCATGTGTCTCCGGATTGGGGCAAAGACCCAAAACTTAATTACTTAGATGGGTCGGGATGTCAGTTTGTAATCCATTTTAAAAAAGATGGAACATTTGATGATAAAGGCATTTTTTTCAACGGTGGAGATCCGAACACAAATAATTGTCAGGGTGGTAAAGGAACGTATAGCATTGAAAACTTTACAATAACCTTTACATACAGCGATGGCCGAGTTGTTCATAGGTTATTTTCTGCTCCGCCCACCAGAAATCCTTTTACTTATAATGAGACGTATTATATTGGTCATGCTGCATATTATAGAAAGAAGTAGAGGAAACCGGTTGCCAAATCTATTGCTTAACACTTCGTACCCATGTTTTCCGAATCCTTTCACCTGAAATACAGGTAAGAACTAAGCAGGTTGTCTATATTTGGTGTTGATCATCTACATTTATGAAAACAATCTGTTTGTTTGGCCTTCTGGTTTTTATTTCAGCTTGTACCAAGCCCAAAGATTTCAGCTTGGATCGGGAACAACTTGCACAGGATTATTTTCAGGAAGATGCCGCCTGGTATGTAGATAATGTTCCGTTTTTTGAATGTTCAGATTCTGCCATCGAGCAGGTGTATTATTACCGTTGGAAATTGTACAAAGCGCACCTGCGCAAAGTGCCGAATGGCCATGTGGTTACCGAGTTTATCAATCACGTGTCGTGGGATCGTGATCCTTTTTGCACCATCAACGCAGCGGCTCAACATCACATCTATGAAGGTCGCTGGCTTCGCGATAAGCAATACATGGATGATTATATTCAATATCTCTATGCGGGGGGTAACAATCGCAAGTACAGCGAAAGTGTAGCCGATGCAACGTATGCCCGTTACGTTGTAAATGGCGATTCGGCATTTGTGGTAAGTCAGTTGGATAGCATGAAAAGCATTTTCTTCCAGTGGGATGATCATTGGGATAGCACCAAACATTTGTATTACATCGCGGCCATGCCCGATGCTACGGAATATACTATTGCTTCCATTGATGCTTCGGGGGGTAAAGATGGTTTTGCCGGTGGCGAAGCATTCCGGCCAACCATTAATAGTTATCAATATGGAAATGCGCTTGCAATTTCGCGCATTGCAACTTTGCGGGGCGATGCAATAACAGCTACAATGTTTTTAGCAAAGGCAACAGCTTTGCAATTACATGTTGAGCGCGATTTGTGGAACGAAAAATTAAATCACTTTACAGATCGGTTTCAGGTTAACAATCAATATGTAAAGCATTGGGATTTTATTCGTGGACGCGAGCTAGCTGGTTTTGCACCGTGGTATTTTAATTTACCAGCCGATACTATTCATTTTACCCAAGCGTGGCAGCATTTAACCGATACGTCAAAGTTATTGGGCAAGTTTGGTTATAGAACCAATGAGCCGGCTTACGAATTTTATTTTCACCAGTTTTTATGGCACGAAGGCAAACGCGGCAGTCAGTGGAATGGCCCAAGCTGGCCTTATCAAACCAGCATGATGCTTACCGGCATGGCCAATGTGCTGCATAATTATCATCAAGAGGTAATTGATAATTCAGATTACCTGCATGCTTTGCGTTTATACACCCGCCAGCATTATTTACCGAATGGAAAAATTAATCTGGTAGAAAATTACGACCCTAATCTGGGCGAGCCGATTGTACATTATTACTGGAGCAATCATTACAATCATTCAACGTATAATAATCTTGTTATTTCAGGCTTGTGTGGCATTCGTCCGCTGGCAAGCGATAGTGTGTGGATTAATCCTTTGGTAGATGAATCGATCCGGTATTTTGCGTTGGATAATGTGCGGTATCATGGCCATGATCTTACGGTGATTTATGATCGTGATGGTGATAAATACAAACTAGGCAAAGGCTTAACGGTTTTTGTTGATGGTAAGAAAGCAGAGTTAGTTGAGCAGGAACGTGGCTATCTGGTGGCAGTTGGTAAATTGGTTAACACAGTGGTTGAACGCGAACCAACCAATGTGGCACTTAATATTACCAAGCAAGGTTACCCGATGGCAACTGCTTCGGTTAATACGATAATGGATTCACTTAATCAGGCTTTTGATGGTCGCACCTGGTACTTTACAGAAATCACCAATCATTGGACAACCGAAGGCTCCACCACCACAACCGACTGGTTGGCTGTTGAATTTGAAAAACCGACAACGGTATCAAATTCAAAGATTTACCTGATTGCTAATAACCGGTTCGACTTGCCCAGTAATTTGCTGCTTGAGTATAAAGAAGGCGAGAAGTGGATTCCGGTAACGTTTAAAAGTAAACCACTGCTTAAGAAAAATACAGTAACCGAACTACAATTTGAACAGGTAAACACATCGCAAGTGCGTATTATACTTGAGCATACAAAAGCAGTAGCCGTTGGCGAGGTGGAGATGTATTGATTGTTGTCGTTGGCTTATAATTGTTAAAAACGCAACTGATGATTTCTTCAATTCAATTCTGATTTTATATCTCCACTTGGCTTGCCCACAACTAACACAACCCAGGCACACACAGCGGCTAAGGCAAGCAGTACGGCAACAGGTACACTGCTTGTTGTATTGAACAACCCTACACTGGCCGAAAACAATCCACCAACACCAATCTGCAAACAACCCATAAGCGATGAAGCACTGCCCATGTTTTGTGTAAACGGAGCAAGGGCTAATGCCGAGCCATTCGGGAAAGTCATGCCGAGGCAAGTAAGCAACACAAAGAAAAATGCCACAGTAGTATAGACATCGTACCAACCCAGCACGCTACCCAACACAAAAAGCAATGCGCTCAGCATTTGTATGGTAAGCGCATAGCGATAAAGATTTTGTGCACCCTGGCGTTTTAGCAACATAATGTTAAGCTGATTGCCCAGAATTAATCCGATGGATTGCAACGCAAATAGAATAGCGTAGAAAGCCGGAGATACTTTAAACTGATCGAGTAGAATAATGGTAGAGCCTGCGAGGTAAACAAATAATCCGCCCAGCGAAAAAGATGTGGCCAGTGTATAAACACTAAACTGTCGGTTGGAAAGAATTTCACGATAAGTAGCCAGCATGGGTTTAATGCGTAGCGATACCGAGGGGTCGGGTTTGTAAACTTCGGGTAAAAAGAAATAGGTGAGGAGCAAGATTAACACAACTACTATAATCAAGATATAAAACACCCAACTCCAATGTAAGTGGCTGGTAATAGCACTACCCAATGAGGGCGCGAGCAGGGGCGATACTGAGAGAATCAACATCAGCATCGAAAAGATTTTCGGACTTTCTTCTAAGGTAAAATAATCGCGCACCATAGCCCGAACACCCACAGCCGAAACGCAGCACCCCAACGCCTGCACCAACCTGAATGCAATAAACATCTCCACCGAAGTAGCCCATGCGCAACCCAAACACGAAATGATATACAACGCCATGCCATAGTACAACGGCTTATGCCGACCGTAACGATCGAGTAACGGGCCATAGAAAATCTGGCCTATACCCAACCCGATAAAATAACTGGTGAGTGAAAGTGAAACGCGGGCTGTGGTTGTTCCAAACTCTTCCGCCATCTGCGAGAAGGCCGGAAGATACATATCGATGGTGAGCGGGGTAATGGTATCAAACGCACCGAGAATAAAAATTACGAATGCGCGCGAGGGTTTTGTGGCCGACATAATTAAAAGCCGAAAAGATAATGAAGTACGAACAAACCTTAAGGAAGATGCAAACGTAATTTATTGAAAGGTTTTAATTGGCGATTAGAAAGTCTGATTCTTACTGGTATTTCGCTCATTCACTTCACTACCGGAAACAATTCTCTTAACTTAAGATTCCTGAGCCAAAGGCCGCCCCACATCATAATACCGAGGTAACCTGTAAACAGAATATGTGTAAACAAAGGATTATTTAATCGTACATGTGTAGCCATTGCACCACCAAAATATCCGGTAAGCAATACTGCACCTAAAATGGCCGTGCGCGGATAGATATAGAGCAGGGTAGAGATAAGGCCGAGGCTGCCGAGAGTAGTGAGGTGGCTCTCATTAAACCCGAGGGCTAGTGTGCCTTCAATGACTTCGGTTGGTTTCACAAATTTCATAATGCTGTCCATTAGCATAAACAAAATAACAATTCCGCTCATAATGTATGATGTCCAGCGGGCAGCTTTTGAGGGTTGGTTTTCCATGGATGTAATAGGTAAAGTGTGTATAAATTATAATACAAACGTAAGGTATTGGATTTACAGCAAGGCCTTGCAATTGCGTCATTCTTTGGGGTTGATTATGCCAACACCGGATCAATCTTAATATCGAGTACTTCTTTAGTTGTAGGATGAGCAAACACCAGGCGCCAGGCTTGTAAAGCAATAGCATCTGGTTTGTAAGAGGTTTCAGAACCATAAAGTACATCGCCTACTATCGGGCAACCGGTGCTGGCTAATTGTGCGCGGATCTGATGGTACTTGCCGGTGTGTAGTTCAATATCCCACAGAAATTTGTTGTTAGCCAATGCAGTTACCGTATAATCCAGAATTGCTTTTTCAGCATACTCAATTTCAGTAGTGTATAAAACAGCTTTCTTTTTTTCTTTCCGATGCCAGTGTTCCAATCGCCCATGTAGCAGGGAAGGAGCTGTCGTGGTTAGCGCCTTATAAAATTTCTTTACCCTGCGTTCAGCAAATTGTTCGCTAAGATTTTTTAACACCTCACGTTTTTTAGTGAACAGTACAATACCGCTTACAGCACGATCAAGCCGATGAAGGTGTTGGGCATACGGTACGGTTTCTCCCGTAGTAGTTTGTAGATATTGTTTTACCTCGTTTAGTAAACTTGGATTTTGATTCCGGTCGGGTTCAACCATTAAACCTGCAGGTTTGTGGATCACCAGCAAATATTCATCTTCAAATAAGATCTGATCAGGGATATGAATGCGCATTGTACTTGCAAGATAATCAACCCGTAATTCTAAACTGCATTTAACGCGTGTTTGTAAAACTTACCGGAGTAATCGTCAATAGATCCGCGTGCTGTTGGTTCTTACCTTACTTTTTGCCTGCTTTGCAACATGACAAAGAAACTAATAGTGCTGATTTTTAGTGTGTGGTCTGTAAGCGTAGCCGCACAAGAAATTACCGTAAAGGGTGATGTTGTGGATGCAGTGCGCGGAAAAAAACTAAAATCGAAAGTGGTCTATAAGAGTTACCCAACAGGCGGTATTTCAGGCACGATTAACGATAGCACGTTTTCGTTTTCTATTTTCGGATCGAGTAAGTATCAGGTAACAGCCGAGGCTGAAGGGTATATCCCGCGCACGGTAATTGTCGATCCAAAGCAAGCAAATTCAAATATCATTATCCGGAATATTGAACTTACATCTGCAGGTGGAACCATTGTATTAAGTCATTTGATTTTTGCGCAAGGCAAGGCAGTAATTGATCCCAAATCTTTTCAGGAGCTTGATGAAGTGGTGGCTATGCTCAAGGAAAATTCTAAAATGGAAATTCAATTGGAAGGCCACACTGATAATCGCGGTAATGCAGATGCCAATCTGAAACTTTCGCAATCGCGCGTAGATGCGGTAAAAAAATACATGGTATCGAAAGGAGTAGGGAAGGACAGGGTTAAGACCAAAGCATTTGGAGGTACAAAAGCAATTGCAACCGAAGATACCGAAGAAGCCCGCGCTAAAAACAGAAGGGTAGAGATGCGGGTGTTGAAGGATTAAATTGATTTCAGATTTAGAATTTCGGATTTCGCATCTCGTGCCCGCGACTAGTAACCAGAGACCAGCAACCAATGACTTTAATCCGCAATCTCAAATTCTAAATCCGTAATCTCAATCATCTTATGATGCGCTAACCTTTTAAAGCTATCAGCACTGGGGCGTTTAATACGGTCTTTTGTTTCAGGATCGCACACATATAAACCAAATTTCATAGCTGGGCCAAGGTTCCATTCAAAGTTATCCCACGCACTCCACCAGAAATATCCACGTATGTCAATGCCAGCTTGCAATTCTTCATGTAGAATGCGGGCATAATCGCCAATGGCTTTTTGTCTTAATTCATCGGTTGAATCGGCCACACCGCTTTCGGTAATGATGATGGGCTTTTTATATTTTTCCCAATAACGTTTAATACAAGTCCGTAATCCTTCCGGATGATATTCCCACATATCATCATGCGGCTTGCCTAACTTTTTTATTTTTTCCGGACTATTGATGTATGTTATGGGCATGGGATCGTGCGATACCCGCGCGTAATAACTCATTCCAAAAAAGTCTACCTGTTCAAAGTGGCTTGGTACCCACTCCATAAACCACCAATCGCTTAAGCGTTCCGGAAACCAGCCCAGAATATTTTCTGATGTAAACAATATTGCATTATGAGAAATGCCTACCGGGTGTGTTGGAAACTTTTGTTTGATGTAAGCATACATCAGATTATGCGCCAGCCCCATATTTTTTACCACCATGGCGGCCCGTGCCGGATTGTTTTTAAAAGGTGGGAAGTAACCTGTTATCCAACCGTTGCTGGCATATACATTTGGTTCGTTAAAAGTATTCCAAAGCGTTACATCTTCACCAAAATTATCCACTACTTTTTTGGCGAAGTCAACCCACAAGGTGATGTTTTCACTTTGTTCCCAACCTCCCTTTTCAGCAAACCATTTAGGGTTAGTGAAGTGGTGCAGCACCATCATAATTTTTACACCGCGGTTGCGCAGGTCGGCAATAAATTGTTTGTATTCAAAAAGTGTTTGGGTATCAAACGCTGCTAACGGTGCACGTTGCAGTTTGCTCCACAGTAAACCCATACGGTAATAAGGTGCAATGGAAGCAATTAGTTCGGCATCTGCTGCAAACCGAAGTTCATGATCGGTGGTGCGATCAAACACGTGTCCATCTTTAGCAACAACTCCTTGCCAGTCGTGTTCAAATGCGGTTTCAATTTGTGCAGCGGCTGTGCTGGTTCCGAAAATAAAGTCTTTGGGAAAGACGTATTGCATCAGTTTGTTTTTGCAGATGCAAGTGGTTTGCGCGCTATGGTAGCTTGTTCAACTTCCCACGCCCGCCAGCCTTCATTCAAAGTAGCAAGTTCTTCTTCCAGACATGGATTGTTGTACGACTTAGGTAAGTAGGGTAATAATCCGTTTGATAAATGATAACTGCTCAGGCCACCCGTCCACTCAAAGTGACCGGGATCATACGGGTTGCGCCAGCGTCCGCCCCAGCGTAAACCAAGCTGTTCACCAACAGCACCAACTTTCTTCCAGAGTTTGGTATCATCCCATTGTGCAACTGAATCAAGAATAGGAACAACATCTACTGCTAAACCATATTGATGTTTGGAATGGCCGCCACCCGAACGCGTATATTTCTTACCCATTGTTTTATACTCGTTCTGTTTGGCATGCGTGCGATAGGTTTCCACCAAAGCCAACTCAATACCTTTTGTTTTACAGATGGCAATAAGTTGTGAAATCTTATCGCGGAAGAATGGATGCAGCGCTTCAAGATCGGCAATCATGGGCAAGCTGCCACGATCTTTACCGAATGTATAGTTTTCTACCGTGTTCCAGTTTTCCCAACCATCGGGGAGTATGACAGCCGGAGTCTCAACTTTTGGGGTAAGACTTTGTATAAGGGCTGTAACCAGTTGCTGGTGTTCGTGGGTATAAGGTGCCGATTCCTGAAGAACCGTTTGTGCCTGACCTAAAAAACTAAGAGCCAAAAGACTAAAAAGTGGTGCTTTCTTAAGCATTTGCAGAGTTTAAACCACAAATGTATAAAATGTAGTTGACCTGCTCTTTATCAGAATGTTATATAATCTTACATGCGAACACCTGATAGGCAGAACCACCATGTCTAGCGATGCTGTTTGTTTGAGTGGCTTTGTAAAATAGGCTCCAGCAAAAGCAGCGGTAAGCGATCAATAATTACAAGGTTTAGTTATTCACCGCACAGGAAAATCGTCAGATGATTCTCAGAATTTTACTACTTCATTCTTCTCCCGGTTTGCCATTTTTCTCCAGGCGTAGATCATAAATCCAAATCCCATCAGAATGTACGGAAGACTGAGCAGTTGCCCCATATCAAGCAACAAGTGTTCTTCAAAGGCAACCTGCCGCTCTTTTACAAATTCAATAAAGAACCGCGCAATAAAAATTAGTGAAACCGATAGCCCAAAGAAGAACCCGTTTTTGAGATACGATCGGTTTGCTTTGTAGAGATAAAAAGTAAGACTAAAAATTAACAGGTAAGCAATCGCTTCATACAACTGGGCCGGATGTCGTGGTAAATTATCTTCTTGAACAAAAATAAAAGCCCACGGCACATCTGTAGGGAAACCAATTATCTCAGAGTTCATCAGATTACCCAGCCGGATAAAGCAACCACCCAATGGAGCAACCACTGCAACCAGATCAACCGTGTTTAATATCGACTCTTTTGTTTTTCTGGAGTAAAGAATAAGCGCAATAATTAAACCCACACCACCACCATGACTGGCTAAGCCTTGAAACCCAATAAACTCATAGGTGCCCGCTGGTGTCTGTTGAATCGGTAATAAAATCTCCAATGGATGATTGAGGTAATAGGCGGGATCATAAAACAAACAATGGCCCAACCGAGCGCCCACAAAAATTCCAATCATTCCGTAAATGGTGAGTGTATCTAACTTTGTAGCTGCAATGCCTTCCTTTTTGAAAATCCATCGCAGCAGAGAAACACAAAGCATTAACCCAGTGGCAAACAAAAGGCCATAGTACCGCAATGAAAAACCAAAGAGATTAACAATCTCGGGGTTAATGTTCCAGTAGATGAAGGTAAGGGGCATTAGGTGTTTATCTGATCAAAATTCGGATTAGAGAATATCTCTATGAATTTAAACTATCGTAAAGACAACCCACCATTACCGATAATTTGATAGGCACAATCAATAATCTCCCAACGTCTCTGGTAACTGTGCCAATGCTTTGGCCAACTCGTCATCGTTTGGTGCTACGCCATGCCACTTGTGCGAACCCATCATATAGTCAACCCCAAAACCCATTTCGGTTTTCATCAGGTTAAGTACAGGCTTACCTTTCCCCGCAAGGGCTTTAGCTTTTTCAAGTCCTGCTACTACATCTTCAATCTTGTTGCCGTTAAACTCTTGCACAATCCAACCAAAGGCTTCCCACTTGGCTTTAAGATCTAATAGCGAAAGGATTTTATCTACCGGCCCATCAATCTGTTGGCCGTTATAATCAATGGTAGCAATCAGGTTATCTACTTTGTTGTGGGGTGCGTACATGGCTGCTTCCCAAATCTGACCTTCCTGTTGTTCGCCATCGCCCATCAGTACATATACAAAGCGATCATCGCCATTTAATTTTTTTGTAAGCGCAGCACCAATGGCTACCGACAATCCCTGCCCCAGCGAACCTGAAGCAATGCGTACACCAGGTAAATGCTCATGCGTAGCGGGGTGGCCTTGCAACCGAGACTCTAACTTTCTGAAGGTGGCTAATTCTTTTACTTCAAAGTAGCCAGAACGGGCTAAGGCTGAATAGAATACCGGTGAGATGTGCCCATTCGACAAGAAACTTAAGTCTTCACCTTTGCCATCCATATTAAAAGCCGGATTGTGCTTCATAATATGAAAGTAGAGTGCAACAAAGTACTCGGTACAACCAAGCGAGCCACCAGGGTGGCCGCTCTGGCAGGCATGCACCATGCGTACAATGTCTCTACGAACCTGACTGGCGGTATTCTTAAGTTGGGTGTAATCGGGTTGGGCCATGTAATAAAAATTTTTGCCCGAATATAAGCCAGTTGATAGGATTATGAAACCCGATTGGGGTTCAATTGCGCTAAAATTACTTCTTCTTTTTAGCGGCCTTCTTTACAGGCTTACGACTGGTTGTGGCTGTCTTTTTTATTGGCTTAGCAGGTTTGGTTGTTGGGTTTGTTCCCAGAATCTGATCTGCGTGGTTCTTGGTATCAACCTTTTCAATTACCTCGGTAATAACACCTTTCTCATCAATCACGAAAGTGACGCGGGCCGTGCCCATATACTTGCGGCCATACATGCTTTTCTCTACCCACGTACCAAACTGGTGATGCACCGATTTGTCCGTATCGGCCAGTAGGCGGAAGGGGAGTTTTTCTTTCTCGATAAACTTACGATGCGATTTCTCATCGTCAGAACTAATGCCTAGTATTTCATAGCCAGCTTTCTGCAAGGCTTTGTAGTTATCCCGTAAGTTGCAGGCTTCAACCGTACAACCAGGTGTTTGATCTTTTGGATAGAAGTACAGCACTACTTTTTTGCCTTTAAAGTCTGAAAGTTTTACTGCGTTTCCATCCTGATCGGTGGTTTTAAAATCGGGAGCTTTAGTACCAATGGTTAGTGCCATAATGTTTGGTTGTTTGAATTTTGTTAGGCATCAAGACGGCTGGTTGATTAGCTATAGAGCCGTCTAACGCCTAACTTATAATTTTTGTCTGAATAAAGCTTCGTTACCGGCCTGATCAACCACCTTTAATTCAAAATCTCCTTTCAGTTGAGTGCCCGTTGGTTTTTCCGATTTCAGGATTCCGGTTTTATAATCGTATACCATTAACAACCATTGTCCATTAATGTTTGCTTCAAAGTAGGCAATACCCGAAAGATTATCTCTGATTCGGAAACGCGCTGCCGCAGAACTGGTTGAGATTTTAGTGATGGTGGGTGGAACACTGTCGCGCAACAGCGTAAACTGCCCGAAGTCGCGAGTGTTAAATTTAAGGCGGTTGTTTTTCCATTCGCTGTTTACATACACAAATCCACGACCTTCTTTACGATATAAACCCAGATCGCGCGATTGAAAATAATTGAGTTTAGGTTTAAGCGTTACCGCGATGCTTTTGAAAAGTGGAGTAGTACGGTTACCTATGGTAAAAATTTCCAGATTGTTGAGTGTATCGTATGCAAGTTCAAGATAGGCTGTATCGTATAGTGATTGTTTTGGGAACTCTACATCCATTAAGTCACTGTAATATTTGTACTCTGTTTCGGACGGAATGCGGTCTCTAAAATTAAACCGGATGGTGCCCTGGCATGTTGTGATAGAATCGGGTAAGGTGGTTTTCAGATTGAGAAGAAATATTTGCTGATTGCTGCCATAATAAGCCGGTGTAATAGGTGTGGATTTGTTATTGCTCCACAACATGGGTTCGGTCTTTTCACCAATGCATTGTTTAACGGTTACCTTAAGTGTGTTTTCAAAAAGTTCTGATTCATACGGTTTTCCGCTGGCCGAGAGCAGGGGAGTTTCGGCAACTACGGGATTATGTTTTAAGGTAAAATTTACTTTGCTGATATTCTGATTAAAATCTTTCAGTTGAATCTCAACCGAACGATCTGCATTTACGGCTACACCTTGTTTACGATTAACACCTGAATAATATTCAAGGCGGTTGCCATCATCAATATATAATTTATTGAATCGATTGCCCCGTAGCTCCAGGGTCTTATAATCCATCAACGCTAAAATCTGGCGTGTGTTGGTGAAGTCCACTTTTTCAATCGTCTGCCGGAAGGCGTTCTGATTGTCAACTAACAGATCGATATAATTTATACCATACCGAAAGCGGCTGTTCTCCATTTTATCGTGTGCCAACACTTCTATACCAATATGGCCATTGGCCAGAATGGGTGGTAATACATAGGTATCACCTTTCTTAACCACTGAAAATTCGAAGCGACCAAACTGATCGTTAATCCGCGATTGAGCATCGAGTGTTTTTAAGGCAATCTTAAATACAAGTGGTGCCATGTTGTCTTTCACTTCCGCAAACTGATTGGTAAGCGGATTGATTGCCTGGTTGTTGCCATTGCGAACTTCAAAGTGTAGATGCGGGCCACCCGAGCCACCTGTGTTCCCCGAAAGGGCAAGTAACTCACCTTTGGTTATTGGAAATTGATTGGGTACAAACTCCAGATCAATTTCAGACACTTTACGCCTATAGCGTTCTTTCTGAATGTATTCCGCAACAGCGCCTTTAAATTCTTCCAGGTGTGCATACACGGTTGTATTACCATCGGGATGCGTTACAAATAAAACATTACCATACCCACCGGTAGTGGTGGTGGCGCGAGCAATGTAACCCGACTCCGCAGCTAAAACCGGAACGCCAATGCCGGGTGTATCAATATCCAAACCCGCATGGAAGTGCGTGTTTCGCAATTCGCCCATGGTACCGGTTATAATAGCCGTGCTTCCGGGTTTAATAGGAAAGAGATAATTATTTGCCTTGGCGGGCAATGTTTTATCGGGACTAAACTGGGCGTAGCCATGCGATAGCCCGATGCAGGTGATTAAAGCGGCAGCACTACTTAACTTCGAATTCCAAAAGTTTCTCATCTTCAATGTATGCACAAAGGTTATTTCCAATGGCAACAGGCCCGACACCTTTAGGTGTACCGGTAAAAATTAAATCGCCTGTGCGTAACGTAAAAAATTTCGATAGATATGAGATTATATATGAGAACGGAAAAAGCAACAAGCTGGTATTACCTTGTTGTTTAAGTTTTCCATCTACTTCTAATTTAAAATTAATGTTGGCCAGATCTTTAAACTCGCTCACTGGAATAAATTTGTCGGAGATAGGAGCCGAACCATTAAAACCTTTGGCAATATCCCACGGTAAGCCTTTCTCTTTTAGTTTCTGTTGAATATCGCGTGCCGTAAAATCGATACCTACACCAATAGCATCGTAATATTTATGGGCGAATTGCTCTTCAATGTTTTTTCCTTCTTTGCAGATGCGCAAAACCAATTCAACTTCGTGATGGATGTCTTTCGAAAAATCAGGAAGGTAAAATGGGCCGTTGTTTCGGATGATGGCCGTATCAGGTTTTGTAAAAATTACGGGCTCGGCAGGGCGTTCGTTATTCAACTCCTGAATGTGTTCGGCATAGTTTCTACCAATAGCAAAAATTCTCATGACCTGTGGCTCGGTTAATCCAACGCAAATTTAAGAACATTAACACTGGAAACGGTCTATTTTACAGGGAATTTTGATTTATTGACAGAAAGGCAATTACCTTTGTGCAAATACTATTGAGCTATGTTAAAAAAAGTAATTTCATTCACCCTTTTGATAACCATATTGTATGCGTGCGCCACTGTTCCGGTTACCGGGCGTAAACAGTTAAGCCTTGTTTCGAGTGCCGAGATAAATCAGATGGCTTCTCAACAATATGCAGAAGTAATTAAAACTGGTCCACTCTCAACCGATCAGCAACAAACACAATTGATAAAGCGCGTTGGAGCAAAAATTCAGAAGGCAGTAGAACAATATATGGCTGAAAAAGGAATGAGCGATCAGTTGGCTGGTTTCGCGTGGGAGTTTAACCTGATAAAAGATGACCAGACTGTAAACGCGTGGTGTATGCCCGGTGGTAAAGTTGCTTTTTATACGGCCATACTTCCTATCTGTAAAGATGAAGAAGGCATTGCTGTTGTAATGGGTCATGAAGTAGCTCATGCCATTGCGAATCATGGTCGCGAGCGTATGAGCCAGGGCTTGGTGGCCGAGTTTGGTTTAAGTACGATTGGTGCAGCGATGGGGCAGAACCCAACGGCTACGCAACAAATTTTTATGCAGGCTGTTGGTATGGGTACCAATGTGGGCATGCTTAAGTTTTCGCGCAGTCACGAGTCGGAAGCTGATAACATGGGATTGATTTTTATGGCGATGGCCGGATACGATCCGTCATCGGCACCAAAGTTCTGGGAGCGGATGGCAACATTAAGTGGTGGCCAGCAGCCCCCTGAGTTTTTATCTACACACCCATCACACGATACGCGGATCAAAGACTTGCAAGGTTGGATTCCTGAGGCAATGAAGTATTATAAGAAATAAGCAGATCATATTCTGAACCGATCTTCCGCGAAAGCGTTATTACTGCTTTCATACTATGGTTGATGCGTATAACTTTTTAGCCTCGTGGCAACTCTTTCCAGAAAAAGGAACTTACGAATTTGGTTCAAGGCCAAAATCCGGAATCTATAAAATAGAATTAAGCGGTACTGGTAAAGAACTTGCCATTAGCATGAACTGGGTAAGCCTGGAAGATCAGGCTTTTGCTTCGCAGTTTACCATTACTCCCGATGGCGCTTGGAATGAGTTTCAGGACATTGCATTGGGCGATACCGTACGCGCAACTTTTAGTAGTCAACTTGGTTTTGAAGTTGAGTTTACAAAAGATTCAAAGCCTGCATTGTTGGTGCAACACGAGATTACCCCTAAAGGTTATTTGCGGGTGGTACGTCAACATATAAATGAGACGGGAGAGAAATTTACCAACGAAGAAATTTATCACAAACAGTTAAGTGTGTTGCCTTACTCGGCATCGGTTACAGGCGCGGTTATCAAACCGAATGAAGCTGGTGTTATTCGCCATCAGGCGCTATCCGCTATGGAAGAGCAAACCAACATGCAGCTTACGCAGATTCGCCAGCAGATTGAACTGCTCGCTATACAGGCAAAAGAAATTCAGAAGCGGAAAGAGCTTTCGATGATTATTTACGATGCGCAGATTGGTTTTGCTCCGGTAATCGGACAAACGTATTATCTCTACGAAAAAGAAGATAACACACACTTGGTCTCGTTAGTTGGCCCGAAAGAGTGGGGGCGAAGCAAACCGTATAAAAACTTTATAGCGGCAGTTAAATTACTGGCTGACCATACGTGGCAGGAGATTTAAAAAAAATTGTCGGTTGACAAGTAAGCCAATTGACAATTAGGATATTCTCAATTGATCATTGGCAGTAATCAATTAAACAATTAATGACTAAATTTTATCAGGATGTGGATGAGTCCAGCCTTGCCGATAAGTTCGGGTTAGTAATGCAGTTGCTTCAGCATCATTCAACACGGTTTTTGTTTTCGGATCGTAACGCAATGTGCGACCGGTTTTCATAGCCAGGTTTGCCAGAATGCAACTTGCGGTAGAGACGTGTGCTTCTTCAATATTGGCTACCGGTTTATTACCATTTTCAATCGCAGCTAAAAAATTCAACATCTGCCCGCGTGTAGCTGCGGCTGTGTGTAACTCAATATCTTTTTCTTTTAAGTCTTCCGGATATTTTTCTCGTTCATACACGGCATCGGCATGAATCTTCTTGCCATCGCCCATCGGTACAAAATCGTAACTCATTGGGCTGCCGCTCAGCACGCCCTTCTCGCCATAAATTTTAAAACCCCATGGGTAAGCGGCATCCACAGGTGGACCCCATGTGCGGTGTTGCCAGGTAGCAGTCAGGTTTTCAAATTCAAAAATTGCTGACTGCGTATCACTGATGTTCGACTTGCCTTGAGTCTGCACATAAATTCCACCCGATGAAGAAATTTTTACTGGCCAGCCGAGTTCAAGCATCCACCGTACACAATCCAGCATGTGCACACACATGTCGCCCACAATACCGTTGCTGTATTCCATGAACGCGCGCCACCAACCGCGGTGCGGCAGATTATCATACGGTCGTAACGGAGCCGGACCAGTCCACTGCTCGTAATCTAAAAACTCAGGCACTTGTTGCAGCGGAGGATTGCTGTTGTTGCGCATGTGGTAATAGCAAAACATTTCCACGTGCGAAATTTTACCAAGCAGACCGGCTTCAATAATATTTTTCTTTGCTTCCATTAAGTGCGGTGTGCTTCTGCGTTGCAAGCCAACTTGCACCGTGCGTTTATACTTTCGCGCAGCAGCTACCATAGCTTCACCCTCCATTACATCTACACTGATTGGTTTTTGGACATAGACATGCGCACCGCCTTTCATGGCATCAATAGCTTGCAAGGCATGCCAATGATCGGGCGAACCAATTAACACGATATCTGGCTTTTGTGCACTCAATAGTTTTGTGTAATCGTTAAACAACTCCGGCACCTTACCTGACTTCTGCCGCTGACTTACCAACTGACCAGCTTCTGTAAGTAAACGTTTATCTACATCGCATAAACCAACTACCTCAACCGGAGCAATCTGTATCAGTTTGAATAAATCGCTCTTGCCATACCAACCTGTACCAATTAAACCTACCCGCAGATTTTTTTGTGTTTCGAAGAGGCTGAAGGCTTGAGAGGAAAAAGCACTTAGTGCAAGTGTGGTTGAAAGACCTTTGATAAAATGTCTGCGTGAAACCATTGTCATACTGGATAAGTTTTATCGATTAGCTAATGTAACTGACTTACTCCATCAATCAAAGAATGAAATTTGATAACAGACTTGGCAAGCAGAAATGAGTCTTTGAATCTAATTTCAAAACATCTTATAAATTATTACATTTGATTTGTAAATAATAGAGTATGGATATTAATAGTGAACGCTCTTTACTAATTAAAGAAATTCAAAAGATTGATGACCTGTCATTGATTAAAGCGATCAAGGCTGTGCTTTATTATGGATTGCGAAATGAAGGCCGGATCAGCATTGACCAGTATAATAAAGAGTTGGATGAAGCGGAGGCAAGGATAGATAGCGGTGTTTTTTTTACTCAGGAAGAAGTAGAAAAGATGGCTAAGGAGTGGTAACGCCCAATACGCTAATAGTAAAGTGGGATCGGGCCGCCTATGTTGCCTTCCAAAATTTTTTTTGATTATATCCATAAAGATTCTCCTCTGAATGCAGATAGGGTTAGGGCGGAGATTCTTACAATCACCAAGAGCTTATCTGATTATCCGGAACGCTATCCACCTGACAAGTTCAAGAAACATAACAAGGGTAATTATAGGGCATTTGAAAAATACTCTTATCGAATTACTTATCTATTCACTGACAAAGAAATCAGAATTCTCCGCATCAGACATGTTAAACAAGAACCTTTGGTGTATTGATTTAGAATAATTTAATCACCGCTTCAACCCGCTCAACTTAATTTCGGTAAGTCTGCGCTTGGTGTCTAAGGCAAAATCGCCATTCATCATCCAATCGTAAAAGGAGGGTTCATCCTTCAGTACTTGTGCTACTACTTTGCCTTTGTGTTTGCCAAAGTTGAAGATGGCTTCGCCTTTATCATTCTTAAGCATGCGCCCGGCCAGGTCAACCATATCGGTTGCCGTTAGTTGGTGTAGCACTTCCATATCGTTGCGGATCGTGCCAATCGGATTACCCAAGCCATCGGTTACTTGCTGGTTTTCGTAACGCTCCACTTGTGCCACCAATACATCTAAGGTTGCCTGTGTATCGGCAGCAGCCGAGTGTGCATCGGTAAGCTCTTTATTGCAATAGAATTTTAAAGCGGCTGACAGATTTCGCTTTTCCATCAGGTGATAAATCTTCTGGGCATCAACAATCCGCTTGCGCGAATAGTCAAACTCTACATCGGCCCGCAAAAATTCTTCTACCAGCATGGGCACATCAAACTTCAACACGTTAAACCCGGCCAGATCGGCACCTTCAAAAAACTTTGCATAATCTTTAGCCAGTTCTTTAAAAGTAGGTTTGTCTTTTACATCATCATTACTGATGCCGTGGATGGCTGTAGATTCCGGCAGGATAGTAATGGTTGGATTCACCAGATTTCGTTTTTCAATCACTTCACCCGAGGGCATTACTTTTATTACTGCGATTTCAATAATACGATCTTGCGAAATATTAACGCCCGTTGTTTCCAGATCGAAAACACACAAGGGCTTTTTGAGATTCAACTTCATGTTAAGGCTGGAAAGTGCTTACTGCTCTGTAAAATTGTCCGCTGCTAATGCCAATCTTCTTCAACACTTCGCGGGTAGCGCTAATGCATTTCAGTTCCATTGCTGTTTTTAGCACGATTGGAATTTTCTCGTTGGTGCTGGTAATCAAAATGGTAGCACCATTTTTTAGTTCATGTTTGTAGGTGTTGTACGGAATAGCCTGTATATCAGTACGCTCGCGTGTGGCCAATGCTTTTAATTCGCGATTATCTTCCGGATAAATAATAACGCCACCTTTAGACAATGCGTTGGCAACTTTTTCCAGTTCGGGTAATTGACTGCTGCCTACTTCCGATAAAATTAAAATATGAGGATGATAATCAAGAAGTTGATCCTCGGCTTCAATCAGAATTACAGGAGCATCGCCAGTTTGGGCCGGTTGGCCGGCCGAGTACCAATCAAACTTCCGGTTATTGGCAGCAAGTATGTGCCGCGCCAGGCTGGCTATTAAACCACGTTGCGCTCCGGTAATGATTATCCTTTGTTTATCAATGCTTTGCTGGTAGATGCTGGCCGCCAAGGTATAAGTAGTTAAGCAGGTAAAGATATATCAAAATGTCTGTCTGTTAAAATGTTAGTTCGTCCAGTTGAAAATTTTATTCCCGATCATGGTCTGAATTTATTCACAAATTCACATGTTTGAATGTAGATAACTTGTTGAGTGTAGGAGTAAGCTAAGCGTTACGTTTGTTGCCCTTAAAGAAACTACGTACAACAACCACGAAGTATGGAGCAACGATCAACGCCCGTGAGGTTAAGTTCTGCGATGAGCGGAGCCGGAAAATCTAAACTGTTAGTGCGCGATATCGCTGAGAGTTTAGGTAAACTTCCGCCTCAGGCGCTTGATCTGGAAGAAGCCATTCTAGGAGCCCTCATGCTCGAAAAGAATGCGCTTACTGCTGTTGTTGAATTT
>Ga0075163_10001714_pt1 | contig 29591 bp, 24 predicted proteins | sample JI1023141ADNA_FD_71478 | JGI IMG/M metagenome (GOLD analysis project Ga0075163, IMG submission 71478) | Wastewater effluent complex algal communities from Wisconsin, to seasonally profile nutrient transformation and Carbon sequestration -... | ecosystem: Engineered > WWTP > Effluent > Algae...
CCAGCCCTGGCTGCAAGGCATGCGCGACCATGTGCAGATTGCCGATCTGGCACCGGTGCCGCCCAGCGCGCCGCATCGGCAGGTAGTCCGGCGCCAATTCAAAACCAGCGCCGAGCGCCTGCGCCGCCGCCGCATGCAGCGCAAGGGTGAAACCCTGGAGCAGGCTGCCGCCGCCATCCCCGACAGCGTGGAACGTCGTCCCGAATTGCCCTTTGTGCAACTGCGCAGTGCCAGCACTGGGCAATCGTTCTGCCTGTTCGTGGCGCACGGTCCAACGCAAGCCACTGCTCTGCAAGGCGGCTTTAGCACCTACGGCTTGAGTCAGGGCGCCAGCGTTCCCTGGTTTTGACCCTTTTTCCGGCGATTGCCAGATGCCCTGTTGAATCAATGGGTTAGCGAGTGTTCCAGCAATTGGGATATCTCGTGCCCAGCGCTTACTATCCATTGATAGTCAAGGAGTTACTGGATCTAGAGTCCAGTTCGCTGCCGCGCAGGCAGCTTAGAAAATCGATGGCGGGCCGTTCAACACCACCTACGGGTTCGCTGCCGCGCAGGCAGCTTAGAAAACACCGCTGACAGCGCCGCGTTCTGCGTGTAGGTTCGCTGCCGCGCAGGCAGCTTAGAAAACGTCGCCGTGGGGATCGGTTGGTCGGCAGAGGTTCGCTGCCGCGCAGGCAGCTTAGAAAGCCCCGACCTGGATACCTTCGTCGCCACCGTGGTTCGCTGCCGCGCAGGCAGCTTAGAAAAGCAGGTGCTCCAGCAGGGCGTCGCGCTGGGTGTTCGCTGCCGCGCAGGCAGCTTAGAAAAGGCCCGGGCTCGCGCGCTCGCGTAGTCGTCCGTTCGCTGCCGCGCAGGCAGCTTAGAAACGGTCAGGAACGCACCGACGCCGCCCTCATACGTTCGCTGCCGCGCAGGCAGCTTAGAAAAGGAGGGCGCACTGGTGCTCAAGGCGCACGCGGTTCGCTGCCGCGCAGGCAGCTTAGAAACAGCCCAAGGGCCGCAAGTTTGCCCGCGCCACGTTCGCTGCCGCGCAGGCAGCTTAGAAAGGCGACGCGTGGGTGTACGGCAACGCGCGGGTGTTCGCTGCCGCGCAGGCAGCTTAGAAAACGATCAGCGAATTCAACGCGCTGCTGGCCAACGTTCGCTGCCGCGCAGGCAGCTTAGAAAACGGCGTTCGCGAACGCCTGGACGACCATTCCGTTCGCTGCCGCGCAGGCAGCTTAGAAAACGAAAAGCTCGTAGATGCTGGCGCTGGCCGCGTTCGCTGCCGCGCAGGCAGCTTAGAAACATTCGCGGTGTACGGCGCTCATGCAGGCACCGTTCGCTGCCGCGCAGGCAGCTTAGAAATCAAAGCACGCGCCGCTGCGCTACGCAATTAAGTTCGCTGCCGCGCAGGCAGCTTAGAAAGCTTTCTGGCCGCAGCAGCGGCGTGCCGCCCCGTTCGCTGCCGCGCAGGCAGCTTAGAAAGGCCCGAGGGCCAGTTCGGGCGCGTGCCGCACGTTCGCTGCCGCGCAGGCAGCTTAGAAAGTACTGACGCCCGGCGTGCTGGGCAGGGTGGCGTTCGCTGCCGCGCAGGCAGCTTAGGCACGACGAGAAACGCTCCTCGGCGTGGCGGGACCAGCGCCCTATCCGCAACTCCCCACGTACCCGCACTGCGTGCAGTAATCGCATCCGTCCTTGCGGATCATCGCGTGGGCGCCGCAGTCGGGGCATTTCTTGCCGGCCATGACGTTGGGCGGCACGGCCATCGGCGCGACCTCGGGCGAGGGCAGGGCGGGCAGTTCCTCGGGGTCGAAGAGCGAGCCCTGGGCGGCCTGCTGGCGCTGGGCGATGAGGTTCTGGATGGCGTAGGCGATGGCGGCCACCTCGCTGTCGTGCCAGCGGGGGACGTGCGTGCCGTCGGCCTTCTCATGCGTGCCCAGCCGCACCGGGCCGCGGTCCCACGTCACCTTGCGCATGTCGGACAGCGCGCGGTCCAGGAAGCCGCCGCGCGCGGCCAGGCTCAGCATGCGCATGGTGGCGGTGATCCACTGCTGCGACTCGCCGCTTTGCCCCACGGGCATGAAGAACTCGATCGCGCGCTCGACCGTGCCCTTGCCGTCCGCGGTGGGCACGGGCAGGAAGGTGACGATGAGGTACAGGCGCTGCTGTCCCTCGCTGGTCCAGTACTCGATCTTCTCGGCCACGGCGGGCAGGCCGCCGGGTGGGCGTTTCTCGATCACCGTGCGCAGCGGGTCGTAGGCCGGCGGCGCGGGCGACGCGGCAGCCTTGTCCTTGCTGGCCGGCGCGGTCTCCAGCACGGCGCCCAGGATGCTGTTGGGCCGGTAGGTGGCCAGGCCCTTCAGGCCGGCTTCCCAGGCCTGGCGGTACAGGGTCTTGAAGTCCTCGTAGGGGTAGTCCTCGGGGATGTTGACGGTCTTGCTGATGCTGGTGTCCACGTACGGCTGCACCGCCTGCATCATCGCCACGTGCTCCTGGGCGCTCATCTGCAGCGCGTTCACGAAGTATTCGGGCAGATCGCCGGCGCCGATATTGGGCTTGTCGCTATGGAACAAGGAGCGATACAGGCGGAAGGCGTGGTCTTCCACGGTGTACTCGCTGCGCGTGCCGTCGGCCTCGCGCTTGTGGCGCCGGTAGCTCCAGCTGAAGGCGGGCTCGATGCCGTTGCTGGCGTTGTCGGCGAAGGCCAGGCTCACGGTGCCCGTCGGCGCGATGGACAGCAGGTGGCTGTTGCGGATGCCATGCTGGCGGATGGCGTCCTGCAGGTCGTCCGGCAGGCGGCTGGCGAAGGTGCCGGGGGCCAGGTAGTCCTGGGCCTTGAACTTGGGGAAGGCTCCTTTCTCCCGGGCCAGCTCGACCGACGCGCGGTAGGCCGCGTCGCGCATGCGGCGGGCGATCCGCGCGGCCATGTCGCGGCCCTCGGCCCGGTCGTAGCGCAGCTTGAGCATCGTCAGCGTGTTGCCCAGCCCGGTGAAGCCCACGCCGATGCGCCGCTTGGCCGCGCTTTCCTCGCGCTGCTGCGGCAGCGGCCAGAAGGTGACGTCCAGCACGTTGTCCAGCGCGCGCACCTGGGTGGCGACGACCTGCTCGAAGGCGTCCCAGTCGAACGCCGCCTCGCCGCCCACGCCGAAGGGGTGGCGCACGAAGCGGGTCAGGATGATGGGGCCCAGGTCGCAGCAGCCGTAGGGTGGCAATGGTTGCTCGCCGCACGGGTTCGTCGCCTCGATCTTCTCCGCGTAGTGCAGGTTGTTGTCGCGGCCGATCTGGTCGAGGAACAGGATGCCCGGCTCGGCGAAGTCGTAGGCGGACTTCATGATGGTGTCCCACAGCTCGCGCGCGGGCAGCGTGCGGTACACCCACAGGCCGTCGGCGCGCTGGTGGGCGCCGGCCTGCCTGAGCTTGGGGCCGGGTTCGGCCTTGTGCACCAGCGCCCAGTCGGCGCCGTCGATGACGGCCTGCATGAAGGCATCGGACACGGCCACCGAGACGTTGAAGTTGTTCCAGCGCCCCGGCGTGCGCTTGGCGGTGATGAACTCCAGCACGTCCGGGTGGTCGATGCGCAGCACGCCCATCTGCGCGCCGCGGCGCGCGCCCGCGCTCTCGACGGTGGCGCACGACTGGTCGAACACGTTCATGTAGCTGCACGGCCCCGAGGCCATGCTGGCCGTGGCCTTGACGCGCGCGCCCTTGGGCCGGATGCGGCTGAAGTCGTAGCCCACGCCGCCGCCGCGGCGCATGGTCTCGGCGGCCTCGCGCAGGGCCTCGTAGATGCCCGGGTAGCCGTCGTCGTCGCGGCCCTGGATGGCGTCGCCCACGGGCTGCACGAAGCAGTTGATCAGCGTGGCCTGGATGTCCGTGCCGGCCGCGCTCATGATGCGCCCGGCGCCGATGGCGCCCGCCCGCAGGTTGTCGAGGAACCTGCCCTCCCATTCGGCGCGCAGCCCGGGCTTCTCGGCCGAGGCCAGCGCGCGGGCCACGCGGCCATGGAGCTGGTCCGGCGAGGTTTCGCCGGTCTTGTAGTACTTCTCGGCCAGCACGTCGTCGCTGATGGACTGGGGGGCCAGCCGGGCCTGCGGGCTCGGCCGCGGATCGCTTTTCATGGGGACAACTCCAGGGGCTGGGCTGCCGGCATGATCGCACCCAGCAGCCAAACCATCAATTCTTGCACCGGCGCGATCCGCGATCCGAAAGGCAGGCGCCCGGCCCCCCTGAAGAACAGGCCCTTGTCCGTTTCGCCTGCGTGGGCATGGCCCAGCTGCTGGTCGATGCAGAACTGGCCCATGTCCGCGTGGCCGTCGCGCAGGCCGCAGCGCGCCAGGCAGTCGAAGGCCATGTTGCACGCCTTCTTGGCGTGGGCCACGGCCTTCAGCCTGGGCTCCACGCGCAGGTACTTGTCGAGCCAGTGCGTGCGCACGCCGCGCGCCGGCAGGCCGGCGACGCTGATGAACTCGACGATGTCCTCGGGCCGGGCCTCGGCCAGGATGCGCTTGAACTCGGGCGCGGCGTCGCATTCCCGCGTGACGGCGAAGGCCGTGCCCAGCTGCACGGCCGCCGCGCCCAGGGCCTGCAGGCGCTGGATGTCGTCGCGGCTTTCGATGCCGCCGGCGCAGATCAGCGGGATGTCGCGCTCGATCCCCGCGGCCTTGAAGAACGCCAGCACCTGCGGCACCACGTTCTCGAAGTCGAAGCGCGCATCGTTCAGGTCGCCCAGCCGCGCCGCGCCCAGGTGCCCGCCGGCCAAGCGCGGGTGCTCGATGACGATGGCGTCCGGCAGGCGCCCCTTCTTCTCCCACTTGCGCACCACGAGCTGCACGCCGCGCGCGTCCGACAGGATGGGGATCAGCGCCACCGCCGGGTGGTCCCGCGCCAGGTCGGGCAGGTCCAGCGGCAGGCCGGCGCCGACGACCACCGCGTCCACGCCGGCCTCCAGCGCGCAGCGCACGTAGGCTTCGTATTCGCTCAGCGCCTTCATCACGTTGACGGCGATGGCGCCGCGGCCCTGGGCCAGTTCGCGCGCGCGCCGCACCTCGCGCCGCAGCGCCCGCAGGTTGGCGGCGTTGATGCGCGCGGCGGCGTCGGGCGTCTTGTGGTCCAGGCGGGCGGTGGCGGCCATCAGGTCGGGGTGCAGGCGGCGCAGGTCCACCGACGACAGCGTGCCCAGCGCGCCCAGCCGCGCCACCGCGCCGGCCAGGCCGCCGGCCGAGACGCCCACGCCCATGCCGCCCTGCACCACGGGCAGCAGATGGCGGCCGCGCAGCACCAGCGGGGCCAGGCCGGAGGCCTGCATCAATTCATGCAGGGATTCGGGCGTGCGGGATGGGGAAATGGAAGCGGGCGTGGTCGGCATGGTCGGGCGCTGTGGCGGTGGAAATGAACCCCGCCCAGCCTATCGGCACGCCGCCGCCAGGGTCTTGCCGCAGGTCAAAGGGCGGTGCCGCGCACGCCGTCCACGTGCCTTCGTTTGCTACTGAATATATAGCTCGTGATGTAATACCGGCGCTGGATTAACGGAGTTTTCATCAATAAAACGCCGTCAGCACTCGGTGTAGGCCACCGCCAGCCCGCCGCGCGAGGTTTCCTTGTACTTGTCGTGCATGTCGCGGCCGGTGTCGCGCAGGGTTCGGATGGCGGCGTCCAGGCTGACCTTGTGCGTGCCGTCGCCGCCCAGGGCCAGCTGCGCGGCGTTGATGGCCTTGACCGCCGCCATGGCGTTGCGCTCGATGCACGGCACCTGCACCAGGCCGCCCACGGGGTCGCAGGTCAGGCCCAGGTTGTGCTCCAGGCCGATCTCGGCGGCGTTCTCCACCTGCGCTGGCGTGCCGCCCAGCACCTGCGCCAGCCCGGCCGCCGCCATGGCGCAGGCGGAGCCGACCTCGCCCTGGCAGCCGACCTCGGCGCCGGAGATGGAGGCGTTGGTCTTGATCAGCACGCCGACGGCCGTGGCCGCCAGCAGGAAGTCCACCACGTCGGCGTCGCCCGCGCCGCGCTGGAAGTCCATGAAGTAGTGCAGCACCGCCGGCACCACGCCGGCCGCGCCGTTGGTGGGCGCGGTCACCACGCGGCCGCCGGCGGCGTTCTCCTCGTTCACGGCCAGGGCGTACAGGTTGACCCAGTCCATGGCGGCGAAGGTCTGGGTGATCAGGTTGGGCTGGCCGTCCCGCGCGTTCAGCCGGCGGTGCATGGCCGGCGCGCGCCGCACCACGTCCAGCCCGCCGGGCAGCACGCCCTCGTGCCGCAGGCCGCGCGCCACGCAGCCTTTCATGGCCTGCCACACGGCCAGCAGGGCCGCGCGCGTGTCGGCCTCGGGGCGCCAGGCGGTCTCGTTGCGCAGCACCAGGTCGGCCACGCGCAGGCCGTGGCGCCGGCACAGGGCCAGCAGCTCCTCGGCGCTGGCGTAGGGCAGGGGCACGGCCACCGCGGGCGCGCCGGTCTCGCCCGCGGCGGCCTGGGCCTCGTCCACGACGAAGCCGCCGCCGATGGAGTAGTAGGTGGCCTCGTGCAGCACGCCGCCCGCGCCGTGCGCCGCCAGCCGCAGGGCGTTGGGGTGGCGGGGCAGGGCGACGGGCAGCAGGCGCAGGTCGCGCGGCCAGTCGAAGGGGATGTCGTGCGTGCCCGCCAGCGGCAGGCGGCCATCCAGCCGCACCGCGTCCACGGCCCGGGCCATGGCGTCGGGCTCGACGCGGTCCGGCTCGCTGCCCATCAGGCCGGCGACGACCGCGCGGTCGGTGCCGTGGCCGATGCCGGTGGCGGCGAGCGAGCCGTAGAGCCGGGCCTCGACCCGCCGCACGGCGCCGAGCCCGGCGCCATCCCGCAGGTGGCGCGCGAACAGGCACGCCGCCCGCATCGGCCCCACGGTGTGCGAGCTGGAGGGGCCGATGCCGATCTTGAACAGGTCGAGCGCGCTGATGGTCATGGCGGTGGCGGCGTGGAAGGGCGTGGGCCCAGTCTAAGCGCGGCGCCCGCGCCCGGCCAGGGGGTGTCGCCTTAGAATCACCGGCTTCGCCCCCGCTTTCAACAGCCTCTGGACAGACACCATGAACCGCTGCTCGAAACCCTTGAATGCTGCGTTTTTCATAGCTATCTCCGAAATATTGGCGCTGGCTGGAACGCTTTTTCATTCGAAATCCGAGGCACGGACGCAGCACCTGTTCCCGCACAAGACGCAGCGCGGCAGCCTCACCTTCACCGCGCCGCCTCGGGTGCTGCTGGACGGCCGGCCCGAGCGCCTGGGCCCCGGCGTGCGCGTGCGCGACGCGCGCAACATGGTGGCGCTGTCGGGCGCGCTGCGCGGCAAGACCTTCGTCGTCAACTACCTGCGCGATGCGGCCGGCGCGATCCGCGAGGTGTGGATCCTGACGCCCGAGGAAGCGCTGCGCGACCCCGCCGTCGCCGGCGCGCCGACCGAGCGCGCCACGCCGCGGTACGTCCACTGAGCGCGCGGCCGGCCGCGCGCCGGCGCATCCCCTCTTTTTTTGCCCACCCCTGAGGACCGCCATGTCCCGCAAAGTATTCATCAAGACCTTCGGCTGCCAGATGAACGAGTACGACTCGGACAAGATGGCCGACGTGATGGCCGCCGCCGAGGGCTACGAGCCCACCGACGACCCCGAGGCCGCCGACCTGATCCTGTTCAACACCTGCTCGGTGCGCGAGAAGGCGCAGGAGAAGGTGTTCAGCGACCTGGGCCGCGTCAAGCATCTCAAGAAGAAGGGCGTGCTGATCGGCGTGGGCGGCTGCGTGGCCAGCCAGGAGGGCGAGGCCATCATCGCCCGCGCCCCCTACGTGGACGTGGTGTTCGGCCCGCAGACCCTGCACCGCCTGCCCGAGCTGCTGGCCGAGCGGCGGCGGCTCGACGCGCCGCAGGTGGACATCCGTTTTCCCGAGATCGAGAAGTTCGACCACCTGCCGCCGGCGCGGGTCGAGGGCGCCAGCGCCTTCGTCTCGATCATGGAAGGCTGCTCCAAGTACTGCAGCTACTGCGTCGTGCCCTACACGCGCGGCGAGGAGTTCAGCCGCCCCTTCGACGACGTGCTGACCGAAGTCGCCGGCCTGGCCGACCAGGGCGTGAAGGAAGTGACGCTGCTGGGCCAAAACGTCAACGCCTACCGCGGTCCGATGGGCGATTCCGGCGAGATCGCCGACTTCGCCACGCTGATCGAGTACGTCGCCGAGATCCCCGGCATCGAGCGCATCCGCTACACCACCAGCCACCCCAACGAGTTCACGCCCGCCCTGATCGAGGTGTACGGCAAGGTGGACAAGCTGGCCAGCCACCTGCACCTGCCCGTGCAGCACGGCAGCGACCGCATCCTGATGGCGATGAAGCGCGGCTACACCGCCATGGAATACAAGAGCATCATCCGCCGCCTGCGCGCCGTGCGCCCCGGCATCAGCCTGTCGAGCGACTTCATCGTCGGCTTTCCGGGCGAGACCGAGGACGACTTCGCCAAGATGATGAAGCTGATCGACGACGTGGGCTACGACGCCTCCTTCAGCTTCATCTTCAGTCCGCGCCCCGGCACGCCGGCCGCCAACCTGCACGACGACACGCCGCACGGCGTCAAGCTGGGGCGCCTGCAGCGGCTCCAGGCCGCCATCGAGCGGAACGTGCGCGCCATCGGCGCCAGCCGCGTCGGCACGGTGCAGCGCATCCTGGTCGAGGGGCCCTCGCGCCGCAACCCCAGCGAGCTGATGGGCCGCACCGAATGCAACCGCATCGTCAACTTCGACGGCGGCCCCAACGGCGCCCGCCTGGTCGGCCGGATGATCGACGTCGCCATCACCGAGGCGCTGCCGCATTCGCTGCGCGGGCGGGTGCCGGTCGAGGCGTTTGCCGGACAATGAACGGTTTTTCGTGTTGACCCGATCGCCGCCATGACCTTGCCTCCCGACCGATCCCTGCGCCTGTCCGGCGCCAGCAACTTCCGCGACCTCGGCGGCTACGCCGGCCTGGGCGGGCGCCCGGTGCGCTGGCGGCGCCTGTTCCGCTCCGACCACCTGGCGGCGCTCACCCCCCAGGACGGCGAGGCGCTGCAGTCGCTGGGCGTGGCGCGCGTGTTCGACTTCCGCGGCGTGTCCGAGCGCGCCGCCGTGCCCTACGACCTGCCCGGCGTGGCACAGCACCCGCTGCCCATCGAACCCACGGTGGTGCAGGGCCTGCGCAGCCTCGTCGAGGCCGGCGAGACGCTCACCGCCGAGCGCACCGTGGTCCTGATGCAGCAGACCTACCGCAACTTCGTGCACCACAACGCGCCGCGCTTCGGCGAGCTGTTCGCGCACCTGCTGGCCAGCGACGCGCCGCTGGTCTTCCATTGCACCGCCGGCAAGGACCGCACCGGCTTCGCCGCCGCCATGATCCTGCTGGCCCTGGGCGTGCCGCGCGGCGTGGTGATGCAGGACTACCTGCTGACCAACGACCTCTTCCGCATGCCGGCGGCGGACGGCGGGTACGCCCCGGCCGAGGTGATGAACGTGCTCTGGCGCGTGCAGGAGGAGTTTCTCGACGCCGCGCTGCACGCGGTGGACGAGGACTTCGGCGGCGTCGATGCCTACCTCGCGCGCGAGCTGGGCGTGGGCGCGCCCGAGCGCGCGCGGCTGGCGCTGCTCTATCTGACGGACGGTGCGCGGTAACTATCTATTTGATAGCTGTTCGCGCTGGACTGGCGCGGGCTGAAAGCGTACTACTTGCCGCGCCGCACGCGGCGCAGCTCGTCCAGGATCAGGCCGATGGCGCCGGCGGTGATGGCGGCGTCGGCCAGGTTGAAGGCGGGGAAGTGGCCGCGGTAGAACAGCGGGCTCAGAAAGGACCAGTGGAAGTCCAGGAAGTCCACCACGTAGCCGTGCATCAGCCGGTCGAGCACGTTGCCCACCGCGCCGCCCAGGATCATGCTGAGCGAGAAGGCGAACAGCTTCTGCCCCGGATGCGAGCGCAGCAGCCAGACGATGAAGCCCGAGGCCGCCGCCGCCAGGGCGACGAAGAACCAGCGCTGCCAGCCGCCGGCGCCGGCCAGGAACGAGAACGCGGCGCCGGTGTTGTGGGCGCGCACGATGTTGAAGAAGCCGGTGACATGGGTCGCGTCGCCCAGCCGGTAGTGGCCCAGGATCAGCCACTTGGTGAACTGGTCCAGCACCACCACCAGCGCGGCCAGCGCCAGCCACAGGCCCAGACGCGCGCCCGAGGCGTTGGAGCGGGGCATCAGGCGACCGTCCTCGGCTCGCCCGGGCCGTGCAGGTTGCTGACGCAGCGTCCGCAGAGGGTGGGGTGCGCGGGCTCGGCGCCGACGTCGGCGCGGTAGTGCCAGCAGCGCTCGCATTTGGGGTCTTTCGAGGCTTCGGCCTGCACGGACAAAGCGCCTTCAGCGATCAGTTCGATAGCGGACGTGATGAACACGAACTTCAGGTCGTCGCCCAGCGAGGCCAGCAGCGCGTGGTCCTCCGGCGCCACGGTGAGGCGCACGCTGGCCTGCAGCGACGAGCCCACGGCGCCTTGCGCGCGCACCGCCTCGATCTCCTTGTTCACCGCATCGCGGATCTCGCCGATGCGCGCCCACTTGGCCAGCAGCCCCTCGTCGGGCGTCCCCAGGTCGCTGAAGGTCTCCATGAAGATCGACTCGGACCGGCCGGCCAGCTTCCACGCCTCCTCGGCCGTGAAGCTGAGGAAGGGCGCCATCCAGCGCAGCATGGCCTGGGTGATGTGCCACAGCGCCGTCTGCGCGCTGCGTCGCGCGCGCGAGCCGGGCGCCGTGGTGTAGAGCCGGTCCTTCAGCACGTCCAGGTAGAAGGCGCCCAGATCCTCGGAGCAGAAGACCTGCAGCTTGGCCACCACCGGGTGGAACTCGTAGACCTTGTAGTGCGCCAGCACCTCCTGCTGGAACTCGGCCGCGCGCGACAGCGCCCAGCGGTCGATCTCGAACAGCTCCGCGAGCGGCACCGCGTCCTTCGCGATGTCGAAGTCGCTGGTGTTGGCCAAGAGAAAGCGCAGCGTGTTGCGGATGCGGCGGTAGGCATCGACCACGCGCGCCAGGATCTTGTCGTCGCCGGCGATGTCGCCCGAGTAGTCGCTGGCGGCCACCCACAGGCGGATGATCTCGGCGCCCAGCTTCTTCGTCACTTCCTGCGGGTCGATGCCGTTGCCGAGCGACTTGCTCATCTTGCGGCCCTGGCTGTCCACCGTGAAGCCGTGCGTCAGCAAACCACGGTAGGGCGCGCGGCCTTCCAGCGCGCAGGCCAGCAGCAGCGAGCTGTGGAACCAGCCGCGGTGCTGGTCGTGGCCTTCCAGGTACAGGTCGGCCTCGGGGCCGCTGTCGTGGTGGTTGTCGGGGTGCGTGCCGCGCAGCACGTGGAAGAAGGTCGAGCCGGAGTCGAACCACACCTCCAGGATGTCGCTGCTCTTGGTGTAGTGCGGCGCGTCCTCGGGCCCAAGAATGTCCTCGGCCGTCACGCGGCTCCAGGCCTCGATGCCACCCTTCTCGACGATGTCGGCGGCCTGGTCCAGGATCTCCATCGTGCGCGGGTGCAGCTCGCCCGTGTCCTTGTGCAGGAAGAAGGGGATCGGCACGCCCCAGCTGCGCTGGCGCGAGATGCACCAGTCGGGCCGGCCCGCGATCATGTCGCGCAGGCGCGCCTGGCCGTTCTCGGGGTAGAAGTGGGTGTGCTCGATGGCCTCCAGCGCGGTCTGGCGCAGCGTCTTGGCGGGCTTCTCGCCCGGCTGGGTGAACACGCCCTCGCCCTCGTCCATGCGGATGAACCACTGCGCCGCCGCGCGGTAGATCACCGGCGTCTTGTGGCGCCAGCAGTGCGGGTAGCTGTGGCCGAGGGCGGACGTGGCCAGCAGCCGGCCGGCCGCCCGCAGCGCGTCGATGATGACCGGCACCGCCTTCCAGATGTTCTGGCCGCCGAACAGGGGGAAGTCCGCCGCGTAGCTGCCGTTGCCCTGCACCGGGTTGAGGATGTCGTCGTAGGCCAGCCCGTGCGCCACGCAGGAGTTGAAGTCGTCCAGGCCGTAGGCGGGCGAGGAGTGGACCACGCCCGTGCCATCGGTGGCGGTGGCGTAGTCGGCCAGGTAGACGGGCGACAGGCGCCGGTAGCCCGCGTCCACGTCGTACAGCGGGTGTTCGAATTCGAGGCCGCCCAGCTTCTCGCCCTGGGCGGTGGCGACCACGCTGCCCTGCAGGCCGTAGCGCCGCAGGCAGCTTTCCACCAGCGACTCGGCCACGATCAGCAGGCCGCGCTCGGTATCGACCAGCGCGTACACCAGCTCGGGGTTGAGGTTGAGCGCCTGGTTGGCCGGGATGGTCCAGGCGGTGGTGGTCCAGATGACGGCGAAGACGTCCTGGGCCGGCGCGGGCAGGCCGAAGGCGGCCGCCACCCGGTCCGGCGCGTGCGCCTTGAAGGCCACGTCCAGCGTCTGGCTCTTCTTGTCGGCGTACTCGATCTCGAACTCGGCCAGCGACGAGCCGCAGTCGAAGCACCAGTACACGGGCTTGAGGCCCCGGTAGACGAAGCCGCGCTCGATCACCTTCTTGAAGGCGCGGATCTCGCCCGCCTCGTTGGCGAAGTCCATCGTCTTGTACGGGTGCGTCCACTCGCCCAGCACGCCCAGGCGCTGGAAGTCGGTCATCTGCTGCGCGATCTGCTCGGTGGCGTAGGCGCGGCTCTTGGCCTGCATGTCGTCGCGGCCAAGGTTGCGGCCGTGCTTCTTCTCGATCGCGTTCTCGATCGGCAGGCCGTGGCAGTCCCAGCCGGGCACGTACAGCGCGTCGAAGCCCTCCAACTGCCGCGCCTTGGTGATCATGTCCTTGAGGATCTTGTTGACCGCGTGGCCCATGTGGATCTGGCCGTTGGCGTACGGCGGGCCGTCGTGCAGGATGAACTTGGGCCGGCCGACGCGGGCGTCGCGCAGGCGCTTGTACAGGCCCTCGTCGTTCCACGCCTTGGCCCAGCCCGGCTCGCGCTTGGGCAGGTCGCCGCGCATGGGGAAGGGCGTGTCGGGCAGGTTGAGCGTGCTGCGGTAGTCGGTCTTGGTGTCGGTGCTCATGTCGCTGAGGGGCTGAAATTTGAATGAAAACTGGCTCAAGCCGGCGCCCAGCTTGCGCCGTCAGCTATTGAATCAGGAGTGGGGCAGGGTGCGGGCCGAACGCCATCGGAGGCTGGGGGGCGGGGCCCGCCGCCCCTTCAAATTCGCGCCGCGAACCAGGCGCGCGCATCGAGGCAGTCGCGCGCGATGCCCTCGGTCAGCGCCGCCAGGCTGTGATAGCGCAGCTCGTCGTGCAGTTTGTGCAGCAGATCCACGCGGATGATTTTACCGTAGGCGCCCTCGGCGCCCAGGTGCGTGGGCCAGTCCAGGCAGTGCGTTTCCAGCAGCACGCGGCCGCCGTTGACGTCGTGCGGGTCCAGCGACGGCCGCACGCCCAGGTTGGCCACGCCGGGCAGCGGCTGGTCGGCCAGGCCGTGCACCCGCACCACGAAGATGCCGCTGGCGGCCGGCTTCCAGGCGTGCGCGCGGCGCGAGAAGCGCAGGTTGAGCGTGCGAAAGCCATCGCCCGAGCCGGCGTGGGATTCGGCCAGCGCGCGGCCCAGCTTGCGCCCGTGCACCACGTGGCCGCTGATGGCATAGGGCCGGCCCAGCAGCGCCGCCGCCTCGTCCATGCGGCCGGCGGCCAGCGCCTCGCGCACGGCCGACGACGACACGCGCAGCCCGTGCACCTCGTAGGACTGCATGCGCGCCACGTCGAAGCCGTGCCGCTGCCCGGCGTCGTCGAGCATGGCGTAGTCGCCCGCGCGTTTGGCGCCGAAGCGGAAGTCGTCGCCCACCAGCACGTAGCGCACGCCCAGGCCGCCCACCAGCATGTCGTCGATGAAGGCCTCGGGCGGCTGGCTGGCGAGGCGGGCGTTGAAGGGCAGCACCAGCGCCTGGTCGATGCCGCAGCGCGCCAGCTCGCCCAGCTTGTCGCGCAGCGTGGCGATGCGCGCCGGCGCCAGCTCGGGCTTGTTCAGCACGGCGGCGAAGTGGTCGCGCGGGTGCGGCTCGAAGGTCATCACGCAGCTGGGCACGCCGCGGTGCGCGGCCTCGCTGCGCAGCAGCGCCAGCATCGCCTGGTGGCCGCGGTGCACGCCGTCGAAATTGCCGATGGTGAGGGCGCAGCCGGGCGCGATGCCGGGGTGGCGCAGGCCGCGGAAGATCTTCATGGAGTATGGTTTTGATAGCGCCTGGCGCAAGCCAGATCGCGGCCCAGCCGCGAATGTGTCACAAAAAGCGAGTATATTGCGTTGGTGTCACCGGCACTGGCAACGCCGGCCCTCAACACGGATGGTGTCCTGCATAAGGAGTCGTTTTGTGAAGGTGCTCAAGCTGTCGGCCCAAGGGCTGCCGCAATCGTGGATCTCGCTGGAACAGGCGGTGATCCACTACGCCGCCGAGGAGGTGCGCTGGGAAGCGGGCGGCCAGGTCGCCGTCTTCCGCGGCGGGCACAACGCCGTCACCGGCGCGCAGTCCATCATCACCGTCAACAGCATCATCGGCACCCGGGGCGTGCCCGGCATCAACCCGTTCGACCTGCGCCCCGGCCTCACCAACGCCAAGCTGTTCTCCCGCGACCGCAACGTCTGCGCCTACTGCGGCGGCCATTTCCACGAGCCCGACCTGACGCGCGAGCACATCGTGCCCCTGGCCCAGAACGGGCGCGACGCCTGGATGAACGTCGTCACCGCCTGCCGCGCCTGCAACCACCGCAAAAGCAACCGCACCCCCGAGCAGGCGCGCATGCCCCTGCTGTACGCGCCCTACGTGCCCAGCCTGTGGGAAGACTTCATCCTGCGCAACCGCCGCATCCTGGCGGACCAGATGGAGTTCTTGATGGCGCACCTGCCACGCAGCTCGCGCCTGCACGCCTGAACGCGGTCCGTGTGGGCCGCCATGCTCGCCCCATGCCTTCCCTGATCTTCTTCTGCGGCCACGCTGGCACCGGCAAGACCACGCTGGCCAAGCGCGCGCTGGCCGCGCTGCGCGCGCGCGGCGCCGACGCGCCTTGCCTGCTGGACAAGGACACCCTGTACGGCGACTACAGCGCCGCCGTCATGGGCGTGCTCACCGGCGACCCCAACGACCGCGACAGCCCGCTGTACCTGCGGCACCTGCGCGACCCCGAATACGGCGGCCTGCTCAAGACCGCGCGCGAGAACCTGTCCCTGGGCGTCAGCGCCATCGTCGTCGGCCCCCTGTCGCGCGAGGTGCGCGACCACCGCCTGGCCGACCGCGCCTGGCTGGGGGTGGAGGGCGGCGTGCGGGTGCGCATCGTCTGGGTGCACCTGGACGAGGCCGAGGCGCGCCGCCGCATCCAGGCGCGCGGCAACCCCAACGACGCCTGGAAGCTGGCGCACTGGGACGACTACCGCACCCGCCTGTTCCTGCCCACCGCGGCCGACTACCCCGAGCTGCTGCTGTTCGACAACACCGCGCCCGAGGACGGGGACTTCGAGCGCCTGGTGGACGGGCTGATGCCTCAGGCGGACTGACGGGCCGCGCGCTCCACCGGCCTGCCCGGTGACTCGGTGCCGGGTTGGGGAAATCTTCATCCGACCCTATTTCCTCTGACCATATTTCCTTCTATTTCCTTCTATTTCCTTGGTACTTGCAAAGCCCGGTCAAAAGAGTAATATCAAATTTATTACCTCAATCGACCCATGCCATGACCACCACCGTCAAACTCCCGCCCGAGCTGGAGCAATCGCTGCGCCAGCACTGCGCCGCCGTCGGCCGTGGCATCAGCGAAGTCATGCGCGATGCGCTGACCGCCTACCTGGCCAGCACGTCGGCCGCGCCCGCCTCGGCCTGGTCGCTGGGCGCCGACCTGTTCGGCCGCCATGCCGGCCCAGCCGACCTGGCCGCCGCGCGCCGCGGCCACGCGGATGACGCTTGGGCGCGGAAGCACGCGCGCCGCGCGGTCCCATGAGCGCCGGGCCGCTCCCAAGCGCTCATCCCGCAACGCGGAGGGTCGTCCGGTGAGCGAAGCCCCCGCCACCTCGCCGCTGCGCGTTGCCGAGCCACCCGCGCGCTGGGTCGTCGCGCCGCGCGGCCAGGTGCTGGTGGACAGCGGCCCGCTGCTGGCCCTGTTCAACGCCGCCGACGGCTGGCACGCTCCGGTGGCGGCCTGGCTCAAGACGCATCCCGACGTTGCCCTGGTGAGCACCTGGCCCGTGCTGACCGAGGTCTGTGCCCTGCTGGCGCGGCGCGTGCACAACCAGGCGGCGCTGGACTTCCTGCTGTGGGTGGAGCGCGGCGCCCTGCACGTCGATGCGCCCGCCGAGGCCAGCCTGGCGCGGATGCGCCGCATCGCGCAGTGCTTCGCCGACCTGCCGCTGGACCTGGCCGACGCCTCCATCGCCGAGGCCGCCGAGCGCCTGGGCCTGCGCCGCATCCTCAGCATCGACGCCGATTTCGACATCTACCGCGACGCGCGCGGCCGCCCCTTGGTCAACCTGCTGCGCTCCTGACCATGAGGCCGCGGGAGGCCAGACACCTGCGCGTCGAGCCGCGCCCCGCCACGGCAGCGCGCCAGAGGTGCGCGCCTGCGCACACCGGGGTAGCGTTGGTGCCGGTGCTGGAAGCGCGGGCGATTGGGGGAATTTTCATCTGACCCTATTTTCCGCTATTTCCCGGACCCTATTTCCCGGATGTATGCGCCGCTGTGAATTCGGGGGGATACCTCAGCATCTGACCCTATTTCCCGCAAAAAAACCGCCTCGGGATACCCGAGGCGGTTTCTTGTTCAGCGCCTCATGCCAGCCAGCAGCCAGCATGACACGCAGCTACACGCTGTGCGCTTTACTGCGCGCCGCGGCGGCGAAAGCCCATCACGCCCAGCAGTCCGGCCAGCAGGCCCAAGGCCCAGACGTCCAGCGTGGGCACCGGGGTGGCCGGCTGCGTCACGGGCGGCGTGACGGTGGCCGTCGCACTGTCATTGGCCGGGTTCGGATCGGGGTTCACATTGATGGCGTTGGCATCGGCGCTGGCGCTGGTGCCATCGGCGGCCGCTACCGTGGCCGTGTTCGCCAGGTTGCCGGTGAAATTGGCAGGCACGGCCATCGTCAGCGTATAGGTGGCGGTGCCGGCATTCGGCAGATTGATGGTGTCGTCAATGCCGCCGGTTCCACTGGCCGTGCATGAGCCGCCGGCGGAAGCCGTGCAAGACCAGTTGGCGGTGCTGATGCCGCTGGGCAAGGCATCCGTTACCTTCGCGCCCATGGCGGCAAAAGGCCCCTGGTTCGTGACAGTGATGGTGTAGACCACATTGGTGCCCGGCGTATAGGTGGTTTGGCCGTTGGTCTTGGTGATGCTCAGGTCAGCCGGGAATGTGATGGCTGCATTCGGGCAATTGGCGCCGTCGTTGGTGCCAGATGCCGGAGAGCCGGAAATCAGCGTCTTCTGCCCCGTGCCCAGGTCGATCTGGTAGAAACCACTGCCATTGTTGGCCGAGCCAAACAGGCCATTGGTGCCGCCAAACTGCGCACCCAGAACTCCGCCGGTCGCGTCAGGGGTGCCAATCGGCGTGACCGTGCCGTCCGCTACGTTGATCGAAAAGAGCTGCCCGTTGTCAGCCACGGAATACAAGCTGCCACCCGCACCACCCACCCATGCCATGTCGGAGGCTGTGAATGCTTGCGACAGCGCAATGGCCGAGGCCGTTAGGGCTGCGGTGTTGATCGCATAGACCACACTGGTGTTACCGAGCGGCTTGACGTAATAGGTGCCATCGGTGCCTACGGTGCCGGTGTTATAGACGGGACTGGCCGGTAAATCAGCTACAGCACCCAGGTTCGTCACCGTTCCAGAGGTCTGATCCAACGTCTGCAGGAGGTTGCCGTTGCTGTCGGTGCGCATGGCATACAGCAGGCCATTGGTAGGCGAGTAGCCGAGCGCGTTGTACGTGATGCCTACCGCGCCGCCAATGGCCGTGAAGGTCATCGGATTGCTGGTGGTGGAGACGCTATTGAGGACAGTCGATGAATTCTGAGACAGAAAAAGCCGACCATCGCAAACGGGCGCTGTTTGCGCCATCGCCAGCATGGGCGCGGCCAGCGCGGCTGCGGCAACCCAGTGGGATGCGGATGAAGAACGAACATGGAAAGTCATGGAAGTTTCCCTATGAATAAAGAACCAGGAAGACGATCGGGCAGCCAGAAGGGGTGGGGACGGCTGCCCATGCATTGCTTGCGCAGCACCGGTATGGCTGAAACGAAACCGCCCCGGGATAAATCCCGGGGCGGGTTTTCATGCCCTTACTTGGCGCGCTTGCGGCGGCGCAGCGCCAGGGCGCCCATGCCGGCGCTCAGCAGGCCCAACAGGCCCAGGCCAGCGGTATCCAGGGCAGGTACTGGCGTTGCCGGGCAAACGTCATGGGGCGTGATGTCCGTTACCGATATATCGTCGATGTAGAAGTCGTTGCCACTGGTCACGGGAGACTGGTTGGTCAGCGCCAGCCGTGCCGGCACGGGAGTGCGTGCAGCCGCGCAATTGGCGGGAACGGTGAACTCGTAGGTGGACTCAATCCATGCTTGGGTGGGGGTGCTGGGGATGGCCCCCGATTCCACCCGAATCGCGTCGTTGCTGGGGTCCCGCACCTGCAGCGACCAGGAAATCGGGGCGGTGGCGCCAGTGCCTCCGTTGCCGTTGACCACATAGCGCCACGCGCTGATGCGGTACGTGTGCCCTGGCAGCGTGTTGAAGTCGCGCACGTAGAACTCATTGAGCGCAGGGCCGGCATTGAGCACCATCAACGCACCGCCACCGGTGTGATCATCTGGCAAATTGGTCCAATAAGCATCGCCAGTGGAGGCAACGATACCCTGGGGCGGCATGACGGTGTAGTTCCCATCGGTCACGGCACCACTGGCTGCGAAGCCAAAGTTGGGCACGTAGGCATTGCTGACGCGCCCGGCAGCATTTCCAAACGTTTCGGTGAACGCCTGCGCCTGCGCGGATGCGCCATACGCCAGCAGAACCAGCGCAACGGCACTGCCGCCGATGGCTTTGAACAAGGATTGCTTCGCCTGCATTTTTGTACCTCTGGTTTCGGTGATCACTTCAAGAAGAAAAACAGGCATCCATAGCCTGACCGGATGATTTATACAGACGTTGCAAATCCTGATATTTGGTGCTGTTCCAGATCGTTTGTTTTTCTTCTGATTGCGATCAAATTTCAAGGAAAATTATGCAAAAAAACAACAGACGGTCGAGGGATGTTCTTGCAAAAACACGCTCGCTTGGCTTGTTCAGGCAAGAGGTGCCACAGCCATGACCGCCGAAATCACTTTTCCTGCTGGCCTTTCATGCCATAAAACAAAGAAAAGAGAAAACAAACAAACAAACCACCTCGCGAATGTGTGACAATTAAAAATCGCCACGAATGCGATGGAGCCCGGCGAACACATGAGCAATGATGAAATTGAGTCACCACATATACTGATAATAGACGACGATCCAGATCAACTTCGTCTGTTGGTGGCCGCCCTGCGCAATACGTCGTATCGCGTCAGCGTGGCACTCGATGGTGACCAAGGTTATGCACGAGCGACGGTATTGCTGCCGGATCTTATTTTGCTGGATGTGCGCATGCCTGGGCGCAACGGCATTACCATCGCTCGCCTGCTGAAGACGAATCCCGCCACCCGGCATATTCCGATCCTGTTTCTTTCCGCCTTGACCGACCAGCATGAGCGATTGGCCGGCCTGAGGGCGGGTGCCGTGGATTACATCGGCAAACCCTTTTACGTTGATGAAATCCTGGAGCGGATACGCATCCATCTGATACTTTCTCAGAGAAAGACACCTCTCGCTATAGAAGGCACGGGCATTGATCACCCTCGCAGTGATGACATCCCGTTGAATTTGCTGCCTGCGAATTTAATGTTGAAGCAAGTGGCAACGGAGTTCATCCTGAATCACATCAATGAATCCTCCTTGAAGAGTTCAGATGTGGCCTCCAGCCTGAAGGTGTCGATGCGGCGCTTGAATTCGGTATTCGAAGCCTGCGCTGCCATGTCGGTGTTCGAATTCATACGCCAGGAGCGTATGCGCAGGGCCGCACTGATGCTTGGGCAAAGCACCTTGGCGGTTGCGGATATTGCCATGGAAGTTGGCTATGCAAATCCGGCCAATTTTGCCACTGAGTTCAAAAAATTCTGGGGAAAATCGCCAAGACAACTCCGCGGTGAATCGCAAATGAACTTCGACGCACTGCAGCAGCTTATTTCATCAAAATTCGATTAGTCAGACGCGTATGTAAAAATGCACTCCATCTATGAATCTCATCCATCAAGTGAATAAGCGGCAATGAATTTCAATCTGGCAACCGCCGCGTTTTTCACCGCTCTGGCGGAGCTTGCCATTGGCATTGGCATGCTGACCCTGCGGGCGAGGCAGAAAGCACGCTATCTTGTTTACTGGAGTTCAGGCTTCCTTGTTTTCGGGGTCGGATGCTTGCTGATCGCATTGCGGGGAAAAATCCCTGACTTTCTCACCATCATCGTCTCCAATTTCAGCACGACACTCAGTTCGGTCCTGTTCTACATAGGCATCTGCCTGTTCTTCGATCGGCGCCGGTCGTGGTTGCCCTGGATGCTCGTGGTACTGAGCCTGGAGGCCGCATGGATGGCCTACTACACCTACATCACCTACAACACCTCGGCACGAGTCTATGTGTACAGCACGGCCCAGATACTGATCGCGTTGATGATGCTTCAAACACTGTTCACAGTGGGCCGTGAACGAAGAGAAAACATCAACCCGGAAGTCGTTGCCGTGACCTTGTTGCTCCTGGTGGCGCATGGTGCGCGCATGATCGGCAGCCCGTTTTTCCCCGCGCCACAAGATTTTCTGGCTTCAGGCAATTTCCAGACCATGCTTGCCTTTGGCCTGATGCTGATTCACATCAATTACGGATTTGCTTTCGGCAACATGCACGCATCCGCCTTGTATGCGGAGCTGGGCGCCGCACTCACCGATGCCAAGGCAAAGGATCGGCAGAAAGTCGAAGTCCTGGGCTACATCGGCCATGACTTGCGTGCGCCACTGGCGACGATCAGCGGGTATTCCGCACTCCTGCTCGCCGATGCACACGAAAAGCAGCACAAGCGGCTGCTGACCATCCAGCGCAGCGTCAAATATCAACTCGACCTGATCGACGAACTGCTGGAGTACGCCAGGGCCGAACTACAGCCGCTGGCGGTCCAGCCCGTCAGCACGGACTTTCACCTTTTATTGGACGATATTTCCGAATACGCCATTGCCCTGTGCTCGCAGCAGAACAACCGCTTTCGCTTTCACGCCCCTGACCGAATGCCCCGGCAGATTGTCCTGGACGGCAAGCGCTTGCAGCAGGTGCTGCTGAACCTGCTCTCCAATGCCGCCAAATTCACGCGTGATGGCGTCGTGACGCTGTCGGTCACCGCCGAGCCCGAGGGGAGCGCCTGTGCCCTGCGCTTCGCGGTCAGCGATACCGGAATAGGGATCGACCTGAACCGGAACGCCGATATTTTCGGCGCCTTCCAGAAAATACAGGCCGCGAGCGGCAGCACGGGATTGGGCCTGTTCATCGCACAGCGCATTGTCTCGGCCATGGGTGGATCCCTGAGCGTGGCCAGCATCGCCGGCCAAGGCACGACGTTTTCTTTCGGGCTGTCCGCGCCGATCATCGATGCATCCGATTCAGGCTGGTCTGGCGCCCGGCAACGGGAGATCGAACCCGGCGGGCCATCACCGAGGCCCGCCGTGCCCCGGCATGCCATGCCGGAGGATCGGGTCCTGGATGAGCTCGCCAGCCTGGCGCTCCATGGCCGCCTCACCGATATCGAGCGCTGGATCGAACGCCACGCCGATGAGGCCGACCGTGCTCCGTTCGTTGCCCAGCTGCGGGAGCTGCTGGAGCGGTTCGACTTCGACGGGGTACATGCGTTGGCGTTGCACCGCGGAAGTCTTTCGGGCACGTGAATGGGTGTCGGCGCGCTAGGGCCGGCGGGCGTGGTACAGGCTCACGCGCCGGAAGGCTGGTGATTCATCGAGGTCCGGCCAGGTGCTGGCCTCCATCGCCGCGATGCGCCGGTAGGGCGGGTGGCTGAAGTCGCGCACGCGCGAATCGGCCACCAGCACCTGGCGGCCGCGCGTGAGGAACGCGTCCAGCAGGGGCAGGTTGGCGCGGTCGTACAGCACGTCGGCCACCAGGATCACGTCGAAGCGGTCGGCCTCGGCGAAGAAGTCCGCGCTGACCTCCAGCGCGACACCGTTGAGCGCGGCGTTGGCCCGGCAGGCCTGCAGCGCCAGCGGGTCCAGGTCGCAGGCCACCACCTCGGCCGCGCCGGCCTTGGCGGCGGCGATGGCGGCCACGCCGGAGCCCGCGCCGAAGTCCAGCACGGTCTTGCCGCGCACCCATTGCGGGTGCTCGGCCAGCCAGCGCGCCAGCACCAGGCCGCTGGCCCAGCAGAAGCACCAGTAGGGCGGCTCGTCCATCACCCGGCGGATCTCGTCGGGCGTGAAGGGGCGGTGCATCCGGGCCGCGTCCAGCAGCCACAGCCGCAGGTCGGTGCCCGGCAGCGGGGTGGCGAGCAGGCGCGCGTCGTGCAGCAGCGACCGCAGCGTGTGCTGCAGGGCATCGATGGCGGCGGGCGGGGGTGGCATGGGCGGTTTCATGGCTGAATCGGGCCAGAGCCAGTGTGGATATTGCGCCAACAGCTATCAAAAATGAAGTGATCACGTAAAAAAACCCCGGCAGGGCCGGGGCTCGCGGGCAGGCGGCGGGGCGCCGTCAGACGAACACGCCCGCCGTGTCCTGCATGTGGTCGGACACTTCGCCCAGGTGGTGCAGGGTGTCGCCCCAGGTCATCTCCAACTGCGTCAGGACCTTGAAGTAGTGGCTGCCGGCGTACTCGTCCGTCACGCCGATGCCGCCGTGCAGCTGCACCGACTGCTGGCCGACGTAGCGCAGCGATTGGCCAAGCTGCACCTTGGCGCTGGACAGCGCCAGGCGGCGCTCGGCCTCGGGCGTGCCCAGCTTCAGGCTGGCGTAGTAGCTCATGCTGCGCGCCAGTTCCAACTGCATCTTCATGTCGGCGACGCGGTGGCGCAGCGCCTGGAAGCTCGCGATGGTCACGCCGAACTGCTTGCGCTGGTTCATGTACTCGGTGGTGAGCGCCAGGGTCTTGTCCATGGCGCCGGTGCCCGTGGCGCAGGCGCAGGCGATGCCCACGTCCACCGCGTAGCGGAGGGCGGCCAGGCCGTCGGTGGTGACGAGCGCGGCGGGCGCGCTGTCGAACTGCACGTCGGCGGCGCGCGATTCGTCCTGCGTCGGGTAGCCGCGCGTGGCCACGCCGGCGGCGCCGCGCTCGACCAGGAACAGCGCCAGCTTGCCGTCCAGCTGCGCGGGCACGACGAAGGCGTCGGCCTGGTCGCCGGCGGGCACCACGTTCTTCAGGCCGGTGAGGGCGTAGGCGCCGCCCGGCGCGGCGCTGGCCTGGGCCGCGCACACGTCCAGCCGGTAGCGCGCCTTGCGCTCCTGCTGCGCCAGCACCACCAGGGCCTCGCCGCTGGCGATGCGCGGCAGCCAGGCGGCCTGCACCTCGGGCGTGCCGAAGGCGCCGATGGCGGCGCTGGTGACGAGGGTCTGCGCCAGCGGCTCCAGCACGATGCCGCGGCCCAGCTCTTCCATGACCACCATGGCCTCGATGGGGCCCAGCCCCAGGCCGCCGTGCTCCTCGCTCACGTACAGGCCGGCCAGGCCGAGGTCGGCCAGTTCGTCGTAGGCCGCGCGGTCGAAGCCGCCGGCCGCCACGATCTTCTTGCGGCGCTCGAAGTCGTAGCCCTTGTCCACCCACTTGGCGACGGCGTCGCGCAACTGCTGCTGGTCGTCCGAAAAATTGAAGTCCATGATCTTGTGTTCCTAGCGAGGCGTTGGCTTATCCGAGAACGGTTTGGGCGACGATCGTCCGCTGCACCTCGTTGCTGCCGCCGTAGATGGTGGTCTTGCGCATGTTGAAGTAGCTGGGGGCCAGCACGGCGTTGCCCGTGCTGCCGCCCGGGAAGCCCCGCAGCGCGGCGGCCACGGCCTGGTCGCCCTGCCAGCCGGCGGCCATGGCCTCCTCGATGAAGGGCAGGCTGTAGGGGCCGGCGGCCAGCATCATCAACTCGGCATAGCGCTGCTGGATCTCGCTGCCCTTGATCTTCAGCAGGCCGGCGATGTCCAGCGAGTTCTTGCCCGAGGTGGCGGCCGAGAGCACGCGCAGCACCAGCATCTCCAGCGCCACGATGTCCACCTCCAGCAGCGCGATCTGGTCGCGGAAGCGCGGGTCGTCCCACACGCCCTCGGCCTTGGCGATGCGCTTGAGGCGCGCCAGCTCGCGCTTGGACCGGGCCACGCCGGCGATGTTGGTGCGCTCGTGGCTGAGCAGGTGCTTGGCGTAGGTCCAGCCCTTGTTCTCCTCGCCGATCAGGTTCTCGGCCGGCACCTCGACGTTGTCGAAGAACACGTCGTTGACCTCGTGGCCGCCTTCCAGCATCTTGATGGGGCGCACGGTGACGCCGGGCGACTTCATGTCCAGCACGATGAAGCTGATGCCAGTCTGCGGCTTGCCCTCGTTGCTGGTGCGCACCAGGTTGAACATCCAGTCGCCGTGCTGGCCCAGGGTGGTCCAGGTCTTCTGGCCGTTGATGATGTACTTGTCGCCTTGGCGCTCGGCGCGGGTCTTGAGCGAGGCCAGGTCGGAGCCGGCGCCCGGCTCGCTGTAGCCCTGGCTCCACCACACCTCGCCGCTGGCGATGCCGGGCAGGAAGCGCTGGTGTTGCTCGGGCGTGCCGAAGGCCTGGATGACGGGCGCCACCATCACCGGGCCGAAGGGGACGATGCCGGGCGCGCCGGCGCGCGTGGTCTCTTCCTCGAAGATGTGCCGCTGCACCGCCGTCCAGCCGGGGCCGCCGAACTCCACCGGCCAGCCGTAGGCCAGCCAGCCCTTCTTGCCCAGGATCCTGGCCCAGCCCTGCAGATCGTCGCGGGTCAGGTCCAGATCGTCATGCACCTTCCGCGCCAGGTCCTTGGGCAGGTTCGCCGCGACCCAGGCGCGGACTTCCTCGCGGAATTGCTGTTCTTCGGGGGTGAATGCCAGTTCCATGTCCGTGGTTCTCCAGTTAACCCTTGTTTTTAGCATGGTCGTTCACTTCTGTCGGTCCGGCAGGCGACACACCCAGCTCGGCGCACAGCCGGGCCACGCTGGCGCGCAGGGCGGCGACCTCGGCCTCCAGCGCGGAAATCCGGTCGTTTTGGCTTCTGGCCCGCTCTGGGTCTACGCCATCAGCTATTGAATCAGGAGCATACTGCGCGCCCTCGACCGGCCCGCACAGCAACTGCGCCCAGCGGTCCTCGCGCGTGCCGGGCGCGCGCGGCAGGCGCACCACCAGCGGGCCGCCCTTGCCTTCGGGCCGCCCGGCCAGCTCGTCCAGGAAGCCGTCCACCGACGAGATGTCGGCGAAGCGGTGCCAGCGCTCGGCGTTCAGCCGCAGCTCGCCCGCCGTCTGAGGCCCGCGCAGCATCAGCAGGCCCAGCAGCGCGGCCGACTGCTCGGGCACGCCCAGGCAGCGCTGCAGGTTGTGCTCGTAGCGGGCCACGCGGCTGCCGTGCGACTCGATCACCAGGCTGAGCGCCCGCAGGTCCGCCAGCGCCCGCTGCGCCTCGGCCTCGGTCACGTTCATCACCGGCTCGCGGCTGGTCTTCTGGTTGCAGCCGGCGACGACCAGGTTGAGCGACAGCGGGTAGGTGTCGGGCACGGTGCGGGCCTTCTCCATCAGCGTGCCCAGCACGCGGGCTTCGACGGAGGTGAGGGCGCGCGGTGTCGTGGTCATGCGCGCAAGCATAGCGGGCCGCCGCGCGCGTTCGTGCCCAACCCGCGGGGCGCGTGCCCGCCATGGGGATAATCCGCCCCGCATGAAGCACATCGTCATCCTGATCTCCGGCACCGGCTCCAACATGGCCGCCATCGTGCGCGCGGCCGAGCAGCAGCGCTGGGCCGAGCGCCTGGGCGCGCGCGTGGCGGCGGTCGTCAGCAACCGGCCGGGCGCCAGGGGCCTGGACACGGCGCAAGCCGCCGGCATCGCCACCGCCGTGGTGGACCACAAGGCCCACGCCAGCCGCGACACCTTCGACGCCGCCCTGATGCAGGCCATCGACGCGCACCAGCCCGCGCTGGTGGTACTGGCCGGCTTCATGCGCATCCTCACGCCCGGCTTCGTGGCGCACTACGAGGGGCGCATCGTCAACATCCACCCCAGCCTGCTGCCGGCCTTTCCGGGCCTGCACACGCACCAGCGCGCGCTCGACGAGGGCTGCAAGCTGGCCGGCGCCACCGTGCACCGCGTGACGGCCGAGCTGGACCACGGTGAAATCCTGGCCCAGGCGGCCGTCCCCGTGCTGCCCGACGACACCGCCGACACGCTGGCGGCGCGGGTGCTGACGCAAGAGCACCTGATCTATCCCCGCGCCGTCGCCGAATTGCTGCAGAAACAATAGCTTCTGGCTCAATATCCACGCTGGATTGGGCCGGATTTGGCTCCAAATCCATCCGGCGTGGCACGCGATGGGACAATCCGCGCCATGCATCCCCAAGCCCTGCTCGACACCGCCAGCGACCTGCTGCCGCGCGTGCTGCGCCTCGACCACCCGGCCGACGCCGTGGTGTCGCGCTTCTTCCGCGAGCAGCGCCAGCTCGGCCCGCGCGAGCGCGCCACCCTGGCCGAGACCGTCTACGCCGTGCTGCGCCGCAAGCTGCTGTACGAGCACCTCGCCCGCGCCGGCAGCGGCCCGCGCCAGCGCCGGCTGGCCATCCTGGGCTTCGCCGCGCCGCGCGACGTCCTCATGCCGGCCCTGATCGAACCCGAGAAAGCCTGGCTCGCCGCCTGCGACGCCGTCGCGCCCGGCGAACTGCCCCCCGCCTGCCGCCACAACCTGCCCGCCTGGCTGGCCGAGCCGCTTCAGACCCAGTGGGGCGAGCAGTTCGACGCCCTCGCCGAGGCGCTGCTGGCGCCCGCGCCGCTCGACCTGCGCGTCAACACCATGCTTCAAAAAAGAGAGCTGGTAGCGAAGGATCTGCGCGGGCTGGGCATCGAATCGACCCTCACCCCGTACTCGCCCTGGGGCCTGCGCCTGGCGGCCAAGCCGTCGCTGCGGAAGCTGGACGCCTTCACCCGCGGCGCCATCGAGGTGCAGGACGAGGGCTCGCAACTGCTGGCGCTGCTGCTCCAGGCTCAGCGCGGCGAGATGGTGGCCGACTTCTGCGCCGGCGCCGGCGGCAAGACCCTGGCCATCGGCGCCGCCATGCGCGGCACCGGGCGGCTGTACGCCTTCGACGTGTCCGCCCACCGGCTGGAGGCGCTCCAGCCCCGGCTGGCGCGCAGCGGCCTGGCCAACGTCCACCCCGTGGCCATCGCGCACGAGCGCGACCAGCGCCTCCAGCGCCTGGCGGCCAAGCTCGACCGCGTGCTCGTCGATGCGCCGTGCTCCGGCCTTGGCACGCTGCGCCGCAACCCCGACCTGAAGTGGCGCCAGTCGCCCGAGGCCGTGCAGGCGCTGGCCGCCGCGCAGCGCGCCATCCTGGCTGGCGCCGCGCGCCTGCTCAAGCCCGGCGGGCGGCTGGTGTACGCCACCTGCAGCCTGCTGCCCGCCGAGAACGAGGACGTGGCCCGGGCCTTCGGCGCCGCGCACCCCGATTTCGCGCCGCTGAACGCCGCCGAGCTGCTGCGGGCGCTGAAAGTGCCCCAGGCCGACACCCTCTGCACGCCCGGCGGCGCCCATCTGCGCCTGTGGCCGCACCGGCACGCCACCGACGGCTTCTTTGCCGCCATCTGGCAGCGCAAGCGCTGAAATCGGGCCGGCTGACGTCGCTCAAACCTGACGCAAATTAGAGTCCATGCCCTTGATTGGCCGTGGAAGTGCCCTTTTTTTAGGCACCCCGCCTACAATCAGAACCATTGGCGCCGCCGCGCGTCCAAACAGGCACGGATGCCGGCCCCCTGGCCGGCAGGCCCCCTCCCTTGAAAGACCCCATGACGACGTTTCTCGACTCTCCCATGCTGAGCGCCATGCTGGACTGGCTGGCCCACGGCGTGCTGGGCTGGGCCTGGTGGCAGGTGCTGCTGCTCGGCCTGCTGATGACGCACATCACCATCGTCAGCGTCACGCTGTACCTGCACCGCCACTCGGCCCACCGCGCGCTCGACCTGCATCCGGCCGTGCGGCACTTCTTCCGCTTCTGGCTGTGGATGACCACCGGCATGACCACCAAGGCGTGGACCGCCATCCACCGCAAGCACCACGCCAAGTGCGAGCAGGCCGAAGACCCCCACAGCCCGCAGGTGTACGGCCTGCGCAAGGTGCTGTGGCAGGGCGCCGAGCTGTACCGCGCCGAGGCCGAGAACGACGACACCCTGGCCCGCTACGGCCACGGCACGCCCAACGACTGGCTTGAGCGCAACGTCTACAACCGCCACTCCGTGCTGGGCGTCAGCCTGATGCTGATCATCGACGTGCTGCTGTTCGGCGGCCTGGGCGCCGCGCTGTGGGCCATGCAGATGGCGTGGATCCCGTTCTGGGCCGCCGGCGTGGTCAACGGCGTCGGCCACTTCTGGGGCTACCGCAACTTCGAGGCGCAGGACGCCTCCACCAACCTCACCCCCTGGGGCCTCATCATCGGCGGCGAGGAGCTGCACAACAACCACCACACCTACCCGACCTCGGCCAAGTTCTCGGTCAAGCCCTACGAGTTCGACATCGGCTGGGTCTACATCACCGTCCTGTCCAGCGTGGGCCTGGCGCGCGCCAAGAAAACCCCGCCCCGCCTGGCCTACGGCGACGTGCGCCCCGTGGCCGACGCCCAGACGCTGGAGGCGCTGATCGCCCACCGCTACGAAGTCATGGCCGGCTACGCGCGCCAGATGCGCGAAGTGCTGCACCAGCAGACCGCCTCGGCCGGCGCCGCCAGCGCCGGCGCCATCCGCTCGGCGCGCCGCTGGCTGCACCGCGACGCCGACAAGGTGCCCGCCGCCGCCGTGCCCCAGCTGGCCGAGGCGCGCGCCGCCTATCCGGCGCTCGACCAGATGGTCACCATGCGCGAGGAGCTGCGCCAGCTCTGGCTCAACACCGGCCGCTCGCGCGAGCAACTGGTGGCCGACCTGCAGGCCTGGTGCAAGCGTGCCGAGGACAGCGGCATCGCCGCGCTGCACGAGTTCTCGATGAAGCTGCGCGCCGTGCGCGTGGCTTGAAACTCCAACCTAGAAACGGCAGTTGACCGCTTGCCACCCTCGGGAAAGCCGCGTGAGCATTGACCTCGACGGCTTCGATGACCTCACCTTTCGGGTGAGCGCGCTACGCGCCCGCCAGCACCGCGCTCGCCGCGCCATGCGGCGTTGCTCCTCCTTGCGCACAACAGTGCGCCGCGTCGTCTCCCTTGCAGGGCGCGGCCCAGCCAGAGGCTGGGCCTGTTCGCGCCGTCCAAAGGCGCGCAGGCGCCTTTGGAGCCGCGGCGCTCACCCTTGCCTGCCACGCCGATCACGGCACTGGCGG
>Ga0075163_10001715_pt1 | contig 29588 bp, 22 predicted proteins | sample JI1023141ADNA_FD_71478 | JGI IMG/M metagenome (GOLD analysis project Ga0075163, IMG submission 71478) | Wastewater effluent complex algal communities from Wisconsin, to seasonally profile nutrient transformation and Carbon sequestration -... | ecosystem: Engineered > WWTP > Effluent > Algae...
GTGCACCGTCTACAGCGAGCGCTCCGGCAATCGAGTGCACGCGCGGGTCCGCACCGACGTCGAGGGCCGGGCGCGGGTCGAGGGTCTCCCCGAGACCACCGTGTTGGTGCACGTGCCGCGATCCGAGCGCTTCGCGAACGCGACGGTGGGTGTGTGGCTCCGGCAGGGGCGCACGCGCGACGTCGACGTGCCCTTGGGCGCCGGCGGCACGATCGTCGGGCGCGTCGTCGACGATCTGGGCCGTGCGTTGCCCGACGTGCGCGTGTCGCGCGTTCGTCCGTGGCCCGAGGACGGAGCGGACCGCCCCGACGCGTCGACCGAGGTGCGCACGGATTCCGAGGGGCGATTCGAGTTCGCGCGCGTGCTCGACGTGCCGCGCGCCGTGTGGATCGTCGACGGAGGCATGCGACCCGAGCGTCGCGACGGCGTGGTCCTCGACGTGCGCCTCGACGGCGCGCGGACGCGCGTCGTCGCGAACGTGAAGGACGCCGCACGCGTCGACGTCGGCGACGTCGTGTTGGAGCGCGAGCGTCGCTTCGCCGGTCGCGTGCTCGACGCGCGGCGCGAACCGGTGGCGAACGCGTGGGTGCAGTTGGGTGACCGACTCGGACTCCGTGACGTGCCGGTCGATCCGGAGACGTGGACCGGCGCGCATCGCGCGCGCACGGCGCCCGACGGCTCGTTCGCGGGATCCTCGCGCGAATCGAGCCGCACGGCCTACGTGATCTCGCCGATCGGGGCTCTCCAGGAATTCCCGCTGCCGAAGCTGGGGCCGGGCGAGCGCGTCGACGATCTCGAGTTCGTGCTCGACGACGTGTCGGTGGTCGAGATCGCGCTCCACAACGCCGACGGTCGTTCGGTGGTGACCACGCGCGATGCGACGAAGTCGGAGCGCGTGCGCCTGTTGCCCGTGGGGCGTCGCAGCATCGACGGTCGACTGTCGATCGCGCAGCGTCGCGACGACGGCGTCGAGATGCAGCGGTCGATCGACGCCGGCCGCGACGGCGTCTTTCGGTGGACGGTGCCGCTCGAAACCCGATTCGCGCGCCGCGTGAGGTTCGAACTGCCCGGCTATCTGCCGTGGGACGACGTGTGGAACGCGCCCGTCTCGCCGCTCGAGCGTCGTCGCTACGAGGTCCGTGCTCTGCCGACGGTGCGCTTGCACGTGCGGGGCCCCGAACAACCCGCGTGGGTCGACGTGGACGGACCGAACCTGATCGTGCACGCCTGTCTGGTCGATCCCAAGGAGTACCGACGGTCCGGTGCGATGGGGACGATCGAGTGCTGCGGGCTCGGATCGAGTTGGTCGTCTCCGATCGCGAAGTTCGACGAGCACGTCGACTTGCCCGTGCTCGCCGATCGTCCGTTCTGGATCCACGCGCACGTGCTCGGTCGCGGGCGGCAATCCGACGGCATCGTGCGCACCGGTCTCCTGTTCGAGGAGCACTACGGACCGTTCTCGCCCGACGCCGTGGTGCACGACGTCGACATTCCGCTGCTGCCCGAGCCCGCGCCGACCGAACCGCGCACGCCGCCCGCCGAGGAGACGAAGGCCGACGCGAAGAAGTCCAAGCTCGTCGTGCGCGTGCGTGCGATCGACGCGGACGGACGCACGTTGACGAACTCGGCCGTGGAACTGCGTCCGGCGGCGAGCCGGCGCGGCGAGTGGAGTTCGATCACCGCCGACGGACGCGCGACGCTCGTCGGGCTCGTGCCCGGACGACACGAAATGACCGTGTTCGCCGAGGGATACCGCTGGTCGACGCCTGCGTGGGTCGAGGTGCTCGCGGATCGCGAGAGCGACTTCGGCGCGGTCGTGCTCGAGCTGCTCCCCGAGTTCCGCGTGAGGTTCGTGGAAGCGGACGGTTCCGCCCCGCCGGCGGGGACGACGGTGGTCGCCCAGGCGAGCGACAGCCGACGTGCCGCGCTGCGCGGGGTTCTCGACGCGCAGGGTGTGCTCGTCGCCCGCGCGGAGAGCGAGGAGCGCCGGACGTTCCAGGTGCGCGAACCGCGGTCGCCCGATCGTTCGCAGTGGCGCATCCAGTCGGTCTCCGTCGAACCGGGGCTCGACACGCACGAGTTCGAAGTGCGATTGCTGCCCTGGCAGACCGTCGAGGTGGTCGTGTCGGGCGCGGCGGTCGAGATCCCCGAAGCGAGTCTGAAGCTCTCCTTGCTCGAGCCCGTCGACACGGCGTCGCCCTCGGCCTCCCGTTCGCAGATCGACGCGTTCCGCGAGCTCATGCCGCTCGCCGACGGCCGTCGCCGGTACGTGGTCGAGACGTACGCCGGTCGATTCACGGTGCGCGGGGCCTCGGCCCTCTTGCGGGTACCCGAAACCACGATCGAAGTGCGGAACTCGAACGATCCGCAGCGGTTCGAGCTATCCTCTACGCGCTGAAGACGCCCGACCGGCGTCTCGAGGAGTTCTCCCCATGAAGGTTGTCGTTTCGTCTCTCGTTTCGTCTCTGTGCGCCGGCCTGCTCCTGACGGGCGGCTCGACGCTTTCCACCAAGTACTCGACCGAGCGTGCGCTCAAGTTCGAGATCTCCACCTCGAACCGGATGGAGACGACCACGATGGAGATGGAGGTCGACGGTGAGCCTCAGGACACCGGCGGCCGCGGCGGCGCGAGCACCGAGAGCGAGAACACGGAGATCCACGTCGACCACGTGATGGAAGTCACCGACGGCAAGCCGACCAAGGTGCGTCGCACGTTCGAGAAGGTCGGTGGCACGGCCAGCATGACGTTCGGCGACCAGTCGCGCGATTCGGCGATCGAGAGCCCGTTCCAAGGCGTCACGCTCGAGCTCGTGGCCGGCAAGGACGGCGCGGTCGAGACGACCGTCGTCGACGGCAAGGAACCGGAGTCGGAGGGCGCGCTGAAGGGACACCACCTCGAGACGTTCCTCGACGGGCTCTTGCCCGCGAGCGCGGTCGAAGTCGACGCGACGTGGGACCTGGAGAAGGACGCGATCTCGCGCGCGCTGCGACTCGACGTGCGCAAGGCCCTCTATCCGCGTCCGCAGCGTGGCGGCGGTGGTGGTGAGGGCGGCGGCGGCGATCGTCCGCGTCGCGGCGGTGGCGGCGGTCGTGGCAACTCGGTGCTCGACACGGCCGAGTGGAAGGGCACGGCCAAGCTCGTCTCGGCCGACAAGGAGATCGACGGCGTCTCGTGCTCGGTGATCGAGCTCAAGCTCGAAGCCACCGGCGACATGGAGATGCCCGAGATGCGCGGCCCGCGCGGCGGCGTCTACGCGCCCGAAGCGGCGCTCGAGAACCGCATGAACTACTCGGTCAAGCTCGAGGGCACGTTCGCGTTCGCCAACAAGGAGAAGCGCCCCGTCAAGCTCGACCTCGAAGGCAAGATGCGCACCGAAACGCGCACCGAGATGACGCGCGAGGACCGCACGATGAAGATGCACTCCGTGCAAGAGGGCAAGATCGAGTACGCGATCACCTGCACCGAGGAAGCGACCAAGGTCGAGAAGTCCGAGAAGAAGGACTCGAAGTAGTTCGTACGGGGCCAAGCCCCCAGTGAACATCGCCCGCTCACCGAGGAGTGATCCTCGACGAGCGGGCGATGTTCGTACGGAGCCAGGCTCCCGGTGAACATCGCCGGCTCACCGAGGATCGCTCGGCTCCGGTCGGGCGATGTTCACCGGGAGCCTGGCTCCGTACGAACATCGGGCGGCGGGAGCAGCCGTCGCTTGCCGTCGTGCGAGCGCGCGATCGTGCCGTCGCGGTCGGGGGTCGCGAAGTCGCGGTCCCAGCGTTGGCAGGTGACCTGCAGGTGGCGTTGGTCCAGCGCCTCGCAGTAGTTCGTGTAGAGGCAGCGACGGATCGACGCACCTCGACCTTCCTCCATCTTGAGCCACCAGTCGGGATCGGCCAGCGACTGCCGCGCGGCGGCGACCAGGTCGCAGTCGCCGTCGACGAGCGCGCGCTCGGCGATCTCGAACGTGTTCAACGCGCCCGCGCCCACGATCGGGATCGCGTGGCCCGCGGCGCGCACGGCCGCGCGGATCGCGCGCGACAGCGGGAGGTTGCGTCCGAACGGACCCTCGACGCGCGAGTCGGCCGCTGGCGCGGAGGCGTGCGACGATTCGCCCAGCGGACGGGCCGCCGCGATCTTCATCGTGGGCATGCACTCGTGGCCGCTCGGACCCGTGTAGGGATAGATCGCTTCGCCGACCTTGGGCTGTTTCGCGTCCTCGAACTTGCCGCCTTTCGACACGGACACGAAGTCCATGCCCGCGCGCGCGAACTCGGCCGCGAACCAACACGCGTCGTCGATGCGCGTGCCGCCTTCGATGACTTCGTCTCCCAACATGCGGCATCCGACGGTGTAGTCGGAGCCGACGCGCGCGCGCACCGCCGCGAGGACTTCCAGCGGCAGCCGCACGCGGTTCTCGCGCGGTCCCCCGTAGCCGTCGGCGCGCGTGTTCCGGCGCGAGAGGAACGAAGCCATCGTGTACGCGTGCGCGTAGTGCAGCTCGACGCCGTCGAAGCCCGCGCGTCGCGCCCGATCGGCCGCGTCGGCGAACAGCGGCGGCAAGGTGCGCGGCAGGTCGCGCACGTGGGGGAGGTGCACGTCGGTCACGCGCTCGCGGTAGCCGCGCTCGAGGTCGTCCGCCTCGCGCTCGCTCAAGACCGACAACAGGACGTCGTGCGGCAACGCCAGCAACGCGCGTCGCACCTCCTCGTCGGCGACGTCGCGCGCCAGGGACAGGCGGGCGCGATGCTCGTCCGTGATCTTCAAGAAGCGCGTGACGTACGCTTCCTTGGCCGGTCGTCGGCGGATCGAGAGGAAGTCGATGATCTGGATCAGGAGTCGCGTCTCGCCGCGCGAACGCTCGCGCACGGTGTCGACGAGCCGCCGCAAGCCAGGCAGGAACCGATCGTCGCCGATGCGCAGCAGAGGACCACTCGGCACGTCGCGGATGCCGGTGGCTTCGACGACCAGGACGCCCGGGCGTCCGTCGGCGAATCGTCCGTACCAATCGACGACGTCGCGCGTGACCTCGCCTTCGTCGTTCGAGCGCCACGGGACCATCGCGGGCACCCAAGTGCATGTGCGCGAGGTGAAAGCACCGACGCGCGCGCCGGAGAACAGCCGACTCGCGCGCGCTTCCTCGCGCGTGGGCCAGCGCGCGGCCGGCAGCTTCTCGACCAGCGACCGCGGACCGTTCGAGGACGACGCGGCGTCGTCGTGGGATCCGGCGTTCATGGCGTCCGCGCGAACTGCAGGCCTTCTTGCCGCAGCAGCGCGCGCTTCTCCGCGTCGCCCAGGAGCTGGTCGATCGCGCTGCGCCAGCCGGTGCGGTTCTCCGCGGCGAGGCCGGCCGATTCGTACAGCCACTCGGGCGGGACCTTCGCCAGCCCCTGCATGCGCGCGCGCCGGCACAGCGTGTACAGGTCCTCGGGGCCGATGCGCGACACCAGCAGGAACCCCAGCGCGTCGAGCACGCCGCGCACGCCCTTCGCGCGCAACGTCTCCAGGTCGCGGCTGTCGTAGCGCAGCGCGTCGTCGAACGTGGGCATCGCCGACGCGTCGAGCTGCGCGCTGAGCGTGTACGTCATGATCTCGGGCGCGAACGTCGACTGTCGACCGCGACCCACGAGTCGCTCGGCGTTGAAGCGATAGCTGCCGTCGAGCGCCGTGCCCAACATCACGGCGTACTGCGCGCGCTCGAGCGGCGCGATCTCGGGCACCAGCGTGTGCGCCACGTGGTCGCACAAGCCTTCCTCGACGATCCCCGGCAAGGTCGACCAATCGGGTCCCAGCTGATAGTGCACGAGCTCGTGCGCCATCGTGGCCGAGAGGCGCGTGTTCGATTCGCCTTCGGGCAGTTCCATCCACCGCCGTTCGCGCACGGTGTACGTCGCACCGCTCCAGTTCGCGTGCGACATCTCGCCCACGAGCCGCACGTCGACGGCGCGCGGCTCGCAACCGGGGATCACGAAGGGCACTTGCGCGGCCAACTCGTCGAGGACGCGCGCGACGTAGGCCACGCGCTCGGGGGACGTGCCACGAACCGTTCCGAACGTGCTCGAGCGCTCGGTCGGCAACTCGGGCGGCGCGACGCTGGCGCAGGCGCACGAGAGCGCACCGAGCACGGCGGGCCGTGCGAACGCGGACGCAGCCCGTGCGAACGCGGACGCGGCGCGTCGGACGTCGTGTCGCAGGCGAAGGCGCGCGTGGCTCATGGCGGCGAGGAATCTACCGCACGCGTCGCGCGTCGGGGACGGCTCGACCGCCGAAAGTCGACCGCGCGGAGAGTCCCACCGGCGCGTCAACGCGGCGCGGCGTTCCGGGCGCGCTGGCGGTCGAAGCGCGCCTCCAGGAACCACACGGCGAAGCCCATGAGGCAGTAGACGAAACCCGGCAGCGTGGCGACGAGGGACGTCGTAGCGGTACGCGCGGGGAAGGTCAGCGCGATCGAGATGGCCGCGAAGGCCATCTGCAGCGCGTACACCGCACGCACTCGCCGCGTCTCGTGGCGCTCCGTCGCGTCGAGTCCCAACTCGTCCGCCCGTCGCAGCGCGACGCGGTGCAGCGCCCACAGGATCGCGCTCAGCGCGAAGAAGCCCGCGTCGTAGATCAAGAAGCAGTCCTGCAGCTCGTCGATGCTCGTCACCTGCATCTCGGTGGGCACCCAACCGTTCGTGACGAACGCGAAACCGCCCGAGATGACCATGCGCAGGGGATAGATCCACACCAACGTGGTGAACACCAACGCGAGGCTCAGGAAGCTCGTCGCGCGGTCCTCCAGCCCGAAGCGGCGGCTCCAGCGCTCGTGACCCGACCAGAACATCAAGAGCAGCAGGAAACAGGCCGCGAAGGTCGGCAGGCGATGCAGCGCCGCGATCAACTCCGCCACCGAGTTCGGCACGGTGCCCACGGAGATCACGAGCATCGTGACGCCGAACGCGAACGCGGCGTCCACGAACGTCTCCAGTCGCGTCACGGACGTGCCCCGCAGTCGGAACCCGCGTTGCACGGGCAGGTCGTCGAGGTTCGTGGTCATGCGGCGCGATCTTAGGTCGCGCGCGGACGCCGGTCAGCTCGCGACTCGTTTCGGGCTCGATTCCGCTCCGGAGCGGCTGGAAGCGCGCGCGCGTTGCGGGCACACTCACGGTCCATGGCGACCCTCCCGTTGACCCTCGTGACCGGTGCCGGACGCGGCATCGGCGCGACGATCGCGCTGCAGCTCGCACGCGCCGGCGTGCCCGTGATCTGCGCCGCGCGCAGCCTCGAAGCGTGCACGGAGGTCGCGGACGCCATCGTGGCCGACGGCGGTCGCGCGTGGCCCGCGTACGTCGACGTCGCCGACCCCGAGTCGATCCGCCCGGGGCTCGTCGACGCGCTGCACGACGCGCGCGACGCGGGGCCGCTCCTGGGTCTCGTCAACAACGCCGGGATCGCCGAAACCGCGCCGTTCCTGCGTCACGGTCGCGAGACCGGCGTCGACGTGTACGAAAAGCACATGCGCGTCAATTTTCACGGAGCTCGCCGACTGATCGAGGAGCTCGCTCCCGCGATGGTGGCGGCGAAGCACGGACGCATCGTCAACATCGCGTCGTCGGCCGGTCTGCGCGGCTACCCGTACGCGGCGGCGTACGTCGCGTCGAAGCACGCGCTCGTGGGGTACTCGCGCTGCGCCGCCGCCGAGTTGGAGTCGACGGGCGTCACGCTGAACCTCGTGTGCCCGCACTACGTCGATTCGCCGATGACCGAGGAGACCGTCGCGCGCATCGTGCGCAAGACGAAGAAATCCGAGGCCGAGACGCGCGCGTTCCTGGCCGCGCAGAACCCCGGTGGCACGCTCGTGTCGCCCGAGGAAGTGGCCGAGTGCGTGCTGCGTTTCGTGCGCGGCGACGAGAACGGTCGCGTCGCGGAGCTCATCGGCGGTCGCGGTCGACTTCCGGATTCCGAAACGGTGCTGTGGAGTCGCGTGTGAACATCGAGAACCTGCAACCGGCCGGGTGGAAGGCGCCCAAGGGTTACGCCAACGGCCTCGTCGTCACCGGTGCCTCGAAACTCGTCTTCGTCGCGGGACAAATCGCGTGGAACGCCGATCAGAAGCTGGTCGGCGCCGGCGACATGGCCGCGCAGTTCGCCCAGGTGCTGCGCAACGTCGTCGCGGTCGTGCGCGCGGCGGGCGGCGAGCCGCGTCACATCGTGCGCATGACGTGCTACGTGACGGACAAGCAGCTGTACCTGGCTTCGACGCGCGAGATCGGCGCGCACTGGCGCGAGATCCTGGGCAAGCACTTTCCCGCGATGGCGCTGGTGCAGGTCGCCGGGCTCCTCGAGCCCGGCGCGTTGATCGAGATCGAAGCGACGGCCGCGCTCGAGTAGCGGCGGCGGGGGATCACCCGCCGCCGCTACTCGAACGCGGCCGTGTCGCGCTCGGGGATCCGAGCTCTCAGAAGTTCCAGCTCAGTCCCACGACCACGCCGAACCCCGGCGCGTCGAGGCCCGAACCGTGCACGCGGTACTCGCGGTCGAGGATGTTGTGCAAGCCCACGCTCCACGACGAGATCGAGCGCTCGCCGCCGAGCGGGCCGCCGAAGTCGGCGCTCAGCGTGGCCCAACCCGGCGTGCCGTTCGGATCGATGCGCGGGTCGGTCTTGTCGTCGGGGTTCAAGCGGTCCTGGTCGTCGGCGACCGTGAAGCGCACCTCGGCCCAGTGCACGAACCACGACGGCGTCGACGGCGAGTAGAGGAGCGAAGCGAAGCCGTTGAGCGGCGGGATGCGGCGCGCCGGGACGTCGTCGAACGTCGCTTCGCCCGTGATCTGGTTGATCTCGTCGTCGTGTTGCTTGCCTTGTTGCGCCGCGACGCCCACGCGCGCCGAGAAATCGGCTGACGCGTCACCCAGCTTGCGCTCGATCGTCAGCTCGACGCCGTAGATGTCCAACTCGCCCGTGTTGTCGCGCAGGTACGTCTCGTCACCCAGCGTGCCCACGACGCCTTGGTCCACCAAGCGACGTCCGATCAAGTCGTCGATCTGCGTGTAGTACGCCGCCAGCGCGCCCGACCACACGTCGTCGCGGTAGTCGAGCGCCAGCTCGGCCGTCCAGCTCGTCTCGGGATCCAAGTCGGGGTTGGCGAGCTCGGTGCCGCCGAACGCCGTCGCGTTGCGCGCCAAGTCGTCGAGGTGCGGCGCGCGGAAGCCCTGGCTCAACGTGGCGGAGGCGCGGAGCGAATCCGTGATCGGCCGCGCGACCTGCAGACTCGCGGTCAACGCGTCGAAGTCCCCGTCGCGCTTCACCCCGCCGGCCGGGCCCGACGTGAACTCGTTGAAGCGGAAGTCGTAGCGCGAATAGCGCGCGCCCAACGTCACGTCGACCGGATCGAACGTGAGGATCTCGTCCTGCGCGAACACGCCGATCGCTTCGTAGTGCGATCCGGGCGCGAACGTCGGCTGGCCCGGCGTGGCGACGCCCGTGTTGATGTTCACGTTCGTGCGCGTGCTCTGCACCTCGTCGACGTCCATGTCGAGGCCGTAGGTCAGCAAGTGGTCCTCGCCCAGCGCCTTCTGGAAGTCGAAGCCGAAGCCGTACCCGCGGATGTCGTCGACTTCGAATCGACGCTGCGTGGATCCCGTGTTGCGCTGGCGACGCTCCTCGGTGTACTCGCGCAGGAACACGCGCGCTTGCATGCGGTCCGCGATCGCGTTCGGGTGCGCGTCGTCGTACGTCAACGTCGCGGCCGTGTGGTCCTGCAGCGTGAACAGGAATTCGGCGCTGGACGGCTGCGTCTGACCGAAGCCCAGGTTGAGGCGGTCCGTGCGCGGCACGTCGAAGTCACGGTGGATGCGACCCGTCAAGCGCAGCGAGCGCTTGTCGTCGAACGCGTGCATCCACGACCCGAACACCGCGTTGCCGCCGTAGCCCGTGTTGTCGATCTCGCCGCCACCGGAGCGCACCTCGTTCCAGTTCTCGATCGAACCGATGAAGGTCCATCCATCGCTGTCCGTCGAGTCCGACACGTTCAGCGACCCGCGCAGGCCGTCGTTGACGGTGTGGTAGGCGCCGTCGACGCCCACTTGGAGGTGATTCGCGTTGCCGCGCAGGTCGCTCGAGCCGGGTCGACGGTTCTTCGTGTAGATCAGGATCGCGCCGCCCATCGCGTCGGACCCGTACAGCACGGACGCGGGCCCGCGCACGACCTCGACGCGTTCGACGATCGCGGGATCGATCGTGTTGAGCGACTGGTTCGGCCCCAGGCGCGTCGTCGCGTCGTTGACGCGCACGCCGTCGATCACGATCAGCACCTTCTCGCCGACGAGGCCGCGCAGGATCGGCGAGCCGCCGCCCATGTTCGTCTCCTGGTTCCACACGCCGATGCCCGCGGCCTGCGCGATCGCGCGCGGCAGCGACCGTTCGCCGGTGCGGGTCAACTGCTCGGCGGTGATCACCGTGACGTCCGCGGCGGAACGCGTCGCGTTCGGCTGCGCGCGCGGCGCGGTGACGAGGGTCTCGCGTTGGTTCGGGTCCGAGTTGGGGTCCTGGGTCGGGGACAAGAGCAGCGGCAAGACGAGGCGATAGGCCATGGAGCTTCGGTCGTGAACGGGGTCGTCGGAATAGGGGGGGGACCGCCGGAGGCGGTCATGGGAAAGCGCCGGGCGGACCGAGGGCGCCAAAGGAATCCGAGGACACCTCGCCGAACGGGTGGATCATCTCGCGAGCGACGTGGCGGACGTGGCGCGAGCGACCCCGCAGTTGAGGATGGGGGGGAATGCCCCCCCCGGGACACGGCAGATCACCCTCGTCGCGGATCTCGAGGTCCCGAGGTCGTCCCGCGCGCCCTCCCGCACGTCCGCCGTTCCGAACGAGGCGGAGGACCCTCAGTCCCGCACGAGCCGGAACGTGATCGCGTGGTCGATCTTGCACGCGATCGCGACCCCGCCGTGCGTCGCGGGCTCGAACCGCCACGCCGCCAAGGCCGCCCGCGCCGCCTCGTCGAGCCGTTCGTGGCCGCTGCTCTTCGTGACGGCCACGTCCGTCACGCGACCGGTCGCGTCGATCGAGATGCGCAACTCGACGCGTCCTTCCTGGCCCGCGCGCCGAGCCAGCGCCGGATAGGGCGGCTCCGGTCCGTCCACGAGCTTGGGCGGAAGCGGCGCCACGATGGCCGCGGTGCCCGTTCCACCCGGCACGCCGGTCGAGCCCGAGGCGCCGTCGCCAGCGCCCCCCGATCCCGATCCCTCGCCGGATCCGCCGCCGCCCGCGACGGGCCCGCTCGCGACCGGGGCGGCGCGGCGTCCGGGCAGCTTCGTTCCGCGCACCGAGCCGCTCGCGCCCGCGCCGGCGATGGCGCGCGGCGCGGAGTCGACGTCGTGGTCGTAGGGCGGCACGACTTCGGTCTCGAAGTCGCTCCAGGTCGCCGCCGCGCCCTCGGTGAGAGCCGGCGCCACGTCCACGAGCGGCTCGTCGACCGGCTCGGGCACGCCCGCGCGCGCCGTGGGCCGTGCATCGAAGACGGGGGTCTGCGCCGCGCGCTCGACCAGGTTCATGGCGCGCAGGTCGAGGCTCGTGATCGTCGCCGGAGCTTCCGGCGGCTCGACCTCGACCCGCGTCAACAAGTAGTGCGTGGCACCCCACGCGAGGAGCGCGTGCACCGCAATCGAAACGACCCAGCCCGACCCGAGTCCGCGCAGGACGTGGGGCCGGGCTGCCGGCTTCTTGGCGGGCGGCCGCTTCGCGGCGACCGACTCCGGGTCGGCCGCGAGCGGCAAGGTCGTGCTCGTCGACGGCGCCAGGTTCACACGATCAGAACTCCCATCCGATCACGAGGAAGATATCCGATTGCCGCGAATCCGGCCCGATGCCGACCAGGGGCGCGAAGTCCACGTGCATGGCCGGGACGGGGCGCCACTGGAGCGACGGACCGATCTCGAGCTCCTTTTCGAAGTCCCCGCGATCCTCGTGCACGTCGACCAGGGAGGCCTTCACTTCGGCCCCCAACGAGAGCTTCTGGTCGATGATCGTGTGGGACACACCCAGGGTTAGTCCGTACTCGTTGGTCAGGTCACCGCTGATCTCGCGTTCGTAGACCAAGTTGGCGCCCACCATCCAGCCCGGGGACACCTCGTCGCCCAGGAGGAGCTTGGCCTCATAGCCGTCGGGGCCGCCCGAAACCGACTTGTATTCCACGTACAAGGTCGGGTTCCAGGCGATCTGGCCCCAATCGGCCAGGGCGTAGCGCAGCTCGTACTTGGCCTCGGAGAAGTCGGTCTGGCCGTCGCTGCCTTCCTTGGCGGTCACGAGGTAGTAGTCGAACTGGAAGCGGCCCGGGAGACCGACCTCGAACTCGTACATGGTCTCGGTCTTCGTGGCGCCCTCGCGCGGCGTCTTGATGCGGTGCCACATCTCGAAGTCGAACTGACCGGGGCGCAGGACGTAGACGCGCGTGGTCGGGAACAGGCGGCGCGAGGTCCAGCGCGGCTGGCCGTACTCGCCGATCAGGTCGCTGTCGCGGTACGGGGACCAGCCCTCGCTCGTGACGACGCTGGGCGGCAGTTCCCAGCTGCGGAGGCGTTCCTCGGTGGCTTGCGGCGCGGTGGGCGGCTTCTGCGCGGTGGCGGGGTTGACGACTTGCGGGGACAGCGCGAGCAGCACCGTCATGGCGGGGGGCAGGATCAACATGGTTGGGCTCCGGGGGACTCGATGTCGGGCGTCCGAACGGACGGGGAGAGGCCGACGCGCCGCGGCGACCCCCTCGGGTCGACCGCGGGCGTGGCGCGGAGTGCGGGTGGTGAAGCGCCGACGGACGCCGCGGCGCCAATGGAATCCGAGACAACGAGGGCGAAATCTCGGCAAGTGCCGCCCACGCAGTCGGTTCGGTCGAGCGCACGGTACGCTGCCGCGCCGGCCGCACGGCGCGTCGAGCCCGACGGAGGTTCGTCGCGTGGCGTCGCCGCGAACCGGCTCGCGCCCCTCACGGCCCGCACCCACGATCCCGACCGTTCGCCCGAACCGACCACACCGAATCCGCATGAACACGACTCACTTCCGGTATCACGAAGAAGACGGCGTCGCCGTGATGCGCCTGGATCGTCCCGAGCGCCTCAACGCGCTCACCTTCGACTCCTATCACGAGCTGACCGAGACGTTCCGGGCGCTGCGCACGCGTCCGTCGGTGCGCGCCGTGGTGTTGACCGGGACGGGACGCGCGTTCTGCTCGGGCGGCGACGTCAAGGACATCATCGGCAAGCTCCTCGAGGCCGACGAAGCCGACGTGCACGCCTTCACGCGCATGACCTGTCGTCTGATCGAGAACATGCGCGCGTTGGAGAAGCCGATCGTCGCCGCGTTGAACGGCACGACGTGCGGCGCGGGAGCCGTCATGGCGGTCGCGGCCGACATCCGCATCGCCTGCGACAGCGCCAAGATCGCGTTCCTGTTCACCAAGGTCGGCTTGTCGGGTGCGGACATGGGCGCCGCGTGGTTGTTGCCGCGCATCGTCGGCCTCGGACACGCCAGCGAGCTGCTCCTCGAAGGCGAGTTCATCAGCGCGGCGCGTGCGCGCGAGATCGGGCTCTACAACCACGTCGTGCCGGACGGTGAAGCGTTGGCGGTGGCGCTCGACCATGCCAAGCGACTCGCCGCCGGGCCGACGATGGGCGTGCGCGTGACGAAGCGCATGTTGAACGCGGAAGCGTCCATGACGTTGGAAGCGGCCTTGCAAGCCGAAGGGTGGGTGCAGGCCGAGTGCATGGCGCACCCCGACTACCACGAGGCGCACCACGCGTTCTTGGAGAAGCGCGCGCCGGATTTCGTCCGGAACGAAGGGCACACGCGATGAGCGCCGGTGAACTCGCGCTCGACGAGCTCGTCGCGCGCGCGAACGAGATCGGTCGAGCGGGGGAGCCGAAGCTCGAATCGCTGGACGAGACCGCCGCGGCGCGCGCGGCCGTCGCGATGTTGCGCGGCACGCAATCGACGCCGGGCCTGCTCGCGTGGACCGTTCCTCACGCCTACGGCGGCGCGGACACGCGCGGCGCGTGCGCGGACGACACGGTGAGCGTGCGCGTCCTGTGCGCGTTGCGCGACGAGCTCGCGTGGCACTCGGGCATGCTCGACGTGATGTTCGTGATGCAGGCGCTCGGCTCGTTTCCGATCGTGCTGGGCGGCGACGCCCGTTTGCGCGCGGAAGTGTTGCCGGCCGTCGCGCGCGGAGACCGCATCGCGGCGTTCGCGTTGACCGAACCCGACGCGGGCTCGAGCCTGGGCGACGTCGCGACGCGCGCCGTGAAGCACGGCGCGACGTGGCGTTTGAACGGAGGCAAGACGTTCATCTCGAACGCGGGCGTCGCGCACCACTACTGCGTCCTGGCGCGCACGTCGGGCGAAGTGGGCGACACGAAGGGCCTCACGATGTTCCACGTGCCCGCCGAGAGCCGCGGACTCGAGATCCGGCGATTCGAGGTCATCGGACCGCATCCCATCGGCGACGTGATCTTCCACGACGTCGAGATCGGCGACGCGCACCGGTTGGGCGCGGAGGGGCAGGGGCTCGAGATCGCGCTCGGGACGTTGCAGCGGTGTCGCACGTCGGTCGCGGCAGCGGCCAACGGCTTCGCGCGGCGCGCGCTCGACGAATCGAAGGCGCGTCTCTTGGCGCGGCGTCAGTTCGGCAAGCCGATCGCGACGTTCCAGGCGCTGCGCTTCGACGTCGCGGAGATGGACGTGCGCTTGCGCGCCGCACAGCTCCTCGTCGACGAAGCCGCGCGACTCAGCGACGCACCGCGCTCCACGACGGCCCGCGGATCGAGCACCAGCGGATCCTCGGCCGCGGTCGCGCGCGCCAAGCTCTACGCGACCGAAACGGCCGGATGGATCTGCGACCGGGCCGTGCAGCACTTCGGCGGCCTGGGCGTGAAGCGCGGCTCCGTCGTGGAACGCCTCTACCGCGACGTGCGAGCTCTGCGCATCTACGAGGGCTCGAGCGAGATCCAGAAGCTCGTCCTCGCCAAGGAACTGCTCGGCTGACCCACGGCCCGCTCGATTTCTCCGACATTCCTTCGTCGCCCCCCGCCCGCCCCACGCTCGTTCTCCACGTGCAGACCGCGTGGAATCCCGTACGAGGCGAGTTCCCCGGCACCCTGCCACGCAGAGCGCGGGCCCGGTCACGACTCGGGATGGGGCGTGACCGGGCCGGTGCCAGGGGCTTTTCTTTCACGCGTGTCTCCTGACGGCTCCGGATCGCGCGGCACGAACGCGAGTTCGGTCCGACACCGGAGACCAGCCGCCGGAGCTCGCGTGCGACGCGATCCTGGTTCGTTTGGAGCGAGGGGCGAAAGGAAAGCCCCTGGCACCGGTGGGTCGCTACACTGCGCGGTCGCATGGCCAAGTTTCAGCGACACGTGTTCGTGTGCGTCAACGACCGGGGCAAGGACGATCCGCGCGGGGATTGTGCTTCGAAGGGGGGCCACGAGGTGGCCGAGGCGTTCAAGAAGAAGCTGTACGAGCGCGGATTCAAACGCGTCGTGCGGCCCAACAAGGCCCAGTGCCTCGACCAGTGCGCCCAAGGTTGCACGGTCGTGATCTACCCCGAGCAGGTCTGGTACGGGAAGGTCACCGCGGCCGACGTGGACGAGATCATCGAGTCGCACGTCGTGAACGGAAAGCCCGTGGCGCGCCTCGTGATCCCCGACGACGTGTTGACCGGGCTCGACCGCAAGCCCGCGCCGACGAACCCGAGCCCGGAGACGCGCGCGTGACGTCGACCCTCGAATCCGCCCAGCTCGACGAGGAGTCGAAGGGGCTCCTGCGCCGCATCGTCGAGCGCACGGCCTATCGACAGCTCATGGCCGCGAACATCCGCGGGCACGGCCTCAAGTACCTGTCGTCCGTCGAGGACAAGCGCGTGGTCGCCGGCGACCTCGACGCGTCCCTGCGCGCGATGAGCGGCATCGATTCCCTGTACGTCCGCATCGGGGGCAGCGAACTCTCCATCGCCGTGCGCGACATGATGGAGAAGATCCCGTACCCGTACTCGCGACTCGAGTTGGCCGTGTGCCTGGCTCTCGTCGACCGCACCGAACGGCTCGTGGCCGAGAGCTACCTCGAGAGCCGCTCGCAGGAGATGGCCGCGATCGCACGCGCCCTGGTCGAGACCGAACGGCCCGGAACGCGCATGCTCGAGGCGCAACTGGCCGATTTCTGCAGCGAAACGGGCAATCGTCCGACCGCGCAGCAGTTCGTGAACCGCTGGCTCGCGATCGCCGTCGTGGCCTTCGGCCGCCCCGGTTCGCCCGGAGATCAGCGCGCGGTGGCCTTGGGCCTGCGTTCGCGCCGCGTGTCGGACATGGTCCGGCGATTCCTGGACGAGACGAAGCCGTTCCTCGAGTCGTCGCACCTCGTGTTGCCCGCGACGTCCTCGCTGGGGCTCGAGTTCGGCGCCTGATCCCGTCATCCACTTCCGAACGCGTCCTCGACCGCGTGAACCCCCACGAGTCCGACCCGTCCCGCAGCGGAGGCCCGCACCTCCGCGGAGAGCTCGTCCGGCCCGTGAATCGATCCTCGACCGACGACGTCGCGCCGGTCCGCGCCGCGTGCGACACACCGGCGCGACGACGAGCGCGCGCCGCGGCACTCCGCACGATCCCGTCGCAAGTCCAACGCACACGAGACCTCTCTCGCTCCCACTGCTCATGAGCCAAACCCACGATCCCGAACGCTGGCGTCGCGAGTTCCCGATCCTCGAGAACACGACCTATCTCGTGAACCACAGCCTGGGCGCGATGCCCGCGCGGGCCGTCGAGAAGCTGCGCGAGTTCACCGATCAGTGGGGCACGCGCGGCGTGCGCGCCTGGGGCGAAGGCTGGTGGGACGCGCCCGTGTCGGTCGGGAACGTGCTGGGCAAGTTGATGAACGCGCCCAAGGACACGGTGGTGATGCACCAGAACGTGTCCGTGATCCAGTCGCTCGTCGCGTCGTGCCTCGACTTCGGAGGCAAGCGCAACAAGGTCGTGTACACCGACCAGAACTTCCCGACCAACATGTACGTGTGGGAGGGCTTCAAGAAACTCGGCGCGCGCATCGAGTGCGTGCCCACCGACGGCATCCACGTCGACACACAGCGCGTGATCGACGCGATCGACGAGACGACACTGATCGTCCCGATCAGCCACGTGACGTACAAGAGCCACTTCGTGCAGGACGCGAAGGCGATCCAGAAGCGCGCCAAGGAAATGGGCGCGCTCGTGCTGCTCGACACGTACCAGTCGCTCGGCACCGTGCCCGTCGACGTGATCGACATGGACCTCGACATGGTCTGCGGCGGTTCGGTGAAGTGGCTGTGCGGCGGTCCGGGCGCGGGGTACCTGTACGTGCGTCCCGGGCTCGTCGAGACGCTCGAACCGCGCATCACGGGCTGGGCCGCGCACGCGGCGCCGTTCGCGTTCGAGACGGGACCGCAGCGCTACGCGAGCGGCATCCGGCGCATGTTGCACGGTTCGCCCGCGGTGCCGAGCTTCATGGCCGCGACCGCCGGCTACGAGCTCGCGATCGAGTGCGGCGTCGGGAACATCCGCGCGTGGTCGACGCGCCTGACCGAGGGCTTGCGCCGACGCCTCGTCGACGCGGGATTCCAGATCAACAGCCCGGTGAACGTGGCGCAGCGTGGCGGGACGTTGACGGTGGGCTTGAACGCCGACGAGAACGGTCCGGCGTTCGTCAAGGCGTTGGAATCGCGCGGGATCCTGGTCGACCACCGCCCGGGCGCCGGCATCCGCGTCAGCCCGCACTACTACACGCTCGAGGACGAGCTCGAGGAGTTCGTCGAAGCGCTGCGCGACCTGCGCGCCAAGCGCAAATGGACTGACTTCGTCACCGCGAAGACGTCGTACTGATCCGCCATACGTCGACGCGACGACGGTCGCGCTGTAGCCTTGCGGCCCGAAAGGTCTCCTCGCATGTCCACCAAGTCGCTCTCCCTGTTCGATCTCGCGCCCGGCAAGGTCCTCCTGGACCACTACACGATCGTGAAGACGAACCGGATGGGCGGGATGTCGGCCACGTTCGAGGTCACGGAACCCAAGTCGAAGGACCCACTCGAGATTCAGGTCTTCCCGGCGGCCTTGTTCCAGGACAAGAAGCAGGCCAAGGCCTTCGCCGAATCGATGCGCGCGTGGGAGGAAGTCTCCTCCAAGCACGTGCTCGCCACCCACGAGGTCGAGGACTTGTCCGACGGCACCATCCTGTTCGTCACCGAGCTCCCGCCGGGCAAGTCCCTGCGCGACTGGCGCAAGGACGGCGTCGCGCTCGCGCCGGACGTCGTGGTCGACATCGGTCTCCAACTGCTCGACGGACTCTCGGCGATCCACGCCAAGAAGCTCGTCCACGGCGACATCAAGCCGCACACGGTGCACGTCGACGACAAGAAGAAGTTGCGCGTGCTGTTGGTCGACGGCGGCATCACGCCGGCCCTGTGGAGCGCGAAGCACCTGGGCGACAAGACCGCGCTCATCGGCACGCCGTTCTACGCGCCGGTCGAGCAGTTCGGCGGCGAATCGCCCGACGTGCAGTCGGACGTCTACAACGTGGCGACGATGCTGTACGAGCTCGCGTGCGGCGTGCTGCCGTGGAAGGGCAAGAGCTTCCTCGAGGTGTTCCAGGCCAAGCTCGAGCCGCGTCCGCCCGCGATGAAGGTGCGCGCTCCCAAGAGCGACGTCCCGGCGGATCTCGAGGCCGCGATCCTGGGCGGCTTGATGGCCGACCGCAAGGAACGCTACGGCGACGCCGAGGCGTTCGCGAAGAAGCTCAAGAAGGTCGACGTCTAGGCCTTCGCTCGTTGCCCGGACCGCGCGCGGCGCGAACGTGTCGGATCGCCTCCGCGCACGCGCCCGCGGCGAACGCCGACGCACGAGCATCCGCGCGCGATCCGATCGGAATCCCACATGAGTTCACGCCTCCCGCTCCTCGTCACCGGTGCCGCCGGGTTCGTCGGCGCGCGTTTCGTCGAAGCCTGCAACCGTCGACGCATCCCCGTGATCTCCGTCGACGCGCCCGCGTACTTCACGCAGCGCACGGAACACCGCGGCGTCGACTTCGGCACGATCGTCGACCGCGACGTGCTCCTCGGACGTCTGCGCGAGGAGCCGCTGCGCGTGTCGGGCATCGTCCACTTGGGCGCCTGCACCGACACGACGCAGTACGACGTCGCGTTCCTGAAGCGCGTGAACCTGGAGTACAGCCAGGCTCTGTGGTCCCACGCGACCCATCATCGGATCCCCTTCGTCTACGCCAGCAGCGCCGCGACCTACGGCGGTGGCGAGAAGGGTTACGTCGACGACGAGTCGAAGATGGGCGAGCTGGTGCCCTTGAACCCATACGGCGATTCGAAGTTGTGGTTCGACGTCTGGGCGCTGGCCGAGGAGAAGGCCGGTCGCACGCCGCCCACGTGGAGCGGCTTCAAGTTCTTCAACGTCTACGGTTTCGGCGAACGTCACAAGAACAAGATGGCCAGCGTCGTGCTGCACGCGTTCGACCAGATCGGTCGCGTCGGCAAGGTGCGCTTGTTCAAGAGCCACAAGGCCGGCATCGCGGACGGTCACCAGGCGCGCGACTTCGTGTACGTGGCCGACGTGGTCGACGTCCTGTTCTTCGCGCTCGAGAAGCCGCTGCGTCGCGGCATCTACAACCTGGGCACGGGCGAAGCGCGCACGTTCCTCGACTTGACGAACGCCACGTTCGCCGCGCTGGGCAAACCGCCCGTCATCGAGTTCTTCGACACGCCGATGGAGCTGCGCGAGCGCTACCAGTACTTCACCCAGGCCGACATGCGGAAGCTGCGCGCGGCCGGTTACACGAAGCCCTTCACGTCGCTCGAGGCGGGCGTGAGCGATTACGTCCCGCACCTGGTGCGAGCCGCGGCCACGCGATGAGCCCTTCGGTCACGTCCACGCGCGCCGTCGTGGTGGCGCGCACCGGCGGGCCCGAGGTCCTCGAGCTGCGCGACGTCGAACTGCGCGCGCCGCAACCGGGCGAGGTGCGCGTGCGACACGCCGCGGTGGGCGTGAACTTCCTCGACGTGTACTACCGCACGGGCCTGTACTCGGCGCCGTTGCCCTTCACGCCCGGCATCGAAGCGTCGGGAGTCGTCGAAGCGCTGGGCGAGGGCGTGAAGAGCCTCGCGGTGGGGGACCGCGTCGCGTACGCGACGCGTCCGATCGGCGCGTACGTCGCGCACCGGAACCTGGCCGCGGACCGTGTCGTGCGCCTGCCGGCCCACGTCGACGACGAGACGGGCGCGGCCGTGATGTTGAAGGGCATGACCGCGCGCTACCTGTTGCGCACGCTGTTCCGCGTCGAGGCCGGACATCGCGTGTTGGTCCACGCCGCGACCGGCGGCGTCGGCACGTTGCTCGTCCCGTGGGCGCGTTCGTTGGGCGCGCACGTGATCGCGATCGTGGGAAGTCCGGACAAGGTGGCCCGCGCGCACGAATTGGGTGCGCAGGACGTCGTGGTCCGGCCGCACGACGAACGTCCGGCGCAGGCGATCGTCGACCTCGGTTCGCAGTCGCAACGCGGCGTCGGCGCGGGATCGTCGACCGGATTCGCGTCGCGCGTGCGCGAGATCACTTCCGGTCGAGGCGTGCACGTGGTGTACGACTCCGTGGGCAAGGACACCCTCGAGGCCTCGATCGAGTGTCTGGGTGTCCGCGGGATGCTCGTTTCGTACGGACAGTCGTCGGGGCCGGCGGCGCCGCTCGACCTGGGCAAGATCGCCGCGCGTTCCCTGTTCGTGACGAGGCCGTCGCTGTTCGACTACACGGCCACGCGCGAGGACCTCGAGGCCTCCGCGAACGACGTGTTCGAGGCGTTGCGGCACGGTGTGATCCGCAGTCCCGTCGAGCGACGGTATCCGCTGGCCGACGCCGCGCGGGCGCACGCGGACCTCCAGTCGCGTCGCACGACGGGCGCGAGTGTCCTCTTGCCTTGATCACCGACGCGAGCGTGCGCTCGTCCTGATCGGGCGCGCCCGAATCCCACGTGCATGGATCCCGCGAGCACGGAGTTTCGTGCCCTGCTCTCGCGTGCCCCGATTCTCGTTTCCTGATCCCGCGTGCCCTGCATTCGCCCGCCCTGACGCTCGTGCCCTGATCTCGCAGGACCGAAGCGTCCGTCGCGACCCGCGGCCGTCGCGGCGCACGGCTCGGCCGAACCTCGCTCCGCCGGCCGGAGTGCAGCGCGTCCGCTCGATCCCCGTTCGAGCGTAGGCGCCGCCCCGTCGGTCACCTAGTAGACTCCGATCGTGCGGATCGCCACGGGCCGGGCCTCCCGACCCAGCCGAGCCGACGGTGTGCTCGACGCCTCGGGCCCGCACGACGTCATGAGCCCTCGCCGCATCCTCGTCGCGTTGTCCTCGGTCGCGTTGCTGCTCCTCGTGGCGCTCGCGGTGATGCTGTGGCGCTCCCACCGCGCCGACGCGACCGCGCCACGTGCCCTGGCGTTCGACGGCGACGTCCGCGCGGTCGCTCCGTTGGAATCCACCGTGAGCGACGCGACGCACGTGCCGATCGGCGAACGCCGCGCCGCGCGCGTCTCGGCTCCGACCTCCACGACGCCGCGTCCGCTCGCCCGGCCCGACGATCTGCGCATCGTGGTGCTCGCGTCCGACACGCGCGAGCCGATTCCGGGCGCCGTCGTGCGCACGTGGGACTGCCCGTCCGACGGTTGGGGGCTCACGCTGAACTACGATTCTTGGGTCGGTCCCAGCCTCGAGCGGCACATGACCGAGAAGGGGCGCGAGTACGTGACCGACGAGCACGGCGAAGTCGACTTGCCCCCGTCGCGACGCAACCGGTTCGTCACCGCGCGCTCCGGCGACCGCTCGGCGTTCTTGCGCTTCCAAGCCACCGATCACGGCTCGGCCGAGATGCTGCTCGTGCGTCGCCACGACATCCGCGTGCGCGTCCTCGACGAGCGTCGTGCGCCGCGCCCGCACGTCGTCGTCACCATGGCCAACTGTTCCGACGACCACGGCTTCTGGAAGACCGCCACCGACGAGCGGGGCGAATGCCAGATCGAGCACGTGGAGTTGCTGTGGGAAGAGCTCGGCACGGACCTGTCCCAGCCCGTCGCGATCTTCGCCGGCGTGCCGTGTCTGCCTCGCGTCGAGGAGTGGATCGATCCGCTGCACCTTCCCGGAGGCGTGGTCGAGCTCGTGTTGCCGGCGACGGGCAGCATGATCGTGCGCGTCGTGGACGAGCGGGGTCACACGGTGCCGGTCCAGGGCGAGGTCACCTGGGCGAGTTGGACCGAATCCACTCGAGGTCGCCCCGCGTTCGGGTCGGAGTCGGTGGTCGCGCTCACCGACCTCGTCGACGGGGTCGCTCGTATCGACGACGTGGGCCTGGGTCTGCGCCTGGCCGTCGAAGCCGACGTGCACGGCACCGGGGACGTGTCGATCGAGATCGCGGGACCGACGGTCGTGAACGAAGTCGTGAACGTCTCCATTCCGTTCGCGCCGGACCACACGCTGTTGCTGGCTCGCGTCGTCGACGAGGCCGGGCACCCGCTCGCGAACCGCGAGTTCGACTGGCGCCGCATCCTGGACGACGGCGTCGCCATCCAAGCCAGCGGCCGCGACACGTTGCGCACGGACAGCGAAGGTCGATTCACGTGGACGCTGCGACGTTCCGCCGCCGACACCGGCGCGTCGACGCATCGCACGGGCTTCCTGTGCGAGGTCGCGGAAGGCGACGTGAGAGCGCAAGCGGTCGTGCGGTTCCCGCTCGAGATCGGCACCGCGGTCACGGATCTCGGTGACGTCGTCGCCGCGCGTCGCGGGCCGCTCGTGCGCGGTCGCGTCGTCGACGAAGCGGATCGTGGAGTGCAAGGGATCCTCGTGCTGCCGCGCCTCCACGACGCGGTCGGTTTCCAGGACGCGGAGACCTTCGACGCGCAGATCACCGACGCCGAAGGGCGATTCGCGATGTTCGGGCCGTGCCTGGGGCTCGACTTGCGCGTGCACGCCGAAGGCATCGGGATCGTCGATCCCCAAGTCGCCGCGGTCCCGTGTCGGGAAGGCACCGTCGACGTGACGCTGCACGCGCGCTCGTTCGGGCACTTGGAAGGCAGCGCCTTGGTCGATCACGAAGCGGGCGACGAACTGGTCGTCCGCTTCGAGAGCCGCGCCGCGGCGAGTCGTCCCGACGCTCCGGTTCGCGAGCCGGAGGAAGCGACCTGGTGGCGCGCGGGCGACCGCATCTGCTTCCGGTTCGATGCCGTGGAGCCCGGCCTCGGCCGCGTTTCGTTCCTCGGCTCCGATCCCACCGCGCCGTGCGTGGTCGTGGACGACGTCGAGATCACGAGTGGTGAGGTGTCGCGCCCCGCGTCGCTCGTCGACGTCGACCTGCGTGGCAAGCTCGCCAAGCGCACGCCCGAGGACGCGCCGACAGGAACGCTCGAGTTCACCGTCGTCGACGCCGGCGGTCGACCGATTCCGCGCGGCGTCGTGTGGGTTTGGCGAGCCGACGACGACGGACCCTGGGAGCACTTCTTCGCGGGCGGACGATCGCGCCCGGACATCGAAGGCCTCACGCGCCTCGAGTTCTGGGCTCCGGGGCATCGCGCGGTCGTGTTGCGAGCTCCCTTCGTCGAACGCCGTGTCGTGTTGGGACCGATGTACGAGATCGAGGTGCGTTTGCAGGTGCCGCGCGAGTTGTCGGACGAGCGGTGCTCGTTCACGGGTCGCATCTGGCAGGCCCCGCAGATCGTGGGGGAGACCTCGGTCCCCGTGTTGGACGGAACCAGCGGCACGGTCGGCGTGACGGCCGTTCCGTCGCAAGCCGCGGCGCGCTTCGACGGATTCCGATTCGATCGCAAGGGCCGCGCCGCCGCGGGGCTGCCCGTGTCGGGCTCGTTCGGCATCGCCGTGGAATTGACGCGTCAGGCCGGCGAGAGCGACTCCGTCAGCGACTACACGATCATGATCGAGCCGGGGACTTTCGTGGTCCGCGAGGTGGATGGGCGACAAGTCCTCGACGTGCGATTCACGCCCGAGGGTCTCAAGCAGTGCTTGGACGACCTGGGCCTGTCGAAGTGAGCGTGTACCCGCTCCGGCCGCGAGTCCGCGCACCGGATCGGACGTTCGCGGTCCGTCCGATCGCGTGCCGCGCTACTCTGTTCCGCCGACGCACGCCCCTTCGACCCCGCCAGCCCTCGCGCCTCCGCCATGGATCTCTACTCGGCCGTCGCCCCCTTTCCGGAACGGTTCAACCTGTGCGACTACTTCCTCGATCGCAACTTGCGCGAGGGGCGGTCGAACAAGGTCGCGATCCTGTGCGGTGACGAGCGTCGCACGTTCGCCCAAGTGAGCACACGCGCGCGGCAGGTCGCGGCCGCGCTGCGTCGCGCCGGTGTGCGGCCCGAGGAGCGCGTGTTGATCGTGCTGCCCGACGGCATCGAATTCGCCGAGACGTGGTTCGGCGTGCTGCGCGCCGGCGGCGTGTTCGCGATGGTGAATCCGCTGCTGAAGCGCGAGTCGTACGACGACTACCTCGAGTACACCAAGGCTCGCGTCGTCGTGACGCACACGGACGTCCTGCCCGAGATCGGTCCGGCCGCGCGCGCCTCGCGTTTGTGTCGGACGGTGCTCGTGGTCGGTCCGGACGCGGGCGGCTTCACGGCGTACGAGAGCGCGTTGGCGGCCGAATCGCCCGACTCGTCCGCGGCCGAGATGGAACCCACGGGGCCCGACGACCTCGCGGGGTGGCTCTTCACCTCGGGCTCGACGGGCAAACCCAAGGCGTGCGTGCACACCCACGGAGACTTCGCCTACAACACCGAGACGTACGCGCTGCGCGTCGCCGGGTACCGCGAGAGCGACGTGTGCTTGTCCGTGCCCAAGTTGTTCTTCGGCTACGCGACGGGCACGAACCTGATGTTCCCGTTTCGCGTGGGCGCCAGCGTCGTCTTGTTCCCGGGTCGCTCGACCGCCGACGAGCTGTTCGACCAGATCGAACGTCACCGTCCCACGTTCCTCACGCACGTGCCGACGATGATCAACAACATGCTGCGCTCGCCGCGCATCGCCGACGCCGACCTGTCGAGCTTGCGGTTGTGCTTGTCGGCCGGTGAAGCGCTGCCCGCCAAGCTGTACGAGGATTGGAAGGCGCGCACGGGCGTCGAGATCCTCGACGGCATCGGATCGGCCGAGATGTTCCACATCTACATCACCAACTATCCGGGCGACGTGAAGCTCGGCAGCTTGGGTCGCATCGTGCCCGGTTACGAGGCGCAGATCGTCGACCCCGCGGGCCGACCGGTGAAGGACGGCGAACCGGGGCGCCTGCGCATCCGCGGTGGTTCCACGGCGTTGTGCTACTGGGCCGACAAGGAGAAGTCGCGCGAGACCTTCCAAGGCGAGTGGTGCACGACCGCCGACGTGTTCCGACGCGACGCGGGTGGCTACTACTACTACGAAGGTCGCGACGACGACCTGCTGAAGGTCTCGGGCATCTGGGTGTCGCCGCTCGAGATCGAGAACGTGCTTCTCGAGCACGAGTCCGTCGCCGAAGTGTGCGTCGTGGGCCGCGAGGACGAGGAAAAGCTCGTCAAGCCGCTCGCGTTCGTGGTGTTGAAGCCCGGTTGGCGCGGGGACGACGCCACGGCCGCGGAATTGAAAGCTCACGTCAAGACGAAGCTCGCTCCCTACAAATACCCGCGCTGGTTCGAGTGGCGCGAGAGCCTGCCGAAGAACGATCGCGGCAAGGTGGCGAGGAAAGTCCTCAAGCAGGAGTTGGAAGCCCGTCGCGCGTGACCTACGCGTGACGTCGGAGGGAACGGTCGAGTTCCCCCGCGCCCCTCGACGCCGAGACCTCGTGATCGACGCGCTCCCGTGATCACCGGACGGTGACCACAAGACGGTGACCACACGGCGGTGACTACACGACGGGGTGTGACCACGACCGACGGCGCGAACGTCGGTATTCCACCCCCTCACGGTTTCCTCCATCGCGCAGGCGATGCCGTCGTCCGTGCCCGCTCGCGTTCGTGGCCGTAGGATGTTCGCCGAATTCTCCGTCCGGTCGCGCAGCCTTCATCGGAATACGACGTACGCCGCGACACTGAATCGACGCGACGGGGTTCCGCCGACGCCCGGAGCTCGACTCACCCGCCCCTGCCCTCTCCCATGTGGATGTTCCTGCGCAGCGCGCCGATCCATGAACACGCACCTCGGCCGACTCCGTCGGTCGCGCCGTCGCGCGTACGACGTCGACGCGTGCTCCGGATCGCGCTCGCGTTCGTGGGTCTGCTGGCGGCGTCGGGCGTGGGACTCCTGGCGATGCGCGACTTCGTGTGGGGTGCGCCGCGCGAAGTGGTGCCCGGAGTCCTGTACCGCAGTGCTCAACTGTCGACGCGCGAACTCGACGAGGTCGTCGACCGACACGGCATCCGCTACGTCGTCAGCCTGCGCAAGTTCGATCCGCCCGCGCCGGAGTTGCGCGCCGAAATCGAGCACCTCGACGCGCGCGGCATTCGACACGACAACGTCGCGATGAGCCCGACGAAACTGCCCAAGCCCGAGGCCCTCGCGGATCTCCTGGCGCGCTTCGACCAAGGCCCGTATCCGTTGATGTTGCACTGCGAGGAAGGCGTCGACCGCACGGGGCTCGCCACGGTCGTGTGGCTCGTCGTGCACGGTGGTCGATCGTTGTCCGAAGCGCGCGCCAGCGAGCTGTCCGTCCAGAGCGGCTACTTCGCCTTCGGTCAGGCGCACGCCATGGACGAGTTCTTCGAGTTGTACGAGTCCTCCGCCCGCGGCCAGGACCTGCGCTCGTGGATCCTCGACACGTACCCGCGGATCTACGGCGGCGCGACGACGCCGCGGGCCTCCGGCGAAGTCCTGGCGCACGACCACGGCTCCTGAACCGGCAGGTTCGCCGAAATCGGCGCCGTCGTCCGCTCGGAGCGCGCGATCTCGACGCGAGTGCCGAGCAACCGTCGCTAGGATGGGCCGGCGTGTGAGCTCGTCGATCGTCGTCCTTCGCGATCGAGAGGGAATTCCGGACCGCACTCGCGATCCCGAGTGTCCCTTCCTTCGAGCGCTGCGCCACTCGTCACCTCGAGACCGTCGACATGGAAGACAGGGAACTCGCGCTCCGATTCGCCGTGGCGCTGGGCCTCGGACTGTTCGTCGGACTCGAGCGTGAGCGTCGCAAGGCCGCCGACACCGGATTCGCCGGCGTGCGCACCTTCGGCCTGATCGGGGTGACGGGCGCGTTGAGCGCCTACCTCCAGACGCAACTCGGCGCGCCGTGGATGCTCCCGGCCGCGTTCCTCGCGCTCGCGACGCTCGTGGCGGTTTCGTACTGGATCACCGCGCCCCGCGGCGACGTCGGCATCACGACCGAGGTCGCCGCGCTCGTCACGTTCCTGCTGGGCGCTCTGTGCATCCTCGGGATGCTGTCCCTGGCGGCGTCCTTGGCCGTGGTCACGGCGCTCGTCTTGTCGTTGCGCGATCGGCTCCACGACCTCGCGCGTCGTCTCGATGCGACCGACGTCGAAGCGACACTCAAGTTCGCCATCATCGCGCTGATCGTCTTGCCCTTGGTGCCCGATCGCAACTTCGGTCCGCCGCCATTGGACGTCGTCAACCCCTACAAGATCTGGTGGATGGTGGTCCTGATCAGCGGCGTCGATTTCGCGAGCTACGTGCTCGTGAAGATCGTGGGCCCGGAACACGGTCCCGGCATCACCGGCTTGTTGGGTGGACTCGTGTCGAGCACGGCCTTGACCTTGGGGTTCGCCCGACGGAGTCGCGAGGACGCGGCGCTGTGCACGCCGCTCGCGTTGGGCATCGTGTTGGCGTGGAGCGTCATGTTCGTGCGCGTGCTCGTCCTCGCCGCGGTCATGGCGCCCGACACGGCGTCGCGACTCGCGATCGGGCTCGGTGTGCCCGCGCTGGCAGCCCTCGTCCTCGCGGGGATCTTGTGGCGAAGGAACCGCACGACCCCGCGCACTCGAGTCGAATCGGGACGCAATCCGTTCGAACTCGTGCAGGCCCTGAAGTTCGGCGCCATCTTCGGCGTCGTCGTCGTGGTCGCGAAGGCGGCGCAGGTTCACTTGGGCACGCGCGGCCTCTACGCGGCCGGTGCGGTGGCGGGCCTGACCGACGTGGATGCGATCTCGCTGTCGATGCTCGATCTCGCCCGGTCGGACCCGGGACAATCCGCGGTGGCGGCGCGCACCATCGAAATCGCCGTGCTGGCGAACACGGCGTTCAAGGGAGGCATGGCGCTCGCGCTGGGATCGTCCGCGCTGCGACGATCCTTGGTTCCGGCCGTGATCGTCCTGATCGGGGCGTGCGCGGTCGGCGTCTTCCTCGGGTGAGGCACGCGAGCGTGCAATCGCGTCGCGTCGAGCTACGCTGTTCGACATGGTGGATCTCGCGAAGTGCACGTGGCCCGAGGCCGAGGCGTTGTTCGGACCGGACACGGTGGCGATCTTGCCCGTCGGGAGCACGGAGCCGCACGGGCCGCACCTGCCGCTCGACACGGACGTGACCATCGCCAACGCGATGGCGCGGCGCGCGGTCGAGCGACTCGCGGAGGCGCGGGTGCGCGCCGTGGTGCTGCCGCCGTTGGCGTACGGGCTCACCAACTACACCACCGGCTTCGCGGGGCGCGTCACGCTGCGCTCGGGAACGTTGTGGATGCTCCTGGAGGACATCGTCACGTCGCTGGAGCAGCAAGGCGTCACGCGGATCGTGTTCGCCAACGCGCACCTCGAGCCGGCCCACGTCGCCGTGCTGCGCGGCGTCGTCCTCGACCACGCGGTGCGCGGACCGGACAAGGCCCAAGTCCTGTTCCCCGACAACACCCGCCGTCGATTCGCCTCCACCTTGGGCGAGGAGTTCCAGAGCGGCGATTGCCACGCGGGGCGGTACGAATCGAGCCTCGTGTTGGCGTCGGATCCGACCGCCGTGCGCGAGGACGAACGGCGCAAGCTCGCCCCGGTCTCGATTCACCTGATCGAGAAGATGAAGGCCGGCGTGACCGACTTCATGGCCGCCGGCGCGGATCACGCGTACTGCGGCGATCCGGCCGCGGCCAGCGCCGCCGAAGGACGCGAACTCGTCGATCGACTGTCGGACATGCTGCTCGTTTCGATGCGCGAGGCGTGGCCGGAGCTCTTCGTCGCGTGACGTCGAACCGGGCGCGAGCACCTTCGACATCGCCCGGCGACCCGCTAGAGTGTCGCGACCGCCGTTCCGAGCCCCGCGAGGCACGGACGACTCCATGAGCGCCTTCACCACGGTCATCCAAGTCCGCTTCGGTCACGTCGACCCGGCCGGCATCGCCTACTTCCCGCGCATCTACGACTACATCCACGAGGTGTACGAGGAGCTGTGGCAGCAACACGTGGGTGTGCGCTACGACAAGTTGTTGATGGGGGAGCGCATCGGGTTCCCGCTCGTGCACTCCGAGGTCGACTTCAAGGCACCGCTGCGTTTCGGCGACCGCCCGGTGGTGCGCGTGACGTGCTTCAAGCTCGGCACGAGCTCGCTGGGGCTGCACTACGTGTTCAAGCTCGACGAGACCGTGTGCGTGGACGCGCGCATG
>Ga0075163_10001716_pt1 | contig 29579 bp, 22 predicted proteins | sample JI1023141ADNA_FD_71478 | JGI IMG/M metagenome (GOLD analysis project Ga0075163, IMG submission 71478) | Wastewater effluent complex algal communities from Wisconsin, to seasonally profile nutrient transformation and Carbon sequestration -... | ecosystem: Engineered > WWTP > Effluent > Algae...
ACGTCTTCGGGTCGAGGTTCTGGTCGTCGAGGTGGAAGGAGGGCGCGTAGCGCTCGCGCTTCCACTGGTTGCGGCTCCACAGGCGAAAGAAGCGCTTGACCCACGTGACCAGCTGCGCGCGCCCGTACTGCGGGAACCGGGCGGCCATCACGTTGAGGCACTCCTGCGGGGTCCGCTTGTCGCGGATCGCGGCGCGCTCGATCGCGTCGAGCAGCGGGTAGGGCATCAGGTCGGCCTCGTCGGTCTGGGCCTGCTCGGCCGGGCGCAGCTCCGCGGTCGGCTGCTGGACGTTGACGGCGCGCAGCGCCGGCAGCGGCGCGAGGCCGGCGGGGCCGGTCTCCTCGACCCAGCGCAGCCACTCGCGCAGGAACGCCTTGTCGATGCCGGCGATCGGCGAGAGGCCGCCGCAGGTGTCGCCGTCCATGGTCGCGTAGCCGACGGCGGCCTCGCTGCGGTTGCTGGTCGCCAGCAGCAGCGCGCCGCGCAGGTTGGCGACCATCCACACGCCGGGGGCGCGCACGCGCGCCTGGATGTTCTGCAGCGCGATGTCGTCGCGCTCCCACGTCAGGCCGCGGCCGATCGCCTGCTCGACGATCTCGCGGTAGCCGCGGACCAGCGGCTCGACGTCGAAGACCAGGAACTCGGCGTCGACCGCCGCGGCGACCGTGCGCGCGGCCTCGAGGGTGACGGGCCCGGAGTTCGCCGTCGCCTGATAGACGCACACGAGCAGCTGGCGGACCAGCGCGCGCGGGGTCTCGGCGCGGGCCTGGCCGAGCCGCGCGCAGGTCGCCTCGAGCCCGATCTCCAGGCACGCGAGCTCGACCATCGCCGCGATGAGGTACACGATCGCGGCCGAGTCGGCGCCGCCGCTCAGCGAGACCACGAAGCCGCGCGACTTGCTCTTGCGCAGGTAGTCGAACAGGCCGAGCGCGACGGCGCGGGTGAACTCCTCCTGCTTCTCGAAGTGCAGGTCGGGCCACACCGTCGCGTGGCTCGGCGGCGGGGCGGTGTACGGCACGAAGGGCAGCGCGACCTCGGCGCGGACGACCGCGCGCATGCTGTCGTCGACGGCCGGGGTGAACGCGGTGCGGCTGTGGCTCATGCGCACGTGGTCGATGTCGATCACGGCGGAGGTGATGTAGAAGTCGTCGAAGCCGAAGCGCGGGCCCTCGCTGACGAGCTTGCCGGCGGAGGCGATCAGGGCCTCGCCGTCGTAGATCACGCGGCCGGCCTCGTTGCCGATCAGGTTGGTGTAGACGTAGGTCGCGCCGAAGGTGCGCGAGGCGTCGATGACGATCTGCTTGCGGACCTCGTGCTTGCCGAACGCGAAGTGGCTGGCGCTCGGGTTCAGGATGATGTCGACGCCCTGGGCCGCGAGCTCGGGGCCGGGCCGCCCGGGGACCCACGCGTCCTCGCAGATCTCGAAGCCGACCCGCAGCCCGCCGATCTCGAACAGCAGGTCGCCGAGCGGGTAGCTCTTGCCGTCGTGCTTCCACTGGATGTGCTTGCCCGGCGGCCACGGCTTGAACCACCGCGGCTCGTAGTGCACGCCGTCGCCGGCCAGGAACCGCTTGGCGACGAGCCCGACGATCGCGCCGTCGGCGACCAGGCACGCGGCGTTGTAGAGCACCCCGCGGTGCATGATCGGCAGGCCGAGCGCGACCGCGATGCCGGCGCACTCCGGGAGCACCTCCTGCAGGATGCGCCACGACTCGAGCACGACGCCGCGGCTCTGGAACGCGTCCTCGCAGCCGTAGCCGGGGATGCACAGCTCCGGCAGGCACACCAGCGCCGCGCCCTGGGCCTTCGCCGCGCGGATCGCCCGGACGATGCGGGCCTGGTTGCCGTCCCAGTCGAGCGGGGTCTGGTTGAGCGTGGCGGCGGCGACCTTGACGAGCTGCATGAAGATGACCTTTCGGACAGGTGATTGCGGGATCAGAGGTAGGGCAGGAACAGCTGGCCGATCGGCTCGACGCCGAGGCCCTGGTCCGCGAGCTCGAGCGCGCGCGGGTGGCTGTCGGTGCAGACGATCGCGGTGAACAGGCCCGAGGCCTGGAGCTTGCGCAGCGCGTCGCCGGGGAACAGGCCGTGGGTGGTGACGACCGCGAGGCTGGTCGCGCCGGCCTGGCGGTAGGCGCGGGCGGCCCCGAGCAGCGAGCCGCCGGTGCGGATCATGTCGTCGTAGATGACGACGCGCTTGCCGTGGACCTGGGCGTCGAGCGCGGAGACCTCGGTGTGGGTGCCGCTGTGGCGGCGCTTGAACACGAAGGCCGCGGTGACGCCGACGTCGTTGGCGAGCGACTCGACCCACTTGGCGCGCCCGGCGTCGGTGCAGGCGAGCACGAAGTCCGGGCCGCCGAGGCGGGTGATGACCTCGCGCAGGACCGGCTTGGCGTAGATGTGGAACGCGGTCAGGCCGCCCTCGAAGTAGTGCGGGATGCCCTCGGCGTGGAGGTCGAGCAGGAGGATGCGGTTGCCGTAGCTGGCCGCGGGGATCGCCGAGAGCAGCGCGGCGCGGGTCTTGGCGGTGACGACCTCGCCGGGGTGCACGGCCCGCTCCATCGTCGCGTAGCCGTAGTACGGGACGATCAGCGTCAGGCGCCGCGCGCCGCAGCGGACCAGCGCGCAGCCGAGGTCGAACAGCATCAGCGTCGCGGCGTCGGAGATCGTGCCGCCGAGCAGCACGACGTCGCGGCCGTCGACCGGCGTGACGATCTGCATGTAGCGCTCGCCGTCCGGGAACGCCTCGATCTTCAGCTCGCCGGCGTCGTGGCCCGCCGCGCACAGCAGACGCTGCATGCCGTGATACTCGGGGAGGGCGAACACCAGGGAGGCCGAGGACGGGACGCGCTGCATCGAGGGCGCAGAGCATAGCCCGGCCGCGCCGCACCGCTCAATTGTCGGCGGACCCGCAGGCCGGCCCGGCGAGGGCGTTGTCGACCTCGGTGTAGGCGTAGTCGCTGACCCGCTCGTCGATGCGCATGCGCAGGAGCGCCTTGGCCCGGACCACGGGCGCCAGGAGGGCCGCGCGGTCGTCGGCGCAGGCGCGGGCCAGGCGCGGCTCGGCGGCGGCCCAGGCGGTCAGGGCGGCCTCGACGACGGCGCGGGTGTGCGCCCACAGGGAAGTCTCGTCGGCGCCGAGGGCGTCGGCGGCCCAGGCGAAGACGGTGCCGAGGTGGGCGTGCAGCAGGGTGTGGGCGAGCTTGGTCCGGACCTCGTCGAGGTCGTCGGTGACGGTGAAGGACCCCGGGGCGAGTGCGAGCTCGTGGCCGGCGGCCCGCAGGCGCCCGCGGTGGAGCCGGACGCCCCCGAGGTCGCGCGCGATGAACCCGCACAGGCGCCCGCCGCGGTGCACGACGAGCGTGTTTTGAAGATGCAGCTCGAGCGCGACGCCGTGGGCGACGCACAGGCGCAGCGCGGGCGGCACGAGCAGGTCGACGTAGCGGCGCAGCGCCGCGTCCGGGGTCGGGTAGGCCGCGGCGATCGTGCGCAGCAGCGGCGCGCCGGTGTCGAGATGGAGCAGGCCGGGCTCGCGCTCGAGGGCTGTCCCGGGGGACAGGTCCTGAGGGACAGCCGTGGATGTCCTGGAGGGCATGTCCTGCGGGACAGGTTTGTGTGTCTCATGAGACATGTCCCCGGGGACAGGTTCGGCGCGCAGCTCGTCGGGGTCGCCGGGCCAGCGCTCGCCGAGCGCGGCGCACACCCAGACCGCGGGGTCGCCGGGGTCGCCGGCCTCGTCGGCGAGCGCGCGGGCGGGCCCGGCGAGGCCGCGGCGGACGATCACGCCGAGCTGGCCGGCGCGCGCGCCGAGGCCGGAGGCGTCGGGGTCGAGGCCGGCCGCGGCGGGCTCGTGCTGCAGGCGCAGGCCGCGGCGCGCCCGCGGGTCGGCCGCGACGATGCGGTCGATGAGCGCGCCGATCTGCGGGCCGTTGCGCGCGCTCATCGGCGAGACCTGGCGCCGCGCGCTGGTCGTGTGCATGTCGGTCGCGAGCTTGAGGTGGAGCCCGCCGAGCGCGACCGTCCGCAGGCTCAGCAGCGCCCGCGCCGGCCGCGGGGCGACCGGGGCCGGCCGCAGGCGCCCGCCCCACAGCTCCGGCAGCAGCAGCGGCAGGCGGACGCGCTGCAGCGCGTGCACCGGGACGCGCAGCCAGCCGTCCGCGGCCGGCGGGAAGATCTCGCGGGACATGTCCGAAAAGTCAGGTGATGTGAAGGCCAGCGAGCGCTCGAGGTCGACGGCGTGGACCTCGGCGGCGGCGAGGGCCTCGGGCGCGAAGCGCAGGACCTCGCGCAGGCGCAGGCCGAGGCGCGCCCTGGCCATCGGGTGCCACGGGTGGCCGGAGATCACGAGGTTCTCCGGGTCGAGCGGGGCGGGCCACGGGCGCCGCGCGAGCCGGGCGCGGACCCGCAGCTCCGCGATCGCGCGCGCGACGGCGAGGTGGAACGCGCTGTCGGCCAGCTCGACGGCGAGGCGGTCGAACACACCTGTCCCGAGGGACAGGTCGGGGGCGATCGCCGCGAGCAGCGCGCGCGGGTCGGCGAGCGCCGGGTCGGACATCGCGGCGAGGTCGGGGCGGTGGAGCCCGAAGCCGCCGCCGCGCAGCAGCGGCACGGTCAACGGCGCGCGGCCGGCGGGGCGCAGCACGACCGCGCCGCCGCCCTGGTCCGCCGCGAGCAGCCGCTCGCGCGCGCAGGCGAGGGCGAGGCGGGCGGCGCCCTCGCGGCCGGCGAGCGCCCACGCGGCGCGCAGGGCCGCGTCCGGGAGCGGGGGCCCGGGGAGCGCGCGCGGCAGCGCGGCGGCGGTCCAGGCGAGGAAGGTCGCCTGGTCGCGGCCGGGCCGGGGTCCGGATGACCTGTCCGAAAGGTCAGCTTCGTTCGTGTGGGTCATGGTCACGGCGCGAGCAGGCGTTTTAATAGATCCTCGCCGAGCATGAGCAGGCCGGTCGCGGCGAGGACCCAGGCGATCACGCGGGCGAGGGTCTCCGGGGCGAGCGTGCCGGTCCGGCGCGCGCCGAGGTGGGCGCCGAGGACGGTGGTCGGGGCGACGACCGCGAACGCGAGCGGATCGATCTGGCCCTCGAGGAAGGTGGCGACGCCGGCGGACAGGCCGGTGAGCGTGCCGATCGCCATGTTGGTGCCGATCGCCGTCGGGGTCGGCACGCGGGCGTAGCGGATCATCGCCGGCAGGCGCAGCGAGCCGAGCAGCAGGCCGACGAGGCCCGAGAGGGCGCCGAGCGCCGCGCCGACGCCGACCTCGGCGGCGAGCGGCGGGATCTTCGAGGGCGGCGCGTCGGCCGGCGCGGCCCGCCGCGGGATCAGCATCGCCACGCCGGTGCCGATCAGCACCAGCGCGATCGCCAGCTTGAGCAGGCGCTGGTCGACGAGGTGGGCGTGGCGGGCGGTGAAGAACGCGGCGGCCGCCGACGGGATCCCGACGCTGAGCAGCAGGGTCGGCTGCACGCGCCCGTCGATCGCGTGGCGCAGCGTGCCGACCAGCGTGCCGGCGGTCGAGATCGCCAGGCTCGTCGCGGTGCCGACGGCGGCGCTGCCGAGCGCGTAGACCAGCAGCGCGACGCGCAGCTGCCCGAGCACCAGCCCCACGGTCGCGCCGATGTAGCTGAGCAGCAGCGACACCACGGCGATCAGCGCCAGGAACAGCGGGTCGGCGGTCAATCGGGGCCTCGCGCCGCGCCGGCGCGCGCGCGAGACTACCACGCTCGCCGCGCCCCGAGCCCGGGCCGCGCTCGCCGCCGTGACGGCTTGACACCGGGGCGCGGCGGGCGGCATCGTCGCGCCGCGATGGTCGGCGCAGGGGCAGGGCAAGGCGACGGGCTCGGGCGCCTCGTCGTCGTCAACTGGGCCCCGGACGCGCTGGGCCTGGTGCGCGCGCTGCAGGACCTCGGCGCCGACGACCTGACGCTGGTCGGCACGAGCGCGCCGGCGATCGACGACGCGGGGCTGGCGGGGGCGCGGGCGCGGGGTCCGGTGCGCCACGTCCTGGCCTCGGTCGGCGACGGCCTCGAGCAGTTCGCGGAGACGCTGGCGCACGCGGTGGACGTCGCGACGGCGCGCTCGATCATCGTGCTGCCGCACCGCGGTCGCGGCGAGACCGACGCGTTCTCGCGGCTGACGTGCACGGCGATCCACCGCGCCTGCAAGGGCCGGCCGCCGCGGATCCTCGTCGCGGTCGAGGACCCGGAGGCGACCCACGAGTTCGCCGGCCTCGGCGTGGCCACGATCTTCTACCCCGGCTTCCTGCGCGCCGCCCTGCTCGCGCACGCCTGCCTCGACCTCGCGGTGTTCCGCTTCATGCTCGCGCTGCTGCGCGGCGGGCTGCGCGTCCAGACCTGGCCGGTCCCCGACGACCTGCGCGGCAAGCAGTTTCGCGACGCCTGCCTCGGCGTCGAGGCCGACCCCGCGGGCCGCCCCGTCACCGTGCTCGGCCTGTACGTCGGCGGCGAGCAGGGCATGCTCGTCAACCCCGGCCCCGCGCACCCGCTCGCCGACGCGGCGGGCCTGCTCGTGCTCACGGGGCAGGACGCATGAGACATGTCCGAAAGGCCAGCTTGTGCCTGGCGCTGGTCCTGTGGCCCGCGCTGGCGACCGCCGCCGCATCGGCGCCGATCCGGCTCGGCACCGGCAGCAAGGGCGGGGACAACGACCTGCTCGGCCACGCGCTCGCGGCCGAGCTGAAGGCGGCCGGGGCGACGAACGAGCTCGCGGTCGAGTCGACGAAGGGCTCGTGCGAGAACATCCGGCGCCTGCTCGAGGGCACGCTCGACTTCGGGCTGGTGCAGTACGACGTCGCGGCGGAGGCGTTTCGCGCCAGCCAGACCGCGCTGCCGGCCGCGGGCACGGAGGACCAGTTCGGCGGGTGGATGTGCAAGATCGGGCCGGAGCTGGCGCATCAGGCCGAGCTGCGGCTGGTCGCGGCGGTCAGCGACAGCGCGGTGCACATGCTCGTGCGCCGGCCGGTGCGCATCGACGCGGTCGCGCAGCTCGACCACCAGCCGATCTACATCGGCAAGGACGGCTCGGGCAGCTTCGAGACGGCGCGCGTGATCCTCGGCGCCGGCGGGCGCTCGAGCGAGCAGCTCGACCTGTTCAAGGGCAGCGCCGACGAGGCCCTGCAGGCGATGGGCCGCGGGCAGCTGCTGGCGATGCTGCGCACCACCGGCCGCGGCCACGCCGACGTCCGCGACGTGCTCGACTCGGGGCTCGCGGCGCTCAACCCCCTGCCGGAGGACGTGCTCAACCGGCTGATCGACGGCTATCCGTACTACCGCGTGTGCCCGATCGAGCCGCGGCACTACGCGGGGCGGCTCGAGTACAGCCTGCCGACGGTGTGCGTGACGGCGGTGCTGCTGTCGGCCGTGCCGCGCGCGCAGGTCGACGACCCGGCGGTCCGGGCCGCGCAGGACGTCGCGGTCGACGAGCTGCTCGGCGCGCTCGACCGCGTGGCCGCGGCGCCGGAGCACCACGCGCTCGGCCTCGAGCTGCGCTACCGCGGCTTCGCCGAGAAGGAGCCGATCCCGCTGCATCTGGTCGCGGCGGCCCGCGAGACCCACGCGGAGCGGCTGGCCTGGCTCGAGGTCGTGGCGAGCGCGCTCGGGCTCGGGCTGCTGCTGTTCTTCGTGCGCCGGGCGCTGCGGCGGCGCGGCATCGGCACGGGCTTCGGCTTCGAGGGCCAGCTGTCGAACCCGCTGGTGCCGTTCGGGGCGTTCGCGCTGGTCGTGGTCGCCTCGACGTACCTGGTGTGGCTGCTCGAGCACGACTCGAACACGCGGCTGCGCACGCTCAACGACTCGTTCTGGGAGATGAACACGTTCGCGACCGGCAACTTCAGCACCGAGACGCTGAAGACCTCGGGGGCGCGGATGGTCGGGGCGCTGGCGACGATCCTCGGGCTCGGGCTGCTCGCGTGGTTCACGGCGGCGCTGACCAACATCTTCGCGCAGGACCAGACCCGGCTGTGGCGGCGGCGCCACGACCACATCGTGGTCCTCAACTTCCGCGAGGACATGCTGCCGCTGATCCGCCTGCTGCGCAGCCCGGGGCCGACGCGGCTGCGCTCGCTGCACGTGGTCGTGCCCGACGCGCTGCCGAAGCGGGTCCGGCTGCAGCTCGGGCGCATCAAGGCGCTGACGATCCATTATGACAACCCGGAGGCGCCGGAGAACCTCGCGGCGCTGCGGCTGCCGCGGGCCTCGCGGGTGATCGTGCTCGGCGGCGACGCGGACGCGCGCGCGACCACCAGCTACGACCCGCTGCGGATCGCCCGCGCGGTTCATCAGGCCTGCGCGCGCGACCCGATCAACCTCGCGGTCCAGGGCCCGGCCGCGCTCGCGGCGGCGCACCGGTCGATGAGCGTCGCCTCGACCTCGGGCGCGACCGGCCGCGCCCCGCTCGCGCTGCCCGTCACGCTCGTCGAGACCTCGGAGGCCGAGCCCGACGAGATCTTCGAACCATTCAGCGCGTGGCTGGTGCCCGTCGACAGCCGCCAGCTCGGCTACACCTGGCTCGCGACCGCCTGCCGCGACCCCGCGTTCGCCGAGTTCTTCAGCGGCATCGCGGCGTTCAGCGACGCCAACGCCGAGGTCTACACCATCGCCTTGCCGGCCGCGTGCCACGGCCAGAGCTGGCGGGCGCTGCGACGCTCGCTGTACGCGGTGCCGGCCGGGCCGGAGCGCGGCGGGGGCATCGTGCCGCTGGGACTGTACCGGGCGACGCTCAGCGAGCAGACCCGCCGACCGGGCGCCCACGCCGACCTGCGCACGCGCCTGCTGATAAACCCAGGGCTCGAGACGACGATCTCCGGCGGCGACCTGCTGGTCGCGCTGTGCGAGGACGAGGCCGAGCTGCGGCGACTCGTGCGAGCGCTGCGGCCGACCACCCACGCTTGAACCGTCGATCGTCGATATCGATCGTCGACGAAGACGTCGCCGACCCGCGGGCTCGCTGGGGTCCCGGGCCCGCTTGACGCCCCGCGCCGGCGCGGGTAACCCGGTCGCATGCGGAGCCGCTCCACCCTGCTCGCGAGCCTCGCGGTCCTGTCGGCGTGTTATTCGGGACCGTCGCAGGACGACGCGGCCAGCGACGCGACCGTCGGGACCACGCACGGCGCGACCGCGTCCACCGGCGCGCCCGGGCCGGGCGACACCGGCGAGCCGACGACTGGATCGGCGACGAGCTCCGGCGCCGTGACGCTGACCTCGGCTGGCTCGACGGACATGTCCGAAGGGCCAGCCAGCAGCGGCGGGCTCGCGGGCGGGACGACGAGCGCGGACCCGGACACCGGCGTCGCGGAGACCGGCGAGCCGGGCACGGAGACCGGCGCGCCGGGCACGACGGACACCGGGGACCCGCCGCCCGACGAGGCCGCGAAGCTGTGTCAGCGCTGGAACGCCGACCGCGCGCAGCTCGGCGAGGGCACGTGGAGCGGCAGCGTCGACGCCTGCGACCCCGGCACCGTCTCGCAGGACGGGCGGGACAACGCGCTGCGCCTGGTCAACCTCTATCGCTTCATCGCCGGGCTGCCGGCGGTCACGGAGGACCCGGCGCGGACGACCAAGGCCCAGGCCTGCGCGCTGATGATGCACGCCAACGGCCAGCTCAACCACGCGCCGCCGATGAACTGGAAGTGCTGGACCGCCGACGGCGCGGGCGCGGCGGGCCAGAGCAACATCTCGAGCACGCCGGGGGTGGTCGGGGTCGACCTCTACATGGTCGACCCCGGCAACGACACGACGATCGGCCACCGCCGGTGGATCCTCTCGAACAGCCTCGGCCCGGTCGGGCTCGGCTCGACGGCGGTGAACTCGTGCCTGATGGTGATCGGCGGCAACGGCAACGCCGGCAAGCCGTGGCTCGCGTGGCCGCCGCCCGGGCTGGTCCCGTACCAGGCGCTGCACGTCCCGACGATCGGGTGGGCCCACGTCGACCAGACCGGGTGGACGGTCCAGAGCGACGGCATCGACCTCAACGGCGCGACCGTGACGGTCAAGTCCGGCGGCGTCGACATGCCGGTCGCCGTCAACGCGCTCGGCCAGGGCTACGGCTCGACCTACGCGGTCCGCTTCGTGCCGCAGGGCTGGGCGGTCGAGCCCGGCGCGACCTACGACGTCACGCTCGGCAACGTCGCCCAGCCGATCGCCTACAGCGTCCAGATCGTCGACTGCCCGTGACGGCGCGCGCGGCGACGGCGGGCCCGTGTTACCGTCGCCGCCCGCATGTGGACCCCGCCGCAGAGGCTGCGACACGCCGTCCCCGAGGCCCGCTGGCCGACCGCCGACGAGGCCGCCCGCAGCCGGTGGTTCTCACCGATCGACCACGGCGCGCTGCACCTCGAGCAGCGCACCTGGGTCCCCGCGATGGTCCCCTGGCGCGCGACCGACGACGGCCTCGTCACCGATGACGTCGTCGACTGGTACGCCCGCTTCGCCGCCGGCCGCCCGGGCGCGCTCGTCGTCGAGGCGACCGGCATCCGCGACGTCCCGTCCGGCCCGCTGCTGCGCATCGGCGACGACCGCTTCATCCCCGGCCTCACGCGCCTCGCCGCGGCCGTGCGCGCCGCCAGCGGCGGCCACACCCGCCTGTTCATCCAGCTGATCGACTTCCTCGCGGTCAAGCGCCGCCCGCCGCCCGACAAGTTCTTCGCCCGCTTCCTCGCCGTCGACGCCGGCCACCGCGCGCGCCTGGCCGCGCGCTCCGGCGAGCCGCGCTGGCTGGACGCCCCGGAGGCCGAGCTGCGCGACCACCTGCTGGCCCAGGGGCCAGGTCTCTGGGGACATGTCCTGACGGACAGGGAGCTGCGCGACCTCGAGTACGGCCAGCGCGAGCAGGTCACCGACCTCGCGCTGGCGCACGTGCGCGCGCTGCCGGAGGCGCTGCCGGGCCTGTTCGCGGACGCGGCCGGGCGCGCGCGCGCGGCCGGCTTCGACGGGGTCGAGCTGCACTACGCGCACGCCTACACGATGGCCAGCTTCCTCTCGCGGACCAACACGCGGACCGACGGCTACGGCGGCTCGCTGCCCGGGCGCGTGCGCCTGCCGCTCGAGGTGATCGCGGCGGTGCGGCGGCGGGTCGGCGCCGACTTCGTGCTCGGGTGCCGGATGCTCGGCGACGAGGTGATCGCCGGCGGCAGCGACCTCGACGACGCGGTGTGGTTCGCGCGCAGCTTCGCCCGCGCGGGCCTCGACTTCATCAGCGTCTCGAAGGGCGGCAAGTTCGACGACGCCGGGCAGCCGAAGGTCGGCGAGGCCGTGTACCCCTATACCGGCCCGAGCGGCTACGAGTGCATGCCGACGGTGATCTCCGACGAGCGCGGCCCGTTCGCCCGCAACCTGCTGCTGTCCGCGGCGATCCGCGCCGGCATCCGCGGCGAGCAGCTCGCCACCCCGGTCGTCGCCGCCGGCGGCTTCAACAGCTTCGACCAGGCCGAGGCCGCGCTGCAGGCCGGCCACGCCGACATCATCGCCGCCGCCCGCCAGAGCCTCGCCGACCCCGACTGGTTTCTAAAAATTTCGCTGGGCCGCGGCGACGCCGTGCGCCGCTGCAAATATACGAACTACTGCGAGGCCCTCGACACCAAGCACAAGCAGGTCACCTGTCAGTTGTGGGACCGCGTCGAGCTCGACGCGCCGGACGTGACGCTGTCGCACGACGGCAAGCGCCGCCTGCTGCCGCCGCCCTGGCGCCGCTGAGCGCCGATCGGCGCGGTTTGCCGGGTCGCGCGCGATCTGGCATAAGCGGGCCGATGCTCGAACGGCTTGAGCTGCACTGGCGCTACTGGGCGCAGCTCCGGGGATTGTCGAAAGAATGATCCGCGTGCAGCCGGCGCCGGAGCCCCGACCCCCCGGGCCCCGACCTCGACCGGCGACCCGGGCCGCACATCGCGCCGCGTGCGGCGAGCGTCGCGGAGCTTCCGTACGCGGAGCCGCGCGCCTACCGTACTGGACCGCCGCGCTCGACGCGTCGCACGCGGCCTACCGGGGGATATGCACCTACACCCCGGCGCCTCGGCCTCGACTCCCGCGAGTACCGGGACATGAACCGCAGATACTTCGAAGGTTATTACGCGCCAGAGGCCGGTAGACCTCGAGTGTCGCTCGAATTCCTCGAGACGCTGGCGCCGTTTCTCGCCCGGGAGGTCCGCCGTCAGGGCCGCCTGCGGCCCGAGGATCGGCCCGCGCTGCCCGAGCCATCGCAACGATAATCCGGGCAATTTGGCATATGAGATGAATTAGCACGATAGATGCGCCGTCACCGGTCGCATATCGTGCCGCGCCCGCCGCCGCCGCGCTCGCCGCTCAATCTGTGCACTGTGCCGCCGGGCGCGCCGCGAATAATTGTCTTTGCGGTGTAATTTGAGGTTTACTTATCTCTGCAGGTACCTTAGATTGTTGCGACGGGCCTTCGCGCCGCGCCCAGAGCGCAGCATGGGTGCACCGAGCATATTTTGAGGCGATGTGGCCGTCGCTCGCGCGGCGGTGTGCGTCGGCAAGATCGACGATATCGCGGTGCGTCGTCCGGGGACGGGACGACGCTCGCCGCGGTCCATAGGGGTGCATTGTGGGTGTGAAGGATGGCGACGCGCTCCGCGGGGGAGGGCGTCGCGGGTGGGACATCGGACCTCGCGCGGGTTGGCCGCGCGAGATCGGAGCCGGGATGCGTGCATTGGTGATGGCGTGCGTGGTCGTGGGTGCGATGGGTGTGTTCGCGGGTGAGGCCCGGGCGGCCGAGCCGGCGCATTTGAGCTGGGCGAAGCAGCTGGTGGCGACGGTCAAGCCGTCGGCCAACAACTACGGCGATCCGGCGCTCGTCTCGTGGTCGGGCAGCAACGGTCTGGCGTACAGCACCAACAAGACCAAGTGCGCCTCGCTGGTCACGCAGCTGCTCGAGCGGGCGTACGACCCGGACTTCGTCGGCTGGCTCGGGTGCACCAGCCCGCACGCGGCGACCTACCACGACGCGATCGAGGTCGAGGACGGGTTCACGCTGATCGAGTCGATCGCGGACGTGCAGCCGGGGGACATCGTGGCGATCAGCTACCTCGACGCGGGCTGCGAGAGCCTGAGCTGCGGGACCTTCGCGGGCTGCGCGACGAGCGGGCACGTGGCGGTCGTCGCCGCGGCCCCGAAGCTGCAAGCGGCGACCAGCCCGGTGATCGCCGGCACCGCCCAGTACGCGCTGACGATCATCGACTCCAGCACCTCGTATCACGGCACCGCCGACACCCGCTACCAGTCCGAGGTCGGCGGCGCGAACGACCAGGGGGTCGGGCGCGGCACGATGCGGCTGTATGTCGACACCCTCGACCCCGACCGCCCGATCGTCGGGTACAGCTGGAGCACCTCGTCCGGCTCGCTGTTTTACCCCCACGCCGCGCGCGACCTGGTGATCGGTCGCTACGCCGGGTGAGATTTGCTTGTGCCACGGGCGCGATCGCGCTATGCCCCGGGACATGAGCGACATGGTCATGTTCGGGATCATCGGCGGGGTGACGGCCTCGCTCGCGCTGTTCGTCGTCTCGCGGCGCGGCGCAAAGCTCGAGCCGCGCATCCTCGAGGAGCTGCAGAAGGCCGGCGGCTCGCTGCGCCTGCCCCAGCTCGTCGTCGCGGTCGGGCTCAAGGACTCGTTCATCAACCGCGGCAAGCTGATCCAGGCGGTCGCGCCGCTGGTCCGCCGCGGCGCCGTGGCCGAGGACGACGACCCCGCCGCGACCGCGCGCACCCGGCTCGAGCTCAAGACCTTCCGCCTCGTGCACTGACCTCGCGCGCTGGCCCCGTGCGTTCGGCGCCCGCGCGGGCCGGCGCCCGCGCGGGCCGGCGCCCGCGCGTGCGCGCATGACAGCCCGATCAGCGGACGAGCACCACGCCGAAGCCCGGGACGCTCTTGTCGCCGTTGTCGGGGGTGCAGCTGGCCATGTTGCCGACGACCTGCTGGGGCTGGCCGCAGCCGACGCCCTGGCCGCCGATGCCGAGGTAGGAGTCGGGCGAGGCGCAGTCGTTCTCCTGGTTGGTGACGATGCCGATGCGCATGCGGGCCCAGTTGCCGCCGCCGGGGTTGGCGTTGAAGCCCTCGCGGTTGCAGTTGGCTTGCAGCGAGCTGCCGGTGATGAGCGCCTTCCAGGCGGGGCGGCCGATCATCGTCGGGACGTAGAGGTTCGGGCTCATCAGCGCGAACAGCGAGGCGCCGGCGACCGGGAGCTTCTGGTACTTGAGATTCAGCGGGCCCATGCCGATCGGCGACTCCATGCCGATGAGCACGTCGGTGAACGCGATCGCGTTCCAGGTCTGGAGCTTGGCCTCGTTGCGGTCGAGGTCGGTGAAGCCGGTCTGGAACAGCGCGGCCGAGGTCCACAGCGGCGCGTCGTACATGAAGGTCGTCTGTGCGCCGCTGGCCTTGAGCGCGAGGGTCCAGCCGCCGCCGTCGAAGGTCATCTCGCAGTACGCGCTGAACTCCTTGATCGGGCCGACGCCGTCGGGGTCGAGCTTGTAGACGCCGCTCGCCGCCGTCGGGTCGGACGCGATGATCGCCTTGCAGCTCGGGGCCACCGCGCACGCGTTCATCGCCCCGCAGAAGCCCGTCCCGCAGTCGCCGCCGTCGACGCAACCGAGCCCGACGCCGCACTTCATGCACGCGCCGCCGCAGTCGACGTCGCTCTCGTCGCCGTCCTTGAGCTTGTCCTCGCAGGTCGGCGCCTTGCACTGAGCCGTGCACTCGTCGGCGTTGTCGAGGTTGCCGTCGTCGCAGTCCTCGACGCCGGTCTGCAGGAAGCCGTCGCCGCACGCCGCCGCCTTGCAGCCGGTCACGCACGCGTCGGCGTCGTCGGCGTTGCCGTCGTCGCAGTCCTCGACGCCGGCCTGGACCGCCTGGTCGCCGCAGGTCGCCGTCAGACAGGTGCTCAGGCACGCGTCGGTGTCGTCCGGGTTGCCGTCGTCGCACTCCTCCGCCGCCTGCTTGACCCCGTCGCCGCACGATCCCAGCGCGCACGCGTTGGTGCAGTCGTCGTCGTCGGCCTGGTTGCCGTCGTCGCACGCCTCGCCCGGGCCGACGAAGCCATCCCCGCACGCGGCCGTCTTGCAGCCGGCGACGCAGGTGTCGCTGTCGTCGGCGTTGGCGTCGTCGCACTCCTCGACGCCCGCCTGGACCAGGCCGTCGCCGCAGGCCGCGGCCTTGCACGCCGTGGTGCACGCGCCGTCGTCGGCGTTGGCGGCCCCGTCGTCGCAGTCCTCGCCCGGGTCGACGTTCGCGTCGCCGCACACCGGGTCCGGCCCGGTCGTCGTCATCGGCTCGGTGGTCGGCGCGTCGGTGGTCGTGCCGTCGGTCACGCCGACGCTGACCGACCCCTCGCTCGTCGTGCTGCCCGACGTCGTCGGCTCGCCGCTGGTCCCGTCGCCGGTGGTCGAGCCGATACCGGAGGAACCCCCGGAGCTGCTCGTGTTTCCACCTGTGGCCCCTGGACCATCATCGCCGCAGCCACCGAGGGCAGCGAGCGACAGCGCCAGAGTCATCGAAGTCCATCGCGTTTGTCTTCCCATCCCCGACCATCCCTTTAGGACCTCAGGCTAGGCCCCCCGGGAAACCGCGGTCAAGCCGGCGCTGCGCTCGCTCCAGCGCCAAAGCGCCCCGAAACGGTCGTCTGGCGCGGTCGGCGGACGCACGGATCGTTGACGCCCGCAGACCGGGAAGTCTACGATCGCGGGATGCCCTGCCCACGATTATACATTGCAAGCGTATCGCTCACCTTCGCGCTCGGGGGCTGCGGACCCGATCCGGTGGCCACATCGAGCGCGAGCGCGTCGACCGGCGACGAGGCCACCGCCTCGAGCACGGTGTCACCGACCGGCGGGACCGACACCGGCGGGACCGACACCGTCGCGCCGGTCACGGACGCGACATCGGCGACGACGAGCACGGACGCGACCACGACCGACGCGACCGACACCGTGCCGGTGACGATCACGGACACGACATCGGCGACGACGGGCACCGACGGGACGGACACGACCGACACCGCGGGCACGACCGGCCCCGCGCCCGTCGACTGCGGCGACGACGTCCAGTTCGCCGACGCCGCCTTCGAGGCGTACATCCGCGACCGGCTCGAGATCCCGGTGGGTCCGATCTCCGGCGCCGCGATGCAGACCCTCGAGTTCATCAACCTCGACCATCCGCACACCGGCGACCTCGCCGACCTCGCAGGCATCGAGTGCGCGACCGGCGTCACCAACCTGTTCGTCTCCGCTCAGCCGACGCTGACCGCCGGGGGCCTCGCGCCGATCGCCGCGCTCACCCAGCTCAAGGGCCTCCGGCTCCTCAACCTGCCCGTCAGCGACCTGTCGGCGGTCAGCGGGCTCGTCGCGCTGGAGGAGCTCGACCTGTACGGCAGCGACTTCGACGACCTGACGCCGATCGCCGGCCTGAAGGCGCTGCGCAGCCTCAGCGTCGACGAGCTCCCGGTCGACGAGCTCCCGGTCGCGGGCCTGACCAAGCTCGAGGTCCTCACGGCCAGCGAGACGCAGGTCTCGGATCTGAAGCCGCTGGCCGGGCTGACGACGCTGACGCGGCTCGAGCTGGCGGGCGCGCCGGTCGGCGACCTGACCCCGCTGGCGAAGCTCGTGAACATGCTCGAGCTCGACCTGGGCGGGACCGCGATCTCCGACCTCAAGCCGCTCGCGGGCATGAAGAAGCTCGCGGACCTCAATATCTCGAAGACGAAGATCAGCGACCTGTCCCCGCTCACCGGCCTGCCGATCACCTTGTTCGGCGGAAACCAGTGTCAGATCGTCGACGTCGCGCCGATCGCCAGCTGGCCCACGCCGCGCAACGTGGTCCTCGGCGACAACAAGATCGTCGAGATCGGCAAGCTCCTCGGCCCCGCCTGGCTCGTGCCCGACGACGATTGCGGGCACCTGTTCCTCGACGGCAACCCGCTGTCCGCCCAGGCCGAGAAGGACGTGTCCACCCTGTGCGCCAAGACGAAGCTGGAGATCTCGAGCCCGGCCGGCATCTGCGGCGGGACCCCGGGCTGCTTCAACCCGTGACGCGTCACGGCCCGCGCGTGGCCACGAACATCGCGTACTTCTCCTGGCCGTAGAGGAAGCGGTGAAACGCGAGCTGGCAGCCGTCGGCGGTGACGCTGCTCGGGCAGGTGATGCCCTGGCCCTCGTGCTTGATGCCGGTCTTCGCCGGCGTGGCCCACGGCTTGTCGCGCGCGGGCCGGGTCGTGTACCAGATGCCGACGACGTCGTCGACGTTCATCGCGTCGAGCGTCGCGGCGTCGGTGCTGCCGAAGAACATGCGCAGGCCGTCGGGTGAGAGGGTCGGGCAGATCGCCATGCCGAGCGGCGCGACCGTCGGCGTGACGTCGAGCTTCGCGTCGACGAAGTCGCCGCCCGGCTTTGGCACCTCGCGCATGAACTGATGGAAGCGAAACGACGTCTTGGGGAACAGCGGCGGGATGGCGGGGCCGTCGTTGCGCGCGACGACGAGGAGCTGTCCGTCGCTCGTCGCGGTGATCACCGATACCTCGCCCGCGCTCGCCACGGGCAGCATCGCCGGCTTGGCGAACTGCCCCATCGCCGGCACGAACTCCGCCGAGTAGACGTCGTTCTTGCTCGAGAGCAGCATCTCCTGGCCGTCGAGCACGACCTGGGGATAGCCGGCCTCCACATCGCTGCCGGGCCACAGCCCGAGCTGCTTGCCGTTCGGGAACTCGCCCACGTCGCCGCCGCGGTCCGAGACGAAGACGCGCCGGGGTGAGAGCGCCACGTAGTAGATACGCGTGGCGTCGGGCGTGATGAACGGGTCGCCGGGCTCGACATCGGCGAACTTGTCGAGCTTCATGCCGTCCTCCGGCCAGCCGGCGGCGCCCTGCGGCCAGCACTCGACCGGCGCGCCGGTATCACCGCTCGAGCCGGTGTCCGGATCCACGGTCGTCGCGTCGCCGGTGTCGCTGCTGGTTTCGCTGTTCGAGGTGGTGAGGTCCGTGGTGGTCGCACCCGAGGTCGACGAGCCCGAAGATTCGCTGTCGATCGCCTGGGTCGGGTCGGACGGGCCGGTGCTGGTGCTCGCGTCGGTGGTCGTGGCGGTCGTGACGGCGCCGGTGGTCGGCGCCGGCGGACCGCTGGTCCCGGACGGGCCGCCGGTGCTCTCCGCGGCCGTCGCCGTCGCGTCGGCGTTGTAGCCGGGGTTCGGTCGCGTGCAGGCCACGAGCAGGAGGGCGACAGGGAGCGACGTCCGCATCACCATGGCGTAGCTCGATACTGAACGAATGTGAAGGCGCGAACGGTGTCAACATTGCGGCGCGAGCACACGTCGGGCGCGGGCGTCCGTGCGGCCGGGGCCCGGCTTCGCGCGCGATCAGGCATGATCTTCGCTGGAGCATTTCATGAAGGATCGCCGCCGCTGTCCGCCGCACTCGTTCGTCGCGCCCTCGACCGCCGCATGGCTGGCGCCGTTGCTCGCGGCGACGCTCGGCTGCGGCGCAGAGCCAGCCGGCGGCGGGCAGACGGCCGCGGCCGACGACAGCACCTCCGGTACCACCGCCGACGCCGCCACCGCCTCGTCGGGCACGACGGCGGCGGCCGCCTCCAGCGGCGAGCCCACGGGCCCGGACGCGACCGCCAGCGGCGATGACGACGACGCGACGAGCGGTCCCTCGCCGACCGATGGCGGTGACGCGACGAGCGGAGATTCGGGGGACAGCGGAGATACCGGAGATACCGGCGAGGTCTATCCCGAGCCGGACTGGGAGCCGGGCCTGCCCGAGGATCACGGCCTGAGCGGACGGGGTCTGGCGGCGATGGCCGCCGTCGCCGAGCAGAGCGACTCGAACTGCCTGCTGGTCACGCAGGGCGGGATCGTGGTCGGCGAATGGTACTGGAATAATTTCGGCCCCGAGGTCGACCAGGACAACGTCTATTCGGTGACCAAGTCGATCACGAGCGCGCTGGTGGGCATCGCCGTGGAGCGCGGCGAGCTCGACATCGAGGCGCCCGCGGGCTTCACGGAGTGGAAGGGGGGCGCGAGCGAGGGCGTGCTGCTGCGCAACCTGATCAGCAACGACTCCGGCCGCGCGTGGACTTTTAATAGCGACTACGTCCAGATGGGCGTCCAGCCCGACCAGACGCAATACGCGATCGACCTCGGGCAGGACAAGCCGCCGGGGACGTGGTGGGAGTACAACAACGCCGCGATCCAGACGACCGAGCGGGCGCTCGCGCTCGCCACCGGCGCCAACGTCGGAGACTACGCGCAGGAGCGCCTCTTTGAAAAAATTCACATGACGGCGAAGATGGGCCACGACGGCGAGGGCAACGCGCTGACGTATCAGGGCGTCTCGGCGTCGTGCCGCGACCTGGCGCGCCTCGGGTATCTGTACCTGCGCGGCGGTCGCTGGGCCGGCGGCGTTCAGGTCGTGCCCGAATGGTGGGTGGCAGAGACGATCACGCCGAGCACCGCGCTCAACAGCGCGTACGGCTTCATGTGGTGGCTCAACCGGCCGGGGCACTGGGTGCTCCCGTCGGCGCCGCTGCGCACCGAGGGCGACGGCAAGCTGATCCCCGCCGCGCCCGACGAGATCTTCATGGCGGTCGGGGCCTTCGGGCAATACGTGGTCGTCGATCCGACCAGAGATTCGGTGTGGGTGCGACTCGGCCCGCTCGACCTCGTCGACACGACCGGCTTCGGCAAGCTCAAGGACCTCTGGGCGGCGTTCGCTGCGGCGCAGCTGCCCTGAGCCCCGGGATCGGCCGGGCGCCGAGCACGAAGGGCAGCAGCCGCGCGATGTTGCGGGCGTCGTCGATCGCGCGGTGGTGCGTGCCGGAGAACGACAGCCCGACCCGCCGCAGCGCCTGCCCGGTGCCGTATTGCCGCGACTCCCCGAGGACCTTTGAAAAGGCCTCCTTGAGGTTCAGGTGGCGCTCGCCGAGCGGGAGCTTGACGCGGTGGCGGGCGGCGTCGCGGCGAAACTGGTTCCTGTCATAGCCACCCCACGAGCAGAACAGCGCGTCCTTGCCGCGCATGAAGGCGGCGAGCGCCGCGATCGCCTGGGGAAAGCGCGGCGCCCGCTCGACGTCCGCCTGCGTGATCGTCGTCAGCTCGGTGCAGAACGGGGTGAGCACGCGATGCCGCTGTGGTTTGATGAAGGTCTGGAATTCGGGCCCCGGAGCGAGGGTGGCCGCGTCGACGAGCACAGCCCCGATCTCGATGATCTCGGACTCGTCGCGGGGGATCGAGTCGTCGTCGCAGCAGGTCGCCTCCAGGTCGATGATGATGTAATTCGCGGGTGACATGATAACTCTCTGTATGGATGTAGTTTTAAGCGACGGCGCCGCCGGTGTCACGGACACGATCCCGGACATCCCGGCCGCCGGGCCGGGTCGCTGGCGCGCAGACGCCTCCGGCCTCCGGTAGCGCGATACAGGGTCGGTGAGGGCGCCCGCGGCTATCCGGGCAGGCGACGCCGAAGCACGTGATATCGAGGCTACTCGGCGACCGCGACGGACGGGCGCGCCGGCGTATCGGGGTAGAACTGCGAGAACCACCGGCGCAGGCGCATGATGGGCCCGTCTTCCTGGACGAGGATCGGGCGCTCGCGGTGGATCTTGTGCTCCCAGATCTCGACGTCGTTGCGCCACTGCGACACCCAGTTGCCGACCACGTAGGAGACCAGCCAGCGCGGGATCTTCGGGTCGGCGAACCAGTGGAAGTCGACCTTTTGCTCGAGGGGGGCGAGCGGGAGGTGGGTCTGGAACATCAGGATCTCGCCGACGTCGGGGATCGTGAAGCGGAAGGTGACGACGCCGGCGGGGCCGCAGAAGGTGATGAGGGCGCTCGCGCGGGTGCGCTCGATGAAGCGGCCGAAGACCTTGAGGATCGCGTTATTCTTAAAATAGGCGATGTGCTTGTTGGCGGGGTCGGTGTCGAGCTCCCACAGGGCGTCGTGGCGGATCGTGATGCCGGGGACGATGAGGCGGGTCCAGGGCACGAACATCTTGCCGTGCAGCGGGGCGAAGTGGGCGAAGTCGACGCTGTTCTCGGCGAACTCGAGCAGGTGCATGCGGACGACCGCGGCGTCGTGCTTGCCGCGGTAGACCAGGCGGCCGTCGTCGATGTCGGGGATGCGCAGCATGTCGTACGGCGGCGGGGCGCCGGTGTCGACGTTGGCGCCGCCGCGGTGGTAGATGAAGATCTGGCCGTAGCGCTCGCAGGTCGGCCAGGTCTGCTGCTGCGCGCGCACCGGCAGGCGCTTGGCGTAGGGGACGTGGGCGACGTGGCCGTCGCCGGCGAGGCGCCAGCCGTGGAACGGGCACTCGACGGTCCCGGACTTGACGCAGCCGCCCGAGAGGTTGGCGCCGAGGTGCGGGCAGAAGGCGCCCATGGCGTGGACGCCGTCGTCGACGTCGCTGCGCCACACCAATATCTGCTGGCCGAGGCACTCGACGTAGCGCATGCCGCCGCGCGGCAGCTCGGCCGTCAGCGCGACGCGGTACCAGCCGTCCGGGAACGGCGGTGGATAGGAGCGCTCGCGCATCGCGGTCGACGGTCGGGTCAAGGCCATGAGGCGGCGAGTGTAGCGGGCGCGCCGCTGTCGACAGCCAAGAAAACGGCGTCCGAAAAAGTTGCGGGCACCGGACCCCATGCGCACACGGGGTCCGGCGGGCGGGGGCGCGCGGGCCCTCAGCCCTTCTTCGTCTCGAGGTCGATGATCGAGAAGACGGCGCCGTAGGGGTCGGAGACCACCGCGATGCGGCCGTGCGGCGAGTCGAAGGGGCCGTGCATCAGGTTGCCGCCGAGCTGCTTGATCTTCGCCACGCTGGCGTCGCAGTCGCCGACCGCGAAGTAGGTCATCCAGTGCGGCGGGATGTCGCCCCACTCGGAGCCCATCTTCATGCGGCCGCACACGTCGCGGTCGCCGGTCTTCCACACCGTGTAGTCGAAGCGCTCGCCGTCGCCGATCTGGGTCTGCGTGAAGCCGAAGATGCCGGCGTAGAACCGGTCCGCCGCGGCGCCGTCGCGGGTGTTGACCTCGTGCCAGCACATCGCGCCGGGCGTGCCGAACAGCTCGGCGCCGCGGTGGTCGCCGGGCTGCCAGCAGCCGAAGGCCGCGCCGGTCGGGTCGACCGCGAACATCATCCGGCCGCTGCCAGGGATGTCCATCGGCGGGAACAGCAGCGTGCCGCCGGCCTGCGTGACCTCGCGGGCGGTCGCCTCGATGTCGCTCGACTTGAGGTACACGCTCCACACCGTCGGCATCTCCATGCCGGGCTGTTTCGGCGCGATGCCGGCGACCATCTTGCCGCCGAGGCGGCACATCGCGTAGTGGCCCATCGCCGGGTCGCCCGCGTCGAAGGTCCAGTCGAACAGGCCGCCGTAGAAGCGCTGCGCGCCGGCGAGGTCGGGGGTGTTGAGGTCGACCCAGCAGGGGGCTCCCTCGGGGTATTCGTGAGATGGCGTCGTTTGAGTCATTGGGGGGTCTTTCCGCGCGACTTCGCCCCGACTACTCCGGGCCTGCGGGGGCTGTCAACCCCGCCGGGCAGTTTCGCGCGCCCGCCGATCGCAACGGCGTTCGTGCGGCCAACGGGTCGCGCGACGAAGTCGCGGGCCGCGGCCGCGAATTTGTCCGGCTCCAGGTCTTCACGCGGGGCTGGCGAACGCGAGGGCCGTCCACTGCAGGACCTGCCAGATCGCGAGGCCGACGAGCGCGCCGAGGTCGGACACGCGGTGATACTCTTGCGCCGGGCCGCGGCTTCCTCGATAACCGCGCTCATGTTCACGCGGTTCATGCGGCCCTCGACCTTCGCGCCCGTCCTCGCCCTCTGCTGCGCTTGCGGTGCCGATCCGGACGAGACGACCGCGGGGAGCTCGACCGGCGCGGCGAGCGACGCGAGCAGCACGGGCGCGGCCACTGTCCCATCCTCGTCGACCGGCGCCGAGGTGCCGACGACGGGCGGCACGAGCGAGGGCTCGGGGACCACGGGCGCGGCGGAGGACATCGACATGCAGCCCGGGGACTTCACGTGCATCCTCGAGTGGGACAAGGTGCGAAAGTTTCGCATCACCAACATGCTCGGGCACAAGGACGAGACACTCGCGGTCGCGGCGGACCCTGGCAACGGGCCGTACCCGGTCGGCACGGTGATCCAGCTGATCCCCAACGAGGCGATGGTGAAGCGCGCCCCGGGCTTCGCGCCGGACAACAGCGACTGGGAGTTCTTCGCGCTCGAGACCAGCGCCGACGGCACGACGATCATGGCGCGCGGCACCAAGGACGTCATCAACGGCTTTGGCGGCAACTGCTTCGGCTGTCACGCCCAGGCCGAGGCGAAGTGGGACCGCGTGTGCGAGGAGGGCCACGGCTGCGATCCGCTGCCGCTGACGCCCGACCAGATCGACAAGGTCCAGATGGGCGACCCGCGCTGCAAGTGAGCCGCGAGGCCATGGCCGTCGACCTTCCAGCCGCTCGTTTGGCCGCTGCCCGTGAGCGCGCGTTCGCCGACGCGGACGACCTCGTGCTCGTCCCGCCCGACGGCCGCGAGCGAGTCGTCCACGCCGCGATCGGCGACCCGCAGGCCCCGCTCGACGTCTTCCTGGAGATCCTCGAGCGGCACGGGTTGCTCGGGGACGACGGGCGGCTCGCGCCGGACGTCGCGCTGGTGTCGATGGGCGACCACTTCGACTGGGGCACGGCGGCGCAGCGCGAGCAGGCCACGCGCGAGGGCCTGGCGGTCCTCGCGTGGCTCGCCGCGCACCCGCCCGACCAGGTCCGCATCGTGCTCGGCAACCATGACCTCGCGCGGGTCGGCGAGCTCGCGGGCTTCGACGACGACGGGTTCTCGCGGGCGCGCGCCGAGGCCGACCTCGCGTATCGCGGCGGCGACGTCGACCGCGGGCTCGAGGCGGCGCTGCTCGCCCGCTGGCCCGCGGCGCCGAGCGCCGAGGTGCTCGCGCGCGACCTGTCGTGCTTCAGCGCGGCCCAGCGGGCGCTGGTCACCCGCCTGCTGCGCGCGCGGCGGGCCCGGCTGGCGCACGCGTTCGATGACGGGTTGTTGCTGCTGCACGCCGGCGTGACGACGGCGGAGCTCGGCCCGCTCGGCGCGGCCGACGGCGACGCGCACGCGATCGCGGCGGCGCTCGGCGAGTTCCTCGACGCGCGCGTCGACGCGTGGACCGGCGCGGGCCCGCTGGACCTCGCGCCGCTGCACGAGCACGGCTCGGCGCGCGGCGGCGAGGCGAAGGGCATGCTGTTTCATCGCCCGGCGCAGGCGGGGGCCGACCGCGTCAAGCGGCGCTTCGACCCGCGCGCCCTGCCGCGCGGCGTGGCCCAGGTCGTCGGCCACATCCACGACCGGAAGTGCCGCGAGCTGCTGCCGACGTGGGCCGACGCGGCGCCGCCGGTGCACGGCCGGCTGCGCTCGCTGAGCCTCGCCGGCGCCGCCCCGCGCTACCGCGTCGGCTGCGACCCGGACGCGGCGCTGTACTTCGTCGACGGCGCGATGAACCGCGGCGCGCCGGCGGCGTACGAGCTGTTCGACCTGCGGCGGCGCGGGCCGCTGACGCCGCGCGCGCCCGGGTGATCGCCGGTGCGCGGGCGGGCGCTCGCGGGAGATCGCGGCGGGCCGAAGCAGCGAGCGGGCGGTCGGACGCGCTCGCTCGCGGCCGTGCGGCGGCTCGGGGGCGGCGGCCACCGCGACGGCGACGCCGCCCGCGCGTCGCCGGGGTCGCGGTCGCGCGAGAGGGGCGGCAATGGTCGTGGACATCGCGGCCTCGAGTTGGAGAACCTGTGATATGAGGGCGGCGCGACGCGGCCGGCGAGCCGCTCGGGACCGCAGCTGAACTCTGTTTCCAGGTGTTTTCTATGCACATCCGTCCGCTCGGCAGCTCCGGCCTCCATGTGTCCCAGATCGGCCTCGGCGGGATGCCGCTCTCGATCGCGGGGCGACCCGCGCGCTCCGAGGCGATCAAGGTGATCCACGCGTCGCTGCGCGCCGGGGTCACGTTGATCGACACCGCGGACGTGTACTGCCTCGACCAGTCGGACATCGGCCACAACGAGAAGCTGATCGCCGACGCGCTGGCGCAGCTGACCCAGCGCGGCGAGGTGCTGGTGGCGACCAAGGGCGGGCTGCAGCGGCCGGGCGGCGCGTGGGTGACCGACGCGCACCCGCGGCGCCTCAAGTCCGCGTGCGAGGCGAGCCTCAAGGCGCTGCGCCTGCCGACGCTGCCGCTGTATCAGCTGCACGCGGTCGACGGCGAGGTGCCGCTCGAGGACAGCGTCGGCGCGCTGATGGAGCTGCGGCGCCAGGGCAAGATCACGCACATCGGGCTCAGCAACGTCAACGCGGCCGAGCTGAGGCGGGCGATGGCGGTCGCGCCGATCGTCAGCGTGCAGAACCGCTGCAGCGTGTTCGATCGCCGCGACTTCAGCAACGGCCTGGTGGCGCTGTGCGCCGCGGAGAAGATCGCCTATCTCGCGTACAGCCCGGTCGGCGGCGGGCGGGGCAAGGGGCGCGTGGCCGACGACCCGACGCTCAAGGCGGTCGGGGCGCGCCACGGGGTCTCGCCGTTTCAGGTCGCGCTCGCGTGGCTGCTTGTGAAGTCGCCGAATGTCATCCCGATCCCGGGCGCCAGCAAGATCACCAGCGCGCTCGACAGCGCGGCGGCCGACGCACTGCGGCTCGGCGCCGACGACCTGGCGACGCTGGACCGGGCGTTCCCCGTCTGACGCTCGCCTCGCGCGGGCCGCCTCCCGGCCCCGCGCGAAAAATGGTAGAGCCGGGGTGAGATGCACGCCCTGTGGTTCATGCTCCTCGCGCTCGCCGTGCTGGCGATCGCGTACCGCTATTATTCGGCGTTCCTGGCGGCGAAGGTGCTGGCGCTCGACGCCGGGCGGGTGACGCCGGCGCATCGATTCAAGGACGGGCAGAACTTCCACCCGACGCACCGCTGGGTGCTGTTCGGGCACCACTTCGCGGCGATCACCGGGGCGGGTCCGCTGGTCGGGCCGGTGCTCGCGGCGCAGTTCGGGTTTCTCCCCGGCTACATGTGGATCCTGTTCGGGGTGGTGCTCGGCGGGGCGGTCCACGACTTCGTGATCCTGACCGCGTCGGTGCGGCGGGGCGGGCGGTCGCTGGCGGAGATCGCCCGCGAGGAGCTCGGGCCGCAGGTCGGGCGCGTCGCCGCGGTGGCGATCCTGTTCATCGTCGTCATCGCGCTGGCGGGGCTCGGGCGCGTCGTCGTCGGCGCGCTGGCCGAGAGCGCGTGGGGGGTGTTCACGATCGGCGCGTCGATCCCGATCGCGCTGGCGATGGGGCTCTATATCTACAAGATGCGCGGCGGCAGCGTGCGCGCGGTCCGGCAGGCGACGGTCGTCGGCGTCGCGCTGCTGCTGCTGTGCGTCGTGTTCGGCAAGCAGGTCCAGGACTCGAGCCTCGGGGCCTACCTGCGGCTCGACGAGGTCACCATCACGCTGCTGATCGCCGCGTACGGGTTCGTCGCCAGCGTGCTGCCGGTGTGGATGTTGCTGTGCCCGCGCGACTATCTCTCGTCGTACATGAAGATCGGCACGATCCTGCTGCTGGTCGCCGGCATCGTGCTGGTGAACCCCGTCATCGAGATGCCGATGATCAACACGATCGGGCCCGGCGAGGTCGACGTCGGCGGCGAGGTGTTCCCGGCGGTCGTGCGCGGCTCGCTGTTCCCGTTCGTGTTCATCACGATCGCGTGCGGGGCCATCTCCGGGTTTCACGCGCTGATCTCGAGCGGCACCACGCCGAAGATGGTCGACCGCGAGACCGACATCCGCCCGATCGGCTACGGCGCGATGCTGATGGAGGGGCTGGTCGGCATCACCGCGCTGCTCGCCGCGACCGCGCTGCCGCCCGCGGATTACTTCGCGATCAACACCGACCCGAAGATCGCCGTGATCGCCGGCCCGGCGGCGCCGGGCCTCGCCCGCAGCGCGGACGAGCTCGCGGCCGCGATCCCGGCGATGACGGACGGCGACCGCGAGCGCCTGGGCGTGACGGACGGGCGGGCGCCCGCGGGGGCGGTCGTCAAGCTGTCGGACGCGCTGCGGCTCTCGAACGGGGCGCTCGGGGCGCTCGGCTATCACGTCGCGCCGGGCGAGGCGCACGCGACCGAGCTGACGGCGGGGGACTTCGCGCGGATGGGCGTGCGCGTCGAGGACCTGCCGACGCTGGCGGACGCGACCGACGAGGTGATCGCGGCGCGCACGGGCGGGGCGGTGTCGCTGGCGGTCGGCATGGCGCGGGTGTTCTCGGGGCTGCCGGGGATGCGCCAGTTGCTCGACTACTGGTACCACTTTGCGATCATGTTCGAGGCGCTGTTCATTTTGACGACGATCGACACCGGGACGCGGGTCGGTCGGTTCCTGCTGCAGGAGGCGCTGGGGCGGCGCTGGCCGCGGCTCGGGGACACGTCGTGGCCGCCGGCCGCGGCGCTGGCGTCGGGGCTGCTGGTGGCGGCGTGGAGCTACTTCATCTTGACCGGGTCGATCGCCACGATCTGGCCGATGTTCGGGATCGCCAACCAGCTGCTGGCATCGGTGGCGCTCGCGGTCGGCACGACGATCCTCCTGCGCGAGGCGAGCCGGCCGGCGTACGCGTGGGTCACCCTCGGGCCGCTGATCTTCGTCGCCGGCACGACGATCACCGCCGGGCTGCGCTCATTGGTCGAGGTCTACGTGCCGATGATCCGGGTGCCCGCGACCGCGACGATGGGCGTCGTCAACACGACCGTCACCACCACGCTGCTGCTGTGCGTGCTGGCGATCCTGACGATGAGCGCGCGCCGCTGGCGGCAGATCATCGCTTCGCGAACGGATCTCTGAGGCCGGTCGCGGGGTCGAGGTCCGACGGCCGGTCCGGCCTGGTCGCGGGCCTGGTGTCCGCTTTTGTGTCGGTCTTGGGGTCGGGGACCGCGGCCGGGGCCGCGTCGAGGCGGACCTTGGTGCGCAGCTCCGGGACGCGCGTGTCGTCCGGGCTCAGCTCGATGAACTTGCGCGCGTGGTGCTGGGCCTCCTCGAAGATGCCGGCGTCCCACGTCAGGTGGGCGAGGTTGTAGCGGGCGGCGGCGTAGCGCGGGTCGGCCTTGAGCGCGGCGAGGTAGCGGCTGCGGGCGCTGTTGTACTCGCCGCGGCGCTGGGCGATGAGGCCGAGGTTGTAGAGGACGGGCGCGTCGGCGGTGTCGGCGAGCGGGGCGAGCAGGCGCGACGCGGCCTCGAGGTCGTCGCGCAGGATCGCCAGCTTCGCGGCGAGCAGCGTCGCGTCGCGCCCGGCGCCGCCCGCGAGCGCGGCCTCGACCTCGGTGCGGGCCTCGACGTGGCGTCCGGCGGCCTCGAGCTCGAGCGCCGTGAGGTAGTGGCGATCCGCCTCGGCGGTCGCGGCCTGCGGTGGGGCCGCCGGCTTCGGCGCCGCGGGCGAGGCGTCGACGGTGGATGAAGGCGCGCCGCCGCAGGCGATCAGCAGCGCGAGCAGAGGGGAGGCGAAGGATGCGGTGATTCGGCGGGACGACATCAGGGCGGGACCTCGGCCCGCGGGCACGCAGTTCTTAGCACGTTCGTCGGCGCCGAAGTCGGGCGGGCGGCGGCTCGCGGGCGCGGTCGCGCCCGCGGGCTGCACCTGACTCTCGGGACATGTCGTTACGTTGTTATCATGGAGTCGGCGCGCGCGTTCGGGCGTGGGGGACGACGGCCTCGTATTGTGGTCGCGGTCGTCGGGCTGATATATTGCGGCCCGTTAGAGTCTTGATGCGCGAAACTAGACAACGAAAGGGAGTGGGAAGCATGCGCCGAGCCGCACACACGAGCAGGTGGTGGGGTCCGGTCGTTGTGTTGGGAGCGCTGTTGGGCGGGGCGTGCGGAGACGACGCGACCGTGGTGACGGATACGGCGAGCGGGACGGGGACATCGATGGGGACGACGGAAGAGCCGCCCACGACGATCACGCCGACGACGGATCCGACGACGGGGACGCCGACGACGGATCCGACGACGACGACGATCACGCCGACGACGGATCCGACGACGACGACGGATCCGACGACGACGGACACGACAGGGCCCGTGACGATCACGACGAACGACACGGAGACCACGGACACGACGACGGGCACGACGACGGACACGACAGGTACGACGACGGACACGACGACTGACACGACGACGGACACGACGACGGGCAACGAGCTGGTCGGGAAGTCGGTGACCCAGACGGTGAACGCGGGAGAGGTGGCCACGAGCCCCAACTTCCGCATGGTGTTCACGCTGGGCCAGCCGACGCAGAACCAGGGAATTTACACTTCTGACAATTTCCGACTTCAGGGTGGCCTGATCGGAGCCAACGGGAATCCTCCATGAAGAAGACTTACAGTGGGATGAGGCAGTGGTTGATGGGGACGATGGTCGCCGCGGCGGCCTTCTTGACGACGACGGCGGCCCGGGCTGACGTGCCGCAGGTGGTCACGCACCAGGGCCGTCTGTTCGACGCGCTCGGTGACCCGGTGGTCGCGCCCCAGGACATCAAGTTCACGATCTACGACCTCGAGGCCGACGG
>Ga0075163_10001717_pt1 | contig 29570 bp, 25 predicted proteins | sample JI1023141ADNA_FD_71478 | JGI IMG/M metagenome (GOLD analysis project Ga0075163, IMG submission 71478) | Wastewater effluent complex algal communities from Wisconsin, to seasonally profile nutrient transformation and Carbon sequestration -... | ecosystem: Engineered > WWTP > Effluent > Algae...
GTTCTTGCCGTACAGGGCGATGAACTTCGCGAAGCCGGCGTCGAACGAACCCGCCAGGTTGAATTCCTTGAAGTCCGGCGACGCGCCGATGTCGGTCTTGCCGGCGGCAACGGCCACGGCGAAGGGACCTGCGGCGTAATTGACGCGACCACCGGTGTACTTCTGGCCAGGTTGGTTCTCGCCCGGGGCGACTTGCAGCCACACCCACAGACCACCCGCGTTCAGGTGGTAGGCGACGGTATTGTTCGCGCGGACCTGGGTCACGGCACCGGAGCCCAGCGCAGACCAGTAGTTGGTGGCAGCGCCGACACCGTTGGTGCCAAAGGTGTCGTAAGCCGTGTTCGACCAGAAGGTCGGGGTGTAGTCGCGGCCAAGGCGGATTTCGCCGAAACCACCGATCAGGCTGGCGGTCGCACGACGGTTCCAGCTGGCGGCAGCAGCACCGGGAATGCCGTTGGCACCACCCTGGTTGCCGACGTCAGCGGCCAGGCCACCTTCGATCCAGAAGCCGGCCTTCAGGCCGCCACCGAGATCTTCGATACCGCGGAAGCCCAGGCGGCTGCTGGCGTTGCCGTCAGTGCTCATCGTCTTGCGCGAGCCTGCCGAGCCGTTGTCGACGTTGCGCAGGTTCAGGTCGACGACGCCGAAGAGGGTCACCGAAGACTGGGCCGACGCGGCGCCCGCGAACGCGGTCAGCGCGGCGAGGGCGAGCAGAGATTTTTTCATTGCAGCTATCTCCTAGGTTGAACAAGAGGTCCCGATCATGAGGTTGACCCGGCGACGGGTGATCAGGCCAACCTCCTCAGCGGAAGTTGCCAGCATTTCACCAGAGCGGTTCACCGCTTGCAAAGGCAACTACCCGAATTGCCGGCGGGCTGTTGTCTGGGTACAACGAGCGGCAGACGGTCATTTTCCCGACACTTTCGACCCTGCCAACGCCCGCCCGGAAGGTATGCTGGCACCCTCATGGAAACCCTCGATCGGCTGCTCGTCAGCGCAGACAACGCCCTGCGCACCCTTTCAGGCGCGGTGCACTCGGCCCGGCCCTATCCGGCCCAGGCCGAAGACCTGGTCACCGAGCCGGCGGCAAAGACCCTGTCCGGCGCGCTGATGCGGGTCAACCACGTGGGCGAGGTGTGCGCCCAGGCGCTCTATCAGGCCCAGGCCCTGACGGCGCGGGACCCGGCCTTGCGCAAGCAGATGGCTGGAGCGGCCCGGGAGGAGGTCGACCACCTGGCCTGGACGCAGGCCAGGTTGCAGGAGCTGGGGGACCGCCCCAGTCGGCTGAACCCGCTCTGGTATGCCGGCGCCTTCGGCATCGGCCTGCTTGCTGGCAGGCTTGGCGACAAGGTCAGCCTGGGGTTCGTCGTCGAAACCGAGCGGCAGGTCGAGGCCCACCTGGCGAGCCACCTGGACCGATTGCCCCCTGAAGACACGCGCTCGCGCGAGATCGTCGAGCAGATGAAGGTGGACGAGGGGCAGCACGCCGATCTGGCCGAGGCCGCTGGCGGCATCCCGCTGCCCGCCCCGGTGCGATGGATGATGCGCGGCGCGGCCAAGGTGATGACGGTCACCGCGCACCGCATCTGACCGATTCCGAGCGGCAGCCCGGCGCGTTTCCGGCCTCGCTGGCGTTCTACCCTTCGATCAGCTCGTGACTGGTGGTGATCTCCGCCGTCTTTCCGAGCATGATGCTGGCCGAGCAGTAGCGCTCGTGGGACAGCGCTATGGCACGGGCCACGGCGGGCTCGGGCAGGGCATGACCGGTCACGACGAAATGCATGTGGATGCGGGTGAAGACCTTCGGATCTTGCGCAGCGCGCTCGGCCGTCAGCTTGACCTGGCATCCGCGCACGTCGTGGCGGCCCCTTTTCAGGATCAGCACGACGTCGTAGGCGGTGCAGCCGCCGGTGCCGGCCAGCACGGTTTCCATCGGCCGCGGGGCCAGATCACGACCGCCACCGTCGGGTGCACCGTCCATCGTGATCAGGTGGCCACTGCCGGTTTCGGCCACGAAGCCCATGCCCGCCGCGGGCACCCAATTGATCGTGCATTCCATCGTTCGTCACCCTCCGAGATTTGCACATTGTGCAATGCGGCCGGCCCATTGGAGGCATGCCCCTAAGATTCCCGAAGGGGGCGGTATTGCAGTGCAGCATTCAGGTGTTAGACTGGATTCATCGGGCGATCGATCGGGGGTTCCAAAGCTTCCTGGTGTGGTCCCCGGCCCGTTGTCTCCTCCACCTCCTCCATTGGTGGATTCAGCCCGGTGCCGCAAGGCTCCGGGCTTTTTTCTGGCCGTCCGGCTTGCCGGCCCCGCCATTCGGCACTGCCGTATCATCGCGGCCCCTTTGAAGACGCTGGAAAGCCGAGGCCATCGATGTCCACAGGCGCCGCTGGGCCGCAATCGGCGCCTGTCGGTCGGGTTCCCACACCGCACGGAGCCCGGGCCGCCGCCGAATACCTGAAGAAGATCCTGACCGCCCGCGTGTACGACGTGGCGATCGAGTCTGCGCTCGAGCCGGCGCGCAACTTGTCGCGCCGCCTCGGCAACCACGTGCTGCTCAAGCGTGAAGACCAGCAACCGGTGTTCAGTTTCAAGCTGCGCGGGGCCTACAACAAGATGGTCCATCTGTCGCAGGAGCAGCTGGCCCACGGGGTGATCTGCGCCTCGGCGGGCAACCACGCACAAGGCGTGGCGCTGGCCGCTCGCCGTCTGGGTTGCAAGGCGATGATCGTGATGCCGGTGACCACGCCGCGGTTGAAGGTCGACGCTGTCCAGGCACTCGGCGGCGAGGTCGTTCTGCGCGGCGACAGCTACTCCGACGCCTACACGCACGCGCTCGAACTTGAGCGCGAGCATTCACTCACCTTCGTCCATCCTTTTGACGACCCGGACGTCATCGCCGGTCAGGGCACGGTCGCGATGGAGATCCTGCGCCAGCACCAGGGCCCGCTGCACGCGGTGTTTGTGGCCATCGGCGGCGGCGGCCTGATCTCGGGCGTGGCGGCCTACATCAAGGCGGTCAGGCCGGAGGTGCGCGTGATCGGCGTGCAGACGGCGGATTCCGACGCGATGGTGCAGTCGGTGCGGGCCGGTCGTCGGGTGCAACTCGGTGACGTGGGGCTGTTCAGCGATGGCACCGCGGTCAAGCTGGTGGGCAAGGAGACCTTCCGCCTGACCCGGGCGCTCGTCGATGACTACGTCGTCGTCGACACCGATTCGGTCTGTGCAGCCATCAAGGACGTCTTCCAGGACACCCGCAGCGTGCTCGAGCCGGCTGGGGCTCTGGGCGTGGCCGCCATCAAGCAGTATGTCGAGACGCACAAGGTCAAGGGGCAGACGCTGGTGGCCATCACCTGCGGTGCGAACATGAACTTCGACCGGCTGCGCTTCGTCGCTGAACGCGCGGAGTTCGGCGAGCGCCGCGAAGCACTGTTCGCCATCACCATCCCCGAAGAACGCGGGTCGTTCAAGCGCTTCTGCGAACTGATCGGCCCGCGCTCGGTGACCGAGTTCAACTACCGCATCTCCGACGAGCGCCAGGCGCATGTCTTCGTCGGGCTGACCATCTCTCGTCGAGACGAGGCCGAGCGCATCGAGCGGAACTTCCTGCGCCACCGCTTCCCGACGGTCAACCTGACCGACGACGAGCTCGCCAAGGAGCACGTGCGGCACATGGTCGGCGGCCACTCGGAACTGGCCCGGGACGAGCGTTTGTTCCGATTCGTCTTCCCGGAGCGGCCTGGCGCGCTGATGCGCTTCCTGGCCGCGATGGACCCCAGCTGGAACATCAGCCTGTTCCACTACCGCAACCAGGGCGCCGATTACGGGCGCATCCTCGTCGGCATCCAGGTTCCCCCGGACGACCACCGCAGGTTCCAGGAGTTCCTGCGCACGCTGGCCTACCCCTGGACCGAAGAAACGGCCAACCCGGTGTACAGGCTGTTCCTGCGCTGAGACCGCTTCGCTAAACTCGACCGCCATGCAGTCCAACCGATCGCTGGTGTCCCCGACGTCGCACCCGACGTTGCAGAAAGCCCTCGAGGACAAGCTCGCGAAGCGGCTGATCGCTGGCCACGGCCTGGGTCAGCTCGACGCGCTGGCGATCCGGTTGGGGCTGCTGCAGGGTACCCTGAGCCCCCGCTTCCAGGACCCCCAGCTGCTGATCTTCGCGGCCGACCACGGGCTCGCTGTCGACGGCATCGTGGCCCCTGAGGGCCAGCAGACCCAGCACCTGGTGCAACTCATGCTCGACGGGCTCATGCCGCTGTCGGTGTTCGCCAAGTCCCAGAACGTCGAACTGGCAGTGATCGACTGCGGCGTGTCGGAGAACCTTCAGGCACACGAACACCTGCTGATGCGCAAGATCGCCCATGGCACTCGCAATTCGCGCGTGACCAGCGCGATGTCGCTGGAGCAGGCCCACGCTGCGATGCGCGCCGGCATGGAACTCGGCAACAAGCTTCGAGGCAACGCCACCTTGCTGGCGGGTGTCGGCGTCGGCTCCCACGAGAGCGCGGCGATGTTGCTGGCCCGTCTGACCGACACGCCGATCCGCGACCTGCTGTCGGCCGGCCCGGAGATGCCCAAGGAATCACTGTCGCACACGATGAAGATCGTGCGCGGCGCCCAGGCCCGGCATCGGGCGGTGGCCGACCCGGTCGAGGTGCTGGCCGCCTTCGGGGGTTTCGAAGTGGCCGTGATGGTCGGCGTCATGCTGATGGCGGCAGGCCGGCGCCACCTGCTGATGATCGACGGCATGGCCGCCTGCGCGGCGTTGATGATCGCCTCGCGCATCGCCCCGCCCGTGACCGACTATTGCGTCTTCGCACGCAGCCACGGCCACCAGGGCCTCGACGCAGCGATGGGGCTGTTTCGCGCTGCCGCGCTGCTCGACCTCGGCCTCGATCACATCGACGGCACGGGTGCTGCATTGACCTGGCCGTTGATCCGCGGTGCCGCCGCCTTGCTCGCCGGTCCCGGTGACGACGAAGAGTCGGAAGCGTCCGGGCCCGTGCCGTTCGTCGACCTCGAAAACGCATTCGACGACACTTTCAACGACCCGCACCTGGGATTCGGCGGCAAGCCGATGTACTGAGAGTACGCGCTCGCACGATCGGTGCGGCGCGCCGGGTCTCAGCGCAGGGCCGGGCCGTCGCCGCCGCCACCACCGGCGTCAGCCGGCGCATTGTTGACCGGGGCATTCTGAATCTGCGGCAGCGTGGCAATGCCCGGCCGCATCGCGCCCGGCATCGGCGGACGGACCATCGGCAGGCCCTGCGGCGGCCGGGCCACAGGGGGAGGCACGGTATCGGCAGACTGCGCCGCGGGCAGGCTGCCCGTGGCTGCCGCTGGCACGGGCGGGATCTCGAGCGAAATGACGGCAGCACCGCCGCGAGGCCCGATCGATGCACCTCGCGCCTGCACCGACTGCAGCACCTGGGCACCGTCAACCACGGCACCCACCTTGTAGGCGCGCGCCGGCTTGCCGTCGACGGCAATCAGCGCCACGCCCTGCCCAGGCGCAGCCACCCCGCGCGGCGAGACGACGCCGACCAGCTGGTAGCGAGAGGACTCTGCGACCTCGGCTTCGGCTTCGACAGCCTTGGGCGGCGGGTCGGCGCCCAGCAGCCGGGTGAGATCGCCCTTCAAGGCCATCGTCGGCGCCGTGACACCGGCATGGGCGGGCGCCGGTGCTGCGCGCGTGAAGAGCTTGAGCCCCCAGAACACCGCGCTGGCTGCCACTGCAGCCCACACCGTGAATGCCAACCAACGTGCCATCATGCGGAGATTATGATGGAGCGACACCTCTGAACGGACCCGCGCTGATCGGACCTGACATGCGGCCACCTGCCCTTTACATGCCCTCCCTGCGGCGCTCCACGCGCGGCTTCACGCTGATCGAACTGATGGTGGTGCTGGTCATCATCGGCGTGCTGGCGGCGCTGATCGTGCCCAACGTCCTCAACCGCACCGACGACGCGCGCGCCACGGCGGCGCGCACCGACGTCAACAACCTCGTGCAGGCCCTCAAGCTTTACAAGCTCGACAACCAGCGATACCCGAGCGCGGAGCAGGGTCTGGAGGCCCTGGTGCGCAAGCCCACCGCCGGCGTCGTGCCGCCGAACTGGAAACCCTATCTCGACAAGCTTCCCACCGACCCCTGGGGCAAGCCCTACCAGTTCATCAGTCCGGGGTTGAAGGGCGAGATCGACGTCTTCAGCTTCGGCGCCGACGGCCAGGCCGGAGGCGAGGGCAAGGATGCCGACATCGGTTCCTGGCAGTAGCCGACAGCCCGCAACCCGCCGTGCCGCCGGGTTCACACTCATCGAGCTGATGGTGGTGGTGGCGCTGATCGCGATAGCGGTCGGCGTGGTCAGCCTGTCCTTGCGCGACGGCGACAGCGACCGGCTCGACCAGGAGGCCGCCCGCCTCTCGGCCCTGCTGGAGACCGCGCGCGCAGAAGCCCGCGCCTCCGGGCTCAGCGTGCGCTGGCTGCCGACGCCCGATGCCGACGGGCGCAACTTCCGCTTCATCGGGCTGCCCGAATCGCGCCCGCTGCCAGAACGCTGGATGGACGAACGCGTGGTGGCGCAGATCGAAGGTGCCAATGCGCTGGTGCTGGGCCCGGAAGCGATCCTGCCGCCGCAACGCGTGGTGCTGCGACTCGAACGCGCCCGCCTGGTGCTGAGCACCGACGGCCTGTCCCCCTTCACCGTGCAAGTCGAAGCCGGCAGCATCGCACCGTCATGAAGTCGCGCGGGTTCACGCTGGTGGAGGTGCTGGTCGCGGTGGCCATCGTCGCGGTGGCGCTGGGCGCCGGCCTGCGCGCCGCATCTGCATTGACCGACAACGCCCAGCGGCTGGCCGACATCGTCGCCGCCCAATGGTGTGCCGACAACCAGCTCACCGGGCTGAAGCTGTCGCGCCAATTGCCTGGCATCGGTGAGTCGGAGTTCAGCTGCGAGCAACTGGGCCGCAGCTTTGCGGGCCGCCTGGTGACGCAGAACACGCCCAACCCGAACTTCCGCCGGGTCGACGCGGTGATCAGCGACGAAGGCGGCCGGCATCTGATCACGCTGTCGACCGTGCTGTCGCGCTATTGAGCCCATGGCCGCAACACGCTGCCGGAGCGCCGGCTTCACCCTGATCGAGGTGCTCGTCGCGCTGCTGATCATGGCCGTGCTGGCCGGCCTGGCCTGGCGCGGGCTGGACGTCATCGTGCGCTCGCGCGACGGCAGCCAGGCAGCGGTCGACCGGACGACGCTGCTGACCACGGTGCTGTCTCAGTGGGAACTGGATCTGCGGGCCTTGCACGACGACCCCACCGCGCCGGCGCTGGCCTTCGACGGCCAGACGCTGCGCCTGACCCGCCGTTCGCCCGAGGGCGTGCAACTCGTGGCCTGGGCCTTGCACGGCAAGCGCTGGCAGCGCTGGGTTTCGCCGCCGGTCGTCACCGTGACGGCACTGCAGGAGGCCTGGCTGCGCAGCCAGCAGTTGCAGGGCAGCGAGCCGGAGCAACTGGTGCTGCTCGACGACGTCAATCAATGGCAGGTGTATTTCTACCGCGGCAATGCCTGGACCAACGCACAGTCCACCGGCGACCTGACGCCGGCCACGGCCGCGGCACCAGACGCCGCCGGCAGCGCGCCGGCCGTACAGCGCGAGACCCTGCCGAACGGAGTACGGCTGCAGATCGATATCGGCGGGCGAAGCCTGACCCGCGACATCGCACTCGCGCCGCAGGGGCCATGAGAGACCAAGCTTCAACCTTCAGCCGTTGGCCGCAGTCCGGGGCTGCGCTGCTGCTGGCGATGATCATCCTGACGCTGGTCAGCACGCTGGCGGCCGGCATGGTCTGGCACCAGCACCGGGCCATCGAGGTCGAGGCGGCCGAGCGCGCACGCACCCAGGCGGCCTGGATCCTGAATGGCGCACTCGACTGGTCACGGCTGATCCTGCGCGAGGACGCCAACGCCGACAGCCGCCAGACGCAAAAGGCCGACCACCTCGGCGAGCCGTGGGCCACGCCCCTGGCAGAAGCACGGCTGTCGACCTTCCTCGCGGCCGACAAGGACAACAACGCCGATGCCGGCCCCGAGGCCTTTCTGTCCGGCGCCATCGTCGACGCGCAGTCGCACTACAACCTGCGCAATCTGGTGGCCCCCGATGGCAAGCTGCTGCCGGCCGAGGTCGCCGGCTTTGGCCGCTTGTGCGATGCCGCGGGCATCTCGCCGGAAGTGGCCTCGCTGCTGGGCCAGAAGCTGCGCGATGCCTGGGCACCCGGCGGCAGCGACGGCATCGAGGCGCCGCTGGCGCCGACACGCGTGGCCGACCTTGCCTGGCTGCAGGTCGATGCTGCCTCCGTGGCACTGCTCGAGAAGTTCGTGCGCATCCTGCCGTCACGCACGCCGATCAACCTCAATACCGCGCCGCGCGAGGTGATCGTCGCCGGCATCGACAACCTCGACCTGGCCAGCGCAGAACGGGTGGTGCAGGCGCGCGCACGGCAACCGCTGAAGGGCCTGGACGAGGTGCGCACGGCGTTGGGATTGCCGCCGGAGGCCAAGCTCGACGAGACGCGCATCGGCACCACCAGCCGTTACTTCGAGGTCTATGGCCGTCTCCGGCTCGAGGAGCGGGTTCTCGAAGAACGCAGCCTGGTCGAGCGACGCGGACCGGACCGAGGCTCCGAGGTCATCGCCATCCAGCGGTCGCGCTACAGCCTGCCGCCGCAGCTGCGATGAGCGCGGCGACAATACGGGCCGTCCGATCGGCAATCCTTCGTTGCACGGTGTCGGTCCTTGCCGACATGTTTCGCCTGTAGCCTACCGCCCTCATGTCCGTCCTCGTGATCCTGATCGAACCGCGCCGCCGCGGGGTGACCCCCAGTGCACCCGGCGCGGCCGGTGTGCCCGCCGAGTTCAACTGGGTACTCAGCGCCGACGGCACTGGCGTGGTCCGGCAGGGTCGCAGCCCGGCGGGCGCCCTGCCCCGTGCCGACTCGGTGGTTGCCGCGCTGCCCGACGAAGACGTTGCCTGGCATCGCCTGGCCATTCCCAAGGCCCCTGCCGCGCGACTGCGCGCCGCACTGGGCGGCCTGCTCGAAGAGGCCGTGCTCGAGGACGTGGAGTTGCTGCACTTTGCGCTCGCTCCCGATCTGGGCAGCGGCCAGACCGGCTGGGTCGCCAGCACGCACCATGGCTGGCTCGGCGCCACGCTGGCCGAACTGGAGAAGGCTGGCACACCGGTCGATCGCGTGGTTCCGCTGAGCGCGCCCGCCACACCGGCGGAAGGCCACTTCCTGCCCGCTGCCGGTCACGACGAAGCGCTGCCCCGCCTGGTGCTCTGCCACCCCGACGGCGTCGCCTGCCTGACGCTGGCTGGCGGCCTGGCCAAGGCGCTGGTGTCGCGCATCGACATGACCGGCGTCCGTTGGACCTCACACCCCGCGGCCACGGCCGCGGGCGAGCGCTGGGTCGGCACCGCAGTGACAGTGACCACCGATGCCGAACGTGCGCTGCGCAGCGCACGTTCTGCCTGGAACCTCCGCCAGTTCGACCTGCTGCCGCGACACCGCGGCACGCTGGCGTTGCGCGACCTGTGGTGGCGCTTCTTCAGCCGCGCCTGGCGGCCCGTGCGTTGGGGCCTGGTCGGCCTGGTGGCGTTGCAACTGGTCGGCCTGAACGCCTGGGCCTGGCGACAGGAGCGCTCGCTCGACGATCGCCGCAAGGCCATGAACGCCTTGCTGCAGGCCGCACATCCGCAGGTGCGGGCCGTGCTCGACGCGCCCCTGCAGATGCAGCGCGAGACCGAATCGCTACGCGCCGCGGCCGGCAAGCCCGGTGAGACCGATCTCGAAGCCCTGCTCGGTGCAGCCGCCGCGGCCTGGCCCGATGGCCAGGGGCCGGTGCAGACCCTGCGCTTCGAGCCAGGCCGGCTGACACTGGCCGCGCCCGCCTGGACGCCGCAGCAGCTGGCGCAGTTCCAGGAACGCCTGCGCCCTGCCGGCCTGGGCGCGGAGCTCGCCGAAGGACGCGTGACGCTGACCCGTGTGGCGTCAGCACGGAGCGCCGGATGAGTTCCATGAGCTCTCGCTTCGATGCGGCCCTGGAGCCGCTGCACCGTTGGTGGGGCACACTGGCACCTCGAGAGCGGGTGATGGTCGGCCTGGGTGTTGCGGCCCTGGTGGTGCTGCTGACCTGGACGCTGGCGATCCAGCCCGCATGGCGCACGCTGCGCGATGCCCCGGCCAGGCAGGCGCGGCTCGACGAACAGTGGCAGGTCATGCAGCGCCTGGCCGACGAGGTGCGCGAATTGCGCGCGCTGCCGCCAGTGGCCAAGATCCAGGCGGCCACCGCACTGAAATCGGCCAGCGACCGACTTGGCGAGCAGGGCCGCCTGAGCCTGCAGGGCGAGCGGGCGGTGCTGACGCTCAACGGCGCCAGCACCAGCCAGCTGCGGGCCTGGCTCGCCGAGGTGCGCTCCGGCGCGCGTGCGCGGCCGGTCGAAGCCAACCTCACACGGGGCGCCGAGGGCTACTCAGGCACCGTCGTCGTGGCCCTGCCAGGGACACCGTGAAGCGCAGCGCGCGATCGACCCCGCATGCCGCCGGGCCGTCGCGTGCGGTGCTGGCCTGGGCCGCCATCGGCACGCTGGTGGGCGGCAGCATCGCGCTGCTGGCCTTCGCGCCTGCGGCCTGGCTGGCCGATGCCGTCGGACGCACCAGCAGCGGTCGATTCCTGCTCGCCGAGGCGCGCGGTTCGGTATGGACTGGCAGTGCGGTGCCGGTACTCACCGGCGGCAGCGACAGCCGCGATGCCATGGCCTTGCCTGGCCGGTTGCAGTGGAAACTGCGGCCCCGGCTGCGGCCCAGCCCCGGTCTCGAGCTGAAGGTCAGCCACGCCTGCTGCCTGAACGGAGAGTTGCGGCTGCGCATAGCGCCCCGTCTCGACGGCTTCAAGGTCACGGTGCCCGCGTCGACCGGCGCCGTCGGCCAGTGGCCGGCCGCGTGGCTGGCGGGTCTGGGCACGCCCTGGAACACCTTGCAGCTCGGCGGCTCGGTCAGCCTGGCCACCCCGGGCCTGGAGCTCGACGCCGCCGCCGGCCGGCTGAAGTACAGCGGCCGTGCCGACGTCGACCTGCGTCAGGTGTCGTCGCGTCTGTCGACGCTGGACGCGCTCGGAAGCTACCGCCTGGTGCTCAGCGGCGACGCCACGGGCAAGGACAGCGCCTTGCTGACGCTGAGCACCACCGAAGGCAGCCTGCGACTGAGCGGCAGCGGCCAGTGGAGCCCCTCGAAGCTGCGTTTCCGCGGCGATGCCCGGGCCGCCGAGGGCTCCGAGGCCGTGCTGAACAATCTGCTCAACATCATCGGTCGGCGCCAAGGGGCGCTGTCCATCATTTCGATCGGATGAGAATGACCTCCCCGCGACACATTGCCCTGTGCAAGCATGCCCGGCTGCTGGGCGCGGCCATGCTGGTCGGCCTGGCCTGGCCGCCTGCGCCTTCGCAGGCGCAGGCCCCGGCCGCCTCGCGCCCGGCCGGCCGCGCCAAGGCGCCGGTGACGGTGAACTTCGTCAACGCCGACATCGAAGCCGTCACCCGCGCGATCGCCGCGATGATCGAGCGCCAGATCGCCGTCGACCCGCGCGTCAAGGGCACCATCACCGTCTACAGCGAACAGCCGCAGAGCGTGCAGGAGGCCTTCCAGGGCTACCTGTCGGCGCTGCGTGGCCTGGGGTTCGCGGTGGTCGACAACGGCGGGCTGCTGAAGGTGGTGCCCGAGGCCGATGCCAAGCTGCAGACCAGCACCGTCTCGGTGGGTGAGGTGGCCACGCGCGGCGACCAGGTCATCACGCAGATCTTCACGCTGCGCTACGAGAACCCGAACAACCTGGTGGCGGTCCTGCGCCCGCTGATCAGCGCCAACAACACCATCAATGCCAACCCCGCGAGCAACTCGCTGATCATCACCGACTACGCTGAAAACCTGCAGCGCATCGCCAAGATCATCGCTGCGCTCGACCAACCGGCGGCCACCGAGATCGAGATCGTGCCGTTGCAGCACGTGGTGGCCAGCGACATCGCCCAACTGGTGCAGCGACTGGCCGAAGGCACCGGCATCTCGGTGCCCGGCGTCGCGGCGGTGGGCAGCACCGCGGTGCTGGCCGAGCCACGCAGCAACTCATTGCTGATCCGCGCGCCGAACGCGGCCCGGCTGGCCGTCATCAAGGCCACCATCGCCAAGCTGGACCGCCCGAGCGCCACCAGCGCAGGGGGCGGCATGTGGGTGGTGCACTTGAAGAACGCCGACGCGGTGCGCCTGGCCACCGTGCTGCGCGCGGCCTTCCCGGGCAGCGGCAGCGGCGGCGCTTCCGGGGCCACGACGGGCTCCACACCGACGTTCACACCTGCCCAGCAGCCTTCGCCAGGCTCGCCGCTGACGCCCGGCAACACCCAGTCGCCGCAGTCGACCGCGCCGGTCACCGGCGCCGCCCAGGTCTCCACCGGCGGCTTCATCCAGGCCGACCCCGCGACCAACTCATTGATCATCACCGCCGCCGAGCCGCTGTATCGCCAGGTGCGCGGCATGATCGACCAGCTCGACACCCGTCGCGCGCAGGTCTACATCGAGAGCATGATCGTCGAGGTCTCCGGCGGCGATGCCGCCGACTTCGGCTTCCAGTGGCAGGGCCTGCTCGGGCAGAGCGGCGACAAGACCGGTCTGGTGGCCGGGACCAATTTCACCCCCAGCAGCGGCAAGGGCAACCTGCTGACGATCACCGGCGCACAGGCCACCGGCGCCGCCTCGAGCATCAGCCTCGGCGAGGGCCTCAACATCGGCCTGCTGCGCAGCTACGGAGGCACCATCGCGCTGGCCTCGCTGGCGCGTCTGCTGCAGAGCCAGGCCAGCACGAACATCGTTTCGACACCGAACCTGGTGACGCTGGACAACGAGGAGGCCAAGATCGTCGTCGGCGAGAACGTGCCCTTCATCACCGGGCAGTTCACCAACACCGGCACCGCCACCACCAGCCCGTTCCAGACCATCGAGCGCAAGGACGTCGGCATCACGCTGCGCATCCGCCCGCAGATCGGCGAAGGCGGCACGGTGCGCATGACGATCTTCCAGGAGCAGTCCAGCGTCAAGACCGACGTGACCGCCGGCACCAGCAATGCCGGCCCGGCGACGACCAAGCGCTCGATCGAGTCCAACCTGGTCGTCGACGACGGCCAGATCATCGTGCTCGGCGGCCTGATCGAAGACCGCTTCATCACCAACCAGAGCAAGGTGCCACTGCTCGGCGACCTGCCCTTGGTCGGCGGCCTGTTCCGCAGCGAGAGCCGCGAGCGCAAGCGCACCAACCTGATGGTCTTCCTGCGCCCGGTCGTGATGAGAGACGCCGACAGCGCCAACAAGTTCTCGACCGACCGCTACGAGATGATGCGCGGTCAGCAGAAGGAAGCCCAGCCCTCGCAGAGCACGGTGATGCCGATCAACGAGGCCCCGGTGATGCCGCCGATGCGCGCGCCTTCCACGCCCGCACCCGCCGAGCCCTCTCCATCTGCGTCCGCCCCGGCCAGGCCCTGACGAGCAGCGCACGATGGCCCGCCACCCGTTGCCCTACGCCTTCGCCAAGGCCCACACGCTGCTGCTCGAGGACGACGGCCGGCAGCTCTCGCTGTGGGCCGCCGAGACCACCTCGCCGGCGGCGCTGTCGGAGGTGACCCGCGTCTACGAGATCGCCAGCTTCGAGCACGAGGCCGCGGCCACGCTGGCGCAGCGCATCGCCGCGGCCTACGCCGGCGGCGAGAGCAGCGCCGCCGCGGTGATCGGCGAGGTCGAAAGCGGCGTCGACCTGTCGCGCATGATGCAGGACCTGCCGGCGGTGGAAGACCTGCTCGAGGCTGCGAACGACGCGCCCATCATCCGCATGCTCAACGCACTGCTGACGCAGGCCGCGAAGGACGGCGCCAGCGACATCCACATCGAACCCTACGAGCGCAGCAGCTCGGTGCGCTTCCGCGTCGACGGCACGCTGCGCGAGGTGGTGCAGCCGAACAAGGCGCTGCACGCGGCGCTGATCTCTCGGCTGAAGATCATGGCCGAACTCGACATCGCCGAGAAGCGCCTGCCGCAGGATGGCCGCATCTCGCTGCGCATCGGCGGCCGTGCGATCGACGTGCGTGTCTCCACCCTGCCTTCGTCGCATGGCGAACGCGCCGTGCTGCGCCTGCTCGACAAGACCGAATCGAAGTTCACGCTGGAAGGCCTGGGCATGAGCGGCGAGGTGTTGAGCGCCTTCGACCGCCTGGTGCAGCAGCCACACGGCATCGTGCTCGTCACCGGCCCGACCGGCTCGGGAAAGACGACCACGCTGTACGCCTCGCTGGGTCGCATCGACACGAGCACGACCAACGTGCTGACGGTCGAAGACCCGGTCGAGTACGAACTGCCCGGCATCGGCCAGACCCAGGTCAATCCGAAGATCGACCTGACGTTTGCGAAGGCACTGCGCGCGATCCTGCGCCAGGACCCGGACGTCATCATGATCGGCGAGATCCGCGACTTCGAGACCGCTCAGATCGCCATCCAGGCCTCGCTCACGGGCCACCTGGTGCTGGCCACGGTGCACACCAACGACGCACCGAGCAGCGTGACGCGGCTGATCGACATGGGCGTCGAGCCGTTCCTGCTCAGCTCCAGCCTGCTCGGCGTGCTGGCCCAGCGGCTGGTGAGAAAGCTCTGCCCGAAATGTCGGCGCCAGGACGCGCAAGGCCATTGGCACCCGGTGGGCTGCGACCACTGCGCGCACACCGGCTACAAGGGTCGCACCGGCGTCTACGAGCTGATGGCCGTCGATCCGGCGGTGCAGGCCCTGGTGCACAACCGCGCCGCCGAGGCCGAGCTGGCCACGGCCGCGCGCGCCGCCGGCCTGCGCTCGATGCGCGAGGACGGCGAGCGCCTCGTCGCCGAGGGCATCACCTCGCTGGAGGAACTGGTGCGCGTCACGCGCGAGTCCGACCTGCCGGGCAGTGAAGCGATGAACCGGCGCACCGCGGCGCGCGGCACCGCACCCACGGCCGCAGGCACCGCCGGCTGACCATGCCCGCGTACAAGTACGAGGCACTCGACGTCGACGGCAAGGCCACCTCCGGCCTGCTGGAGGCCGACAGCGCCAAGGCTGCACGCACGCAGCTGCGCTCGCAGGCGCTGGTGCCACTGGCCGTCACGCCGGTCGGCACCGCCGGCGAAGGCGGCGCGCCGGCAAAGTTCACACGCCGAGTGTTCAGCACCACCACGCTGACGGTCTGGACCCGCCAGCTGGCCGGCCTGGTGTCGTCGGGCCTGCCGCTGGAGCGGGCACTCACGGCACTGGCCGACGAGGCCGACGACCCGCGGCAGCGCGAGCTGGTGGCGCACCTGAAGAGCGAGGTCAACGCCGGCAGCCCGTTCGCGCGGGCGCTGGCCACCGCGCCGAAGGAGTTCGACGACGTCTACCGCGCGGTGGTGGCTGCCGGCGAGCAGAGCGGTGCGCTCGGGATCGTGCTCGAACGACTGGCCGACGATCTGGAGCAGCGCCAGGCGCTGCGCGCGAAGGTGATCGGCGCGATGCTCTACCCGGCCATCGTGTCGGCCATCGCGCTGGTGATCGTGATCTTCCTCGTCACCTACGTGGTGCCGCAGGTGGCGTCGGTGTTCGTCAGCTCCAAACGCGCGTTGCCGTTCCTGACGACGATGATGCTGGCCATCAGCGCCTTCGTGCGCCAGTGGGGCTGGCTGCTCGCGCTGGCACTGGTGGGCGGGGTGATGACCTTCGCCTTCATGCGCCGCAACCCGGCCTTTCGCGAGCGCACCGACGCCGCGCTGCTCAGGCTGCCACTGCTGGGCCGCCTGGCGCGGGGCTACAACGCGGCGCGCTTCGGCGGCACGCTGGCGATGCTGGCAGGTGCTGGCGTGCCCATCCTGAAGGCCCTGCAGGCCGCCGCCGAGACGCTGGCCAACCACGCGATGCGCGCCGATGCACTGGACGCGCTGGTGCAGGTGCGCGAAGGCGCGCCGCTGGCGTCGGCGCTGGCCGCGAAGAAGCGCTTCCCGGCCCTGCTGTCGATGTTCGCAAGGCTGGGCGAGCAGACCGGCCAGTTGCCGCTGATGCTGGGCCGCGCGTCGACGCAGATGGCTGCCGAGGTGCAGCGTCGAGCCTTGGCCGTGGCCACCATCCTGGAGCCGCTGCTGATCGTCGTGATGGGCGTCGTGGTGCTGGTCATCGTGCTTGCCGTGTTGTTGCCGATCATCCAGCTCAACACCTGGGTGAAGTGATCCACCCCCGCAGCGCCTGCGGCGCTCCCCCTCGAGGGGGGCGAGTCGGACAAGGAACAGTCCCTGCGGACTGTTGCTTGCCTACGAGCGCCAGCGGCATCCTCGCCGCTGGCGATGCCTGCGGCCCGGCCAAGCCGGATCCGCGGCGCCAGCTCGAGGATCACGGCCGCACAGAAACAATGGAAACCTGACCGCCGGCCGGTGAAGCGATGGCGATACCGCGGCCCGGCATGCTTCTTCTTCATCGACACAGGCTGCCCGGCAGCGATGGAGAACGGCCCATGACACCCCAGCAGATCGACATCGTCCGCCGCAGCCACATCCTGCTGCTGCTGCAACAGCGCGGCGTGGCACGCGTGTTGCGCGAGCAGGTGCTGCAGGCCGACCTGACGCTGCGGCCGCTGGTGGTCACCGGTGACAGCAACCTCGACCACCAGCCGGTGCAGTGGTTGTCGGCCGTGGTCTTGCTGCTCGACAAGCCGGCGCTGCTGCACAAGTCCCTGCGCGAACTGGCACAGCGACTGGGACGCCGCTGGAGCGCGAGGCAGCTGGCCCGCCTCGGGCAGGCCTATCTCGCCACGCTGCAGACATGCCTCGGGCCACGCTGGAGCGCAGACACCGCAGCGGCTTGGACCGCCCTGCAAGACCTCATCCAGGCCACCCTGATGCCGGCCCTGGGCCCAGGCCAGCACCAGACCGAGCGCGACGCCGTCGCCGCCTGAGCCGCTACGCAAGCTCGATCGCGCTGGCAGCAGCCGGCCGTGACTGCCAATGCCTGCAGCCCGTCATGACGGGCCCGTGACTTGCTTCTCGAAAGCAGTGGCAAGGCGCGCAAATGAGGGATGCCCCGGTGTTTGTTCGGGGTGGCCCCGCACGCCACGCTTTGCTTCAATCAAGACACCCTGTTCGGCCAAGGAGTCACGGATGAGCAGCACGAGCAACGATCTGGTCCCATTCTCTCGGCAGCAACTGCCGATCGCCAGCATGCGTCAGGTCTATCGCGTGCACGACGTCGAGAAGCGGCTGGACAAGCTGCCCCAGCGTGAACACGAAACCCTGCGTGCCACCTACGAGCGCATGCTCGAAAAGGGTGCCGAGCGATTCCAGGTCAAGCCCTCCGGCCTCCCTGCGATGGACCACCTCTACGACGAGCTGCCGAACTTCGCCGAGGTGCTCGATGACGTGCGGCGCCAGTTGGCGCTGTGCCACGACAGCCGCGATGCACTGGAGATCACGCCGATGCTGCTGCTCGGCCCGCCGGGCATCGGCAAGACCCATTTCGCGCGAGAAGTGTCGCAACTGCTCGGCACCGGGCTGGGCTTCATCTCGATGAGCAGCCTCACCGCCGGCTGGGTGCTCAGCGGTGCGTCGTCGCAGTGGAAGGGCGCGCGGCCGGGCAAGGTCTTCGAGACCCTGGTCGATGGCCAGTACGCCAATCCGGTGATGGTGGTCGACGAGATCGACAAGGCACGCGGCGAGCATGCCTACGACCCGCTGGGTGCGCTGTACAGCCTGCTAGAGCACGACACCGCGATGGCCTTCACCGACGAATTCGCCGAGGTTGCGATCGACGCCAGTCAGGTGATCTGGGTGGCCACTGCCAACGACGAACGGGCCATTCCCGAGCCGATCCTCAGCCGCATGAACGTCTTCGAGGTGAAGGCTCCGGACCGCGATGCGGCGCGTTGCATCGCATCGCGGCTGTACCAGAAGATCCGCGGCAGCCACGACTGGGGTCGCCAGTTCGACCCCGAGCCGTCGGCCGCTGTGCTCGACCGCTTCGCGCAGATGGCGCCGCGCGAGATGCGCCGCGCTTGGATGACGGCGCTGGGCAATGCGCGGCTGGACCGGCGCGGCAGCGTCGAGTTGCGCGATCTGCCCGACGCTGGCGCGCGGCGCCAGCCGATCGGGTTCACTCACTGAAGCCCGGCGCCGCAAAAGGGGGGGCCGTTCAGCGCTCCCGCTTGCGACCGTGCCACATCGCGCCGACCAGGTTCTCGTCGTGCGCGCGGCTGGCATGCCAGACCCCGCCCACGTGCAAGGCGGCCAGCCCGGCCAGCGGCCAGGCGCACAGCGCATGCAGCAGGATCACCCAGCCCTCGCCCCAGAAGCGGTCGGTGGTGTAGAGCCAGCCGCTGAGCCCGGCGAGCGACACGCAAGCGAGCAGCACGACCACCATCAGCGCGCCCAGCGGGTTGTGGTTGAGCACCCTTGGCGCGTGTCCGGCGCGAAGCTCGCGCACGTAGGCGAGGGTTTCACGTGGCCCCCGCAGGAACGCCGAGAAGCGCGCTGCGGGCGGGCCGAACAAGCCCAGCCCGACACGCACCAGGGCCAGGCCCAGCCCCGCCCAGCCGGCGGCCTCGTGCATCGTCCCGCCTTCGTGCACCACGAGAGCGGTCAGCACCGACGCCGCCAGGCTCCAATGCAGTGCACGCTGCCAGACCGGCCAGACGGTGACGGTGGCCGCGGTGGACTCGGCACCGCGCATGGCGCTCAACGCGGCTTGGTCGGCACCGGGGCCAGGGTCACCGGGTGGAAGTAGGCCTCGACCCGCTGGCCCTTGTCGTCCAGCGCGTAGACCTCGTAGCAGCCGCCGTCTTCCTTGATGCGGCGCACCTTCCAGCCCTGCTCGGTGAGCCGCTTCTCGAGCACTTCGGTGGCCTGCCAGCCGGACTTCGGGCCGGACTCGCAGGTGGCCAGGCCGGTGGCCGATGCGGAATGCGCAGCGAGCGCCAGCAGGCCGGCGGTGAGGGTGGGCAGGAGGGCGCGTGCGAGGCTGGAGGTGGTCATCGTCGAAGGGATGGGAGTCGGCCTGGTCGGCCAGTCGCGATGATGCCGTGCGCCGGACCGCCGTGCTGCTGCCGACAAGCTTCTTTACCGCCGGGTCACCCGCACAATCGCCGGGCCGAATCCGGGAACCCCTGATGTCCACACCGTCGACTTCTCTGCCGCTCCGGTGCCGCATCGGGCTGGTCGCCCTGGCGCTGGCCGCGCCCCTGGCGGCATGGGCCGCCGAACCACCGCGCATCGGCCTGGTGCTCGGCGGTGGCGGCGCCCGCGGCGCGGCGCATGTCGGCGTGCTCGAGGTGCTGGAGCGACTGCGCGTGCCGGTGCATTGCATCGCCGGCACCAGCATGGGCGCGCTGGTGGCCGGTGCCTGGGCCGCCGGCGTGAGCCCGGAGCGCATGCGCGCGGAAATGACCATCGCCGACTGGGGCGACATGTTCCAGGACAACCCCGACTACGCCGAACTCAATTTCCGCAACAAGCGCCTGTCGCAGCGCTTCCTGCCCGGCAGCGAACTCGGCGTCACGCCGCAGGGCCTGGTGGCGCCACCGGGGGTGGTGTCGGGGCAGAAGATCAAGCTGTTCTTCAACCAGCTGCTGCGAGCCGACCTCGGTGTGGTCGACATGCAGGCGCTGCGGCTGCCGATCTCGATCGTTGCCACCGACATCGGCAACGGCGAGCGCGTGGTCTTCCGCGAGGGCGACATCACGTTGGCCATGCGGGCCAGCATGTCGGTGCCAGGGCTGATGGCACCGGCGGACATCGGCGGCCGCAAATTGGTCGACGGCGGCCTGGTCGACAACCTGCCGGTGGCCGAGGTGCGCAAGCTGTGCCAGCCCGACGTGGTCATCGCCGTCAACGTCGGCTCGCCGTTGCTGAAGGCCCAGGAGATCGGCTCGGCGCTGAGCGTGACCGCGCAGATGGTGGCCATCCTCACCGAGCAGAACGTCAGTCGCTCGATCGAATCGCTGCACCACGAACGCGACATCTACCTGCGACCGCGCCTGGACGGCATCACTGCCGCCGACTTCGGCCGGCACGCAGAAGCCGCCGAGCGCGGCCGCGAAGCCGCCGAACTGCTGGCCGAGCGGCTGGCCACGCTGTCGCTCAGCCCGCAGGCCTACGCGCAGTGGCGCACGATCCGCCAGCACGACGCGCCAACGCCCCCGAAGGTCGACGACATCGAGGTCGCCGGCTTGTCCCGGGTGGACCGCCGCATGGTGCGGCGCCATCTGGAGCAGGCCATCGGGGAGCCACTGGACACCAGCAGCGTCAACCGCAGCCTGCTGCGCGCCTTCGGTGACGGCTTCTACGAGAGCGTGGACTACAGCCTGCTGACGCAGCGCGACCGCAACGTCCTGCGTGTCACGCCGCTGGAGAAGCGCTGGGGGCCGGACTACCTGCGCTTCGCGCTCAACCTCGAGACCAACCTCAGCCAGGGCTCGACCTACAGCCTGCGCGCCGGCTACCAGAAGACCTGGCTCAACGCCTGGGGAGCCGAACTGATCGCCAGCAGCGAGCTCGGCAGCCGCACCGGCGTCGGTGTGGAGTTCTACCAGCCGCTGGAACCGCGCCAGCGGCTCTTCGTCGACACCTCGTTCGGCTACTCGCGCGAACGCGCCGATTTCTTCTTCCAGGATCAGCGGGTCTCGGAGTACCGGCTGGTGCGCACCTCGGCCGCAGCGCAGGCCGGCGTCAACCTCGGCACGCTGGGCCAGGTGCGGCTGGGCTGGCGCGAGACCCGCCTGCGCCCGAGCCTGGAGACCGGCATTCCGGTGCTGACCACCGACGCCTCACACTTCGGCGGCTGGCTGGCCACACTGGACCTCGACCAGCTCAACCGTCTGTATTTCCCGACCGCGGGCTGGGCGCTGAAGCTGACCTATTTCGACCCTCCCGGCCAGACCTACAGCCGCCTGTCCGGCGAAGGCCGCTACGCAATGCCGCTGTTCGGCGACCTGGTGCTCGGCACGCGCGTGGCCTACACGGTCTCGCCACGCGGCGTGCTGCCGGTGTTCGACTCCACGTCACTCGGCGGCTTCCTGAACCTGTCGGCCTTCTCGGCCGGACAACTGGCGGGCGACTCGGCACGCTACGCCCACGTGCGCGCCGAGCGCATCGTCGGCAACGCCCCGCTGGGGCTGCGCGGCGACCTGCGTTTCGGCGTCGCCCTCGAGGCGGCGAAGGTCGGACGCCCGTTGACCCCGACGCGCCATACCGGTTGGCTGAACTCGACGACGCTGTACTTCGGAGGCGAGACGCCCGTGGGGCCGATCTTCGTCGGCTTCGGGTACTCGACCAACGGCAGCTCGAACGCCTACCTGGTCATCGGCGCGCCGTGACACGGCGCACACCTGCCAGCCCACCGAGCAAGCCCAGCGCCAGCCACAACGTGGCCGGCTCCGGCACCGTGTCGACGCGCGGCGTGTAGGTGACGCTGCCGTTGCCGGCGACGCCGCGGCCCAGGTCGTAGGCGAACGAGGCCGCGAACGGTCCGTTCGCGGGCAGGAAGGCGAAGGTCGCACCGCCGGCGTCCAGGCCGAGGAACTGCCCGCCCAGGAACGCCGCGTCACCGTAGTTCAGGTCGGTCAGCGACAGGCTGCCGCCGAATCCGAAGTTGAAAGACGACAGCGCGAACAGGTCCTCGCCGCCGATGCCGGTGCCGGGCACCTGGGCGTCGTCGAACGAGAAGTTGCCGATGAAGGTCTGGCCAGCGAGGCCGCCGCTGTCGACGGCGACGCTGAAGCTGTAGCTGACGGTGGCGGCCTGGGCCGCCGGCACGGCAACGGCCAGCAGGGCACCCGAGACGAGACTGATGAAGGTGGTGTTCATGACAGGGTGGCTTTCTTCGAGGAGGCGGTTCAGGCGCCGAGGTCGATCAGTTCGGCGGGCAGGACGGAGGTGACACCGGTGAGTTCCACCAGTTGGCGGGCCGCGCCGGCGCCGGCGCTCCCATCGGCATCGAAGGTGACAAGGGTGCGGCCGGCACTGGACGTCACGCCGAGGTAGCCGGCACCGACCGGATCGCTGCCGCTGTAGCCCACGCTGGCCAGAAGTTGGCCGATCACCAGCATGTCGATGCCGACCTCGAAGTCGGTGATGACGTCGCCGGCATCGAGCAGGCTGGTGTAGACGAACTTGTCGGCACCGGCACCGCCGGTCAGCCTGTCTCGGCCCTGCAGGCCGGTGAGGGTGTCATTGCCTGCGCCGCCGACCAGCGTGTTGCTCACGCCAGTGCCGACGAGGGTCTGGCCAGGGGCGATGTCGAAGCGCGCCACCACCGGGTCGTGGTCGCTGACCTGCACCGCGAACTCCGAGTTGATGTGCACCACGTCGTAGCCATCGAGGTTGTGCAGCAGGCCGCCGCTGGCCATCAGGTGGTCCAGCGTCTGGGCATTGCCCTCGAAGTTGTAGCTGTAGCGCTCGTTGGCCGGCAGGGTCTCGATCAGCGAGGTCATGCCCGAACCTTCGAGCCGGGTGACCGGGTTGGAGAACTCGAAGTCGTTCAGGTCGCCGGCCACCACCACATAGGCTCCGGGCTTGGCAGCCAGCTTGGCGTCGATGAAGTCGCCGACGATGTCGGCCTGCGCATTGCGCTGCACTTCGCTGGATAGCACCGGCGGCTGCGTCGGCCCGAACAGCGGGTCGTCGCCGCCCTTCGAATTGAAGTGGTTGCCGATCACGGTGACCGTCTCGCCATTGAACACGAAGTCGCCGACCAGCGGCTTGCGGCTGGCTTCAAAGGGATCGTTTAGGTCGCCAGGAGTCGGGTCGGTCAGCCGCTGCAACGTGCCTTCGACGAAGCTCACACGGTCCGGGTTGAACAGGAACACCACGCGGATGTTGCCGCCGGGCTCGCCGCCGTCCTTGTTGTTCTCCGGGTTGAGCTGGCGGTACTCGTAGGTCGGGGCGCCTGGGATGCCAGCAATGGCCGCGATCAGCGTTTCGATCGTGACGGTGGCATCGACGACGCCATTGTTGGTCGACCCGCTGTTGTCCTGCACCTCCTCGAGGTTGAGGATGTCCGGCGACTTCAGGTTGCCGACGATCGCCGCTGCCAGGCTGTTGAACTTGGCCGCGCCGTCGCCCGGGTCGAGGTTCTCGACGTTGAAGGTCGCCACCGTCAGCTGGTTCGCCGAATTGGTGAGGTTGGTCACCTCGCGGGGCAGCGTCGAGGCCTGGGCCACCGTCGGCGTGGCCAGCACGCGCACGTCGAAGTTGTTGAAGCTGTAGTCGACGACGCCAGTGACGCTGTTCAGCCGCGCACCGACATCGACACTCGGCAGCACCTGGCTGCTCACCAGGTTGTCGAGCTGCACACGCTCGGGGTTGAAGTCGCTCGGCGTGATCAGGCTGCCACCGCGCGCGGTCACGCTGGTGGCACCAGCGCCGTTGTCGGGCAGCACCCAGATCTCGCCGTTGCCGTTGGTCGGCGAGGTGGCCACCGGGTTGTTGACCTGCACCAGCATGCCTTCCAGGCTCTCCCAGAAGTCGATGCCTTCGGCTGCCGGGTCGAACACCGGCTGCGTCTCGACGTTGCCCGGCGCGCTGATCACGCTGGTCGGCGCGATGCGGTCGACGCCGAGCACGATCGGCGCGATGCTGCCGGCGGGTGCGTCGGTCCAGGCGCTGACCACCAGCGCCTGCACGCCGGCGTTGTTGACGATCTCGGTCAGCGTCAGGTTGTCGGCATCGCCAGCCGCACGGAACTCCGACACCGTGCCGCTGACCTTCACCGGCTCGCCGAGGCTTCGCGCGGTCAACAAGGCGTTGCCCGACCCGGTGAACACGAAGATGCCGTCGGACGTGGCCGGGTTGGCATCGGGCGTCGGGTCCTGGATCCAGAAACCGTTCGATGCGATCGCGGTGACCTTGCCGACCACGTCGCGCACGGCCTGGCCGTTCAGCGGCGACAAGTGCGCGGCACCCTGGATGTCGGCGATGCGCACCGGCACCGCGACCTCGAACACGGCCACCGTCTTGCTGACCTCGTTGGCCGTGATCAGCAGCGGCTTGCCGGTCGGGCTGTCGGCCGCGGCGACGAAGCTCAGGCCCTCGGGGCTCACGTCCTCGGGCATGTTGATGTACTGCACGAAGGTCGGCGCGGTGGGCACCGAGACATCGAACACCATCACGTCGCCGCTGCGCTCCGAGCCGATGAAGGCGTAGGTGCGGCCACCGATCACGCCGACGGCCACGCCTTCGGGCTCGGCGCCCTTGTTGTCGCTGCGGGTGTCGAAGCTCGACGCCGTGCCGTCGGAGTTGAACAGTGTCGGGCTGCGCGCGGCAGTGATCTGTTCGAGGTCATCGCCGCTGTCGTAGACCGGCGTGCCGACCGGGTCCCAGATGGTGAACGAACGGCCGCCAAAGGCCATGATCTGATCGAAATCGAGGTCGCCGTCGGTGTCGCCGCTGGCGTTGGTCAACTGGAGGCGGCCGAGGTTGGCGTCGAGCTTGAGCGTCGACGCGTTCGGGAACACCGTCGGGTCGAGCACATAGCTCGACGAGTTGACACGGACCTCTTCGCTGAAGCCGGTGTAAGAACGCGAGTCGCCTTCGTTGGCGGTGATGTAGTAGGTCTGTCCGCCGACCGTGAAGTTGGCGATCGCGTCGGGCATGTACATGCCCTTGACCGGCCAGTTCTGGATGTTGATCGCCGTGGTGCCGCCGGCACCGTCGCGGTCGCTGGCATCGAAGCCATTGCCCGGCAGGCTGAAGTCCTTGGTGCCCAGCGGGGCGATCGCCACGACGGTGGCGGTGGCGAGGTCGACCACGGCTGCAGCGTTGTTCTCCTGGAGCGTGACGATGGCCGTCAGGCCGTCGGGTGTGATCGTCACGTACTCGGGCTCGAGATCCTGCGACACCGTCGCGTTGGGTCCGAAGATGCGCACGCCCTGCGCCTTCAGCGTGGCGATCTGGCTGTCGAAGGCCGAGAAGCCGGCGTCCTGCACCGTGGCCGACGCCGCACCGCCCAAGAGGTCGATGACGCTGACCGAGCCGACCGGGTCGAAGGAGCTGGCCTGGTTGTAACTGTTGGGCTCGCCTTCGTTGGCGACGACCACCTTGCTGCCATCGGGCGTGAAGGTCAGCATGTCCGGCAGGTAGCCGACCGACAGGTCCTTCAGCACCGCGCCGGTGGCCGCGCTGTACAGCGTGACGTGGCCGACGCCTTGTGCGTTGGTGGTCGTGTTCACCGACGCCCAGGCCACGGCGACGACGCCGTTCTTCACCGCCACGCTGTTGGGCACGGCGATCGAACCGGCGTCCGGCGTGAAGCCCGGCAGCAGCGGCGTCGTCGGTGTGAGCGCGCCGGTGCCCGCCATCGTGTAGACCTCCAGCGCCGAGCCGGCGACGACGAAGAGCTTGTCGCTGGCCGGGTCGAACGCCGGGATCTCGGCGCCATTGGTGCTGGTGGCGCCGGCGATCTTGGTCAGGAAGCTGCCGGTGTTGTCGGTGATCGCGACAGTGCGAGCGATGTTCGCGCCCAACGAGATACCGGCCGACGGCGTCGAGATCGTCAGCGTTGCCGTCTCCGTGGCCTCGACGACAGCGTCGTCGGCGATCACGAAGGTCACCGAACCCGTGGTCTGGCCGGCCGGGATGGTGATGGTGGTGCCGGTGAGGTAGTAGTCGGCGGCGGTGATGCCGGTACCCGAGACGCCCAGGGTCACGGTCTGGTTGCCGACCACCGCGGCACTGGCGGTGGCCGTCACGACAATGGACGTCGCCGCGGCCTCGCTGCCGCTGGCGGCGCTGACGGAGAGATCGACGCTCGGCGGACTGTCGTTGTCCGCGATCACGACGTTCTGCGACACCGTGCCCCCGAGAGCGATGCCCAAGGACGGATTGCTGATGGTCAGCGCCGCGGTTTCGCTCGACTCCGGGTCGAGGTCGTCGACGATCGTGAAGGTCACCGTGCCAATGGTCTGGCCCGACGGGATCGTGATCGTCGTGTTGGACAGCGTGTAGTCACCGGCCGTGATGCCGGTGCCGGCCACACCGACGCTCACGGTCTGGTCACCCGTGACCACAGTCGAGGCCGTGGCAGTCACGGTGATCACGGTCTGGCCGGCCTCGCTGCCGGCATTGCTGCTCACCGAGAGGTTGACGCTCGGCAGTGCGGCGCCGGCCTGCGGGGTGATCGAGAAGTCGTCGACGGCCAGGCCATCGTCGGAACTGCTGATGTCGAAATCGGTCCAGCGGATCCATACCGTGGCGCCATTGGCCAGACTCAGGCCGGTGATGCTGGAACTCACCGCGGTGCGGTTGGCGGCCGCATTGCCGTCGAGCGCACCGACCGCAGCCGTGATGTTCGGCGACAGGAAATCGAGCGCGTCGACGTTGATCCAGGTGCCGGTCGTCAGCGAGGTCGCGTCCAGGCTGTACTGGAAGTCCAGCCGGTCGGCCGCACCCCGGTTGCTCACGCCCTGTCGCCACTGCTCACCGGTGTAGTCGATCACCAGCGAGGTCACCGTGACGCCCGTGCCGTTGACGAAAGAGGCGCCGATCGTGGGCACCAGGCTGCCCGAGCGCAGGCCACCGAAGGCTCGATCGGTGCTGGCTGAAGCGCCGAAACTGTAGGTGTCGCCGGCATTGCCGCTGCCTGTTCCCGCAGAGTAGGTGGCATTGGCGTTGGAGCCGGTCTCGGCGAACACCCAGTCGGGGGGCGTGGTCGAAGCCGGGCCGGTGGTCGCCAGCGAGTTGAAGTCCTGCGTGTAAGAAGTGCCGAGCGAACTGAGACTGATGGCCACGGGTACCGCCTGTGATGAATGGGTGATGGGGAAAGCGTGAGCGACGTCGATGTCGCCGGGCAGTGGTGTCCGCGTCATGCCGGTCGCGACCGCATGACGCGCCTCAGGACAGGGCACCGCCAGTGCGTCCCACGATATCGCGCGAGGCATGACGTTTCTGTGTCATCTGGCGTCGCACGGCCCCCGCAAGCCGGTGGTTGACACCGGCGGTTCATGCGAATTCACACGGCCGCAGCGCGGCCTCCAGCATTCAGAGGTTGCTGATGCCTGAAGCGACGTGGCCTGCAGGCACGTGCCCAGCCGCACTCTCGACATGCCGGGTCTGGTCGTCGAAGAAGAAGTCGGGTTCGAATTCGCGCAGGAACTCGCCCTTCGGCAGGCCGCCGAGGAACATCGCTTCGTCGATCTCGATGTTCCATTCCATCAGCGTGCGGATCGCGCGCTCGTGCGCAGGCGCGCTGCGCGCGGTGACCAGCGCGGTGCGCACGCGCATGCGGCTGCTGCGCGCACGCTGCAAACGCTGCAGGGCTTCGAGCAATGGCTTGAAAGGGCCGGCCGCCAGCGGCGTGCCGGCCTGGTCGCGTTCGTGCGACTGGAAGGCATCCAGGCCGTCGCGCTGGAAGACGCGTTCGGCCTCGTCGCTGAAAAGCACGGCATCGCCGTCGAAGGCGATGCGCACTTCGTCGGGGTGCGCGTCCGAGGCGCGCGCGCTGTGCGGAAAGACCCGCGCCGCAGGCACGCCGGCCTCGAGCGCCGAACGCACATCGGCATCGTTGGCCGAGAGAAACAGGTGCGCCGACAAGGGCCGCAGGTAGCGCCAGGGCGGTTCGCCGCGGGTGAACACGCCGCGCTGGATCGGCAAGCCGAAGTGTTGCGCCGAGCGGAACACGCGCATGCCGGAGACCGGGTCGTTGCGCGACAGGATCACCACTTCCACCGCGCGGCCTCCGTCGGCCGCCAGGTCGTCGAAGGCCAGCAGCTTGCGCACCAGCGAGAAGGCCACGCCAGGCCGTGCCGGCTGGTCGACACGCTGCAACTGCAGCTGCATGTAGGCACGGTCGTCGCGGGCCTCGAAGACCTGGTTCTCCTCCTCGAAGTCGAACAGTGCGCGGGACGAGATCGCGACGACCAGCTGGCCTTGCAGGTGGGCACCCATGCGAACGATGATAGCCAGCGACCGGACGCCACCGCGATGCGGTCACGATGCGCCGGGTCTTGCCGCTTCGGTTATGGTGCCGCCTCGCCGAAGACTGCCCCTGCCCGCCACCTGCCGTGATCGAGATCCGAGACCTGCGCTACCGCTGGCCAAGCGCCAGCACCGACTGCATCGACGTCGACCGCCTCGACGTCGAGACCGGCCACGCCGTGTTCCTGCACGGCCCCAGCGGCTGCGGCAAGAGCACGCTGCTCGGCTTGCTGGCCGGCGTGCTGGTGCCGAGCAGCGGCCGCGTGGCCGTGCTCGGGCAGGACTGGTCGGCGCTCTCGGCGGCCCGGCGCGATGCGCAGCGCGCCGACCACATCGGCTACATCTTCCAGCAGTTCAACCTGCTGCCCTACCTGAACGTGATCGACAACGTCGCGCTGCCCTGCCGCTTTTCGGCGCTGCGGGCACAGCGCGCGACCGCGCAGCATGGGCAGATCGATGCCGCAGCAGAACATCTGCTGGCCAGCGTCGAACTGCCACGCGACCGCTGGCACGCCGGCGCCGGTGAACTCTCGGTGGGGCAGCAGCAGCGCGTGGCCGCCGCGCGGGCACTGATCGGCCAGCCCGAGCTGGTGATCGCCGACGAACCGACCTCGGCCCTCGACGCCGCGCTGCGCGACGGCTTCATGGACATGCTGCTCGCGGCCTGCCGGCACGCCGGCAGCACGCTGGTCTTCGTCAGCCACGACGAGCGCCTGGCCGAGCGCTTCGACACCCGGCTGTCGCTGCCGGCGCTGAACCGGGTGGCGTCATGAGGGCACTGTGGTCGATCGCGCTGCGCAGCGCCTGGAACCGCCGGCTGACCCTGTCGCTGGTGATGCTGTCGATCGCGCTGGCCAGCTTCCTGCTGCTGAGCCTGGAACGCATGCGCGCCGACGTGCGCGGCAGCTTCTCCAACTCGGTCAGCGGCACCGACCTGGTGGTCGGGGCGCGCACCGGCCCGGTCCAGCTGATGCTCTACGCGGTGTTCCGCGTGGGTGGCGCCACCAACAACATCAAGACCAACAGCCTGCAAGCCATTGCCGCGCACCGCGCGGTGTCGTGGGTGCTGCCGATCTCGCTGGGTGATTCACACCGCGGCCGGCCCGTGCTCGGCACCACGCCGGACTACTTCACGCGTTTCCTCTACGGCGACCGGCAGGCACTGGCCCTGGCCGAAGGCCGCGCTTTTGCCGGCACGCTCGATGGCCTGTACGAAGCGGTGCTCGGTGCCGAGGTGGCACAGGCGCTGGGCTACCGGCTGGGCCAGAAGATCACCTTGTCGCATGGCGCAGGCGGCGTGCTCGGCACCGAACACGCCGACAAGCCCTTCACCGTGGTCGGCGTGCTCGCGCCGACCGGCACGCCGGTCGACCGCACGGTGCACGTGAGCCTGCAGGCCATCGAAGCCATCCACCTCGACTGGGCCGGCGGCGCGCCGCTGCCGGGCATGGCCATCGCCCCCGAGCAGGCGCGCAAGTTCGACCTGCAGCCCAAGGAAGTGACCGCCGCGCTGGTCGG
>Ga0075163_10001718_pt1 | contig 29569 bp, 30 predicted proteins | sample JI1023141ADNA_FD_71478 | JGI IMG/M metagenome (GOLD analysis project Ga0075163, IMG submission 71478) | Wastewater effluent complex algal communities from Wisconsin, to seasonally profile nutrient transformation and Carbon sequestration -... | ecosystem: Engineered > WWTP > Effluent > Algae...
GCAGACCTCTCAGAGGCTTTTAGCGACCTCTCGCTCTCACTTATGTTTTTGGGCTGGTAAATGTCGGCCATTGCCTGATGTATATAGCTGTTAATGCTAAACAGTTCGGCACTGAGAGTGTGGAAATAACTACGAATCATTTTTTCTTCGAGAGTGACTCGCTTTTCGCTTAGACGGCCAATCACTTCATTGATCTTTGCACTGACTGACAGAGTTTGATCAAGGATGCTAACCAGCTCCTTGACGGCTTCTTCTTCTTCGATATTGTGCAGTGTCATAGCACTTCTAGAGTAGTACAGAGTTTGCCTGGCAGGCTCAAAATTGCTTATCTCTTTAGAAACCAAACAGCCGCCCTCAAAAAGGCGGCTGTCTTAGATTTTGAATGGTTCTTAAACTTATGTGGAAGAACTGGTGGTGCTTGGGATACCAGCATAGGAGTCTGAGACTTCCATGGTGCTTACTGACAGGTGGCTTCCTTGTTGTCTTCTGAAATTGTCCAGATATCTACGGAGTGCTTCTCTAATCAGGTCTGAGCGGGTGCGGTGCTCGCACTGTGCGATAAAGTCGACTTGCTCGAGCATGGCAGGAGGCAGTGCAATCAGGACCTTTTTGGGCATATTCGATTCCTCTTGTGAGACGTGCAGGATCGGAAATTCATCTCAAATCAGCTTCGGCTTCTTGAAATGAATTCACAACGGTTCTTAACGATAGGTAACCGCTTCTTGGGTGGCGAGTGGATTTATCAACCACCTTCAACGTGTATCAATTTACACATGAAAGTCGATATCGTAAAGGTCTAAAAGGGGCATAAAGACGTAAGTTCCAAGAAATTCGCTTAAAAGGTTTTTCTTAAACTCGCAAACGCAGTTGCAGTAAGACTTGTGCGCATTTTGTCCAAAAACAGTATAGACACCAGTGCTTCCAAAAGACATATACCCCACTTGCACTCCCCAAAATTTGTGCTAGTAAAGCCCGTGTTTTGGCGGGTTTTGGCGTGTACTTTGGATAAAACCCGCAGGGTGAGCGGGTTTTATCGAGGCGATTGTCGCTTCATCTGTTAAATTGCGGTAGGGACTAGGTTTTCACATGTACTGCATATCTTGAATATGTCCGCGATGTAAGCCAGTTGGTATCTGGGTATTATTAAATGGTATCGCCAGTGCTACCACTGTCAGATATGCTCGTAGTTAGATCTGGCGCCAAGCCCATCTTTGAGCCTTCGAATCAGCCGATACTGCGGCTTTTGGGCTATAGATAGCGCTCTCTTGTGCTGCCTGGGAGTTATCTACAAGTTATCTACTGTATGCCTGTTTGGTCTTGGTTGTAAAAAGTCAATAAAGCAAAAAAGAAAAAATACATTGGGCAATCTTTGCAGTAGCCTTTTAGTGAGTGCTTTAACTAATGGACCAATTGATCTGGTTTTTACCGAGGAAGAAAAAATGCAAATTGCAAGTTGGAATGTCAACTCCATAAGCGTGCGTTTACCCCATGTACTCTCATGGTTGCAAACAGTTAAACCTTGCCATCTTGGTTTGCAGGAGCTAAAAGTTGTTGATGAAAAATATCCTTATAAGCAATTTGAAGAATTGGGATATACGAGTCATGTCAAAGGCGAAAAGACTTATAACGGTGTGGCGATGCTATCGCGCACAACTACTGAGCTGGTGCATGATCAATTACTGGGCGCGCCTGAGCCAGTGCAGAGTCGCCTTATCGAGGTCTTGACTCAAGAAGGCATCTATATACTCAATCTATACGTGCCAAATGGCTCTGAAGTTGGCTCTAGCAAATATCTCTATAAATTGGAATGGTTTAAATCTCTAATGAAATTCATTGAGACTAACCATAAAAGAGAAGACAAACTTGTGGTAATGGGGGACTTCAACATAGCACCAGCAGATATAGATGTGCATTCCCCTGAAGAATGGGAAGGACAGGTACTTGTTTCGCCACAAGAACGAGAGTGTTTTCAAACACTCTTGACTGAATTCGGCTTAACCGATAGTTTTCGTCATCTCGCGCCTGATGCTGCCCAATATTCCTGGTGGGACTATCGCATGATGGCTTTTCGTCGTAATCGTGGTCTTAGAATCGATCACATACTCGTTTCTGAGCCTCTTTTACCCATGCTAAAACGCTCATGGATAGACAAAGAGCCCCGCAAGCTTGAAAAGCCTTCAGATCACGCACCGGTTGTTATAGAGCTAGAGCTCTAACTCTGTTTTTTGTCGTTTTCGTATTTGAAGAGTATGTCCTGGGTGGCGACATCGCTGAGACCCGGGAATTTACCTGCGACTACGAGATCTGCTAGTTTGCTGCAAGCCTTGAAATAGCTGTCTGATGGTCTCTCACCAGTCAGTTTGCGGCGCAGGTCCTGGCAGAGGATGTCGGCAGCAGCAATCAAAGTATCGTCTTTTTCGGCATGGGCATAAAGACTGGTGACCAGCATGATGATGGCGTCTTGTATACGCCCAGACATTTCAGCAATACGACATTGTCTATCGGCCAGTTTGAGCTGGTGCTTGACCATGGCTTGACTCAGTTCAAGAGGCGATTCTGACAAAAATTCCAGAGCAAAATCGACATGGCTCTTCAGATCTTCGTTCATGCCAGGCACTTCGTGTTGATCGATGCCTTCTAATTGTTTGGCTACCCACCACAAAGAGTAGGGCACAAGCTCGTTGCGCAGGGCAAAAGCATGAGCAGGATTGACCGGATTGAATTTTTTGATACCGCATTTGGCAATCTGCTTGCCAACAGGCTCAAAGTAAGTCGTACCATGCTGTTTAGCCAGCGATTTAAAAAACGCCATGCCAAGCATCTCGCCTTCACCCTCATAAATACAGGGTGCAAGGAAGTCATGGATATTGTCACCGAGTAGATGACCTGACAAGAATGAGCGTCCGCCGTGGGTTTTCATGAACAGTTCGACAGCACATTCTTTTTCGGCTTCAGAACCGAAGATTTTGGCGATGATACATTCCAGTTCGCCGCGGAAGCCCTGGTCTAGAAGCCATGAACCCCAGGCTACAAGCGCATCGGCGCCAACAATGAGAGCAGCAGCACGGGCGATGCGACGTTTAACCAGCTCTCTGGTTTCGATGGCTTGACCATAAGTAAGGCGGAAGCCCGCCCATGGCAACATGTTGGCTAGCATAATGCGCATCACACCAGCGGCTGTGGCGCAAAGAGCCAATCTGCCCATGTTTAGTCCGTGATATGCCACAGTCAGACCGTCTCCCACTGTGGGTGAGAGCAGGTTTTCTTTGGGCACTTTGAAGTCTTTAAACTTGAGACCGTTGTTAAATGCGTGCTTGAGCGCATGCAGGCTGTAAGGCACAACTTTAAAGTTTTCGTTTTCTTCTTTAGGCAATTCAGCTATGAGTGCTGCTGGTTTGCCGTTTACTAAGCAGACCAGACCAACTGTACGACCAGGTACAGCGTTGGTAATAAAGAGTTTTTCGCCGTTGACTACATAGTGGTCGCCATCTAACTCAGCTTTTGTTTTGAGAGCTGTCAAATCGGAGCCTGCTTGTGGCTCAGTTAAAGCAAAACCAGAGAGGGTCTCACCGCTAGCCAGGCGTGGCAAAAAGCGTTTGCGCTGTTCTTCGGAGCCAAAGCTACGGACTGGATCGACTGCTCCGATACAACCATGTACTGATGCCAGACCAGCAGCGGTGGGCTCGATACTGGCAACTCTCGTTAGAAAGGTCATAAATTGTCTGACTGTGGCACCCTGACCGCCATACTTTTCTTCGATAAGCATGCCCCAGTAGCCGCTTTGAGCAAGATCGTCAAAAACAGCTGTACTGATTTTGCCTTTTTCGTCCATCATGGTGCCAGCCTTCTGGTGTTTTTTAAGCACATCCAGTGACTTGGTCATGGATGGCAGGCTGAGAGCTGTTTCGGATTGTTTTGGTGGGCAAAATAGTTCTAAAGGTATTTTGGCTTCCCAGACGGCTTTGTGCACCGGGCTATTGGATGTCTTGTACTGCTCGGCAAAGAGCGACTCCACTTGATCGTCGGCTCGGTCCACCGCACCAGTGCGCTTGGATTCTTCCTCGGACTTACCCGCCAGTTGCATTGCTGTTTCTGCAAAACTGCTGGCATCACCATTTGGATCTTTTACGGATGTCATGTTATACCTAATTGTTCAGCTATCAATTTAATCTAACCATTAGATTCTACTAGACTTGGGCGTTTGCATCCCAAATCTTTGTCAGTCAGATTGCTATTTTGCAAGCTAAAGCGAAATACTGACTGGGCTCTCGCTGTCGTCCCGCACAGTCACTGTCAGTGGTGCCCCACTGAGAATTTTTCCCAGTTCGTTACCAGCTAATTGATGACGCCAGCCGCTTTCCAGGTTGGTATCATTTTCGTTTTTGCGGACAAATCTTTGCAATTCATCGCGGGTGGCAATTAGCTCTGGAGCGATATCAATCTCCTGGGAGCGCACTTTAAGCACCATGTAAAGTAAGTCGGCAATTAATACGTCAGCTTTTGACGGGGCACGGCCAGAGGGCCATTGAGGACATTCTGAGTCCTTTAAGGCCAGAGCTTCACCGACTACGCGGATGATGTGTTTGCCGTAGCCAGCTATCTGTCCATCTTTGACGCCCCTGATACGCTGGATGTCGCCAGGGTGAGTCGGTGGCTTTTTAGCCAGCTCAAGCAGGATATTGTCATTGAGGATAAAGCGTGGTGGCTTGTCGATACGTCTGGCTTCTTGATCACGCCAGAGACAGATCGCTTGCAACACTGCTAATTTGCGGCGACTTAGTCCCTGAGCCCCTTTTATCCGCAAAAATTCGCGTCCGCTTTCTTTGACATAGTAGCTTTCTTCTTCGTAGAGTTTGCATTCTTCCCAAACCCAGTCAATACGACCGCGCTCGATGAGCCGCTGCTCTAGCTTTTGATAAAGGGGCAAAAGGTGCAGGGCGTCATCGATGGCATAGTCAATTTGGCTGGGGCTGAGCGGTCTGAGCGACCAGTCGGTAAAGGACTCGGTTTTGGATAAAGTGAGATCAAAGAGACTGTGCAAGAGTTTGCCATAACCGGCTGGATAGCCCAGTCCAATAAATCCAGCAGCGATTTGTGTATCAAATATACGTCTGGGAGTTTGTCCGGAGTGCTGATAGATAATGGCTAGATCCTGGCTCCCGGCGTGAAAAATCTTGATCACATCAGGATTGTGGACAAACTTCCAGAGGTCAGAGAGTTGTTTTACCTTAATTGGATCAACGAGATAAACCCTGTCGCCGACTGCTACTTGCACCAGACAAATGAGAGGGTAGTAACTGCGTTCAGGGATAAATTCCAGGTCAATACCAAAGATACCTTCGCTCTCAATAGCGTTTAGCATTTCTGATAAGTCGGCTTCTCTTTCTATGAGTTTGCCGTGTTCTTCTCTATCTGACATCGATTTCTCTTTATTGTTAGTGCGGTTGTTTTAAATGCTCTCGACACCAGTTCAGGCATCCTTTGCGGCCCATTATCACTGAGCAATCATGGCGGACTTGAGGCAGGGTAAAGACAAGCTCATCGCTCTCCAATCCTCCAACATCCATACCTGCTCCCAGCGCAATCGCTGCCGGACCGGCGGTATCCCAGGTCTTGAGCTTGCCTGAGAGGTGGACAAAGATATCGGCGTGACCATCCAAAATTTTTGCCACTTTAAGTCCGATGCTACCAGTTTTGAGCAAATCCAGGCTGGTCAAATCCATAATCCATGGATTAGCTTTGCGATCTCTCGTGCCCATGACCAGACGTACCCTATCGGTCAGTTGGAGCTGGGCTGGACTGGTCAATACTTGCTCTGGGGAGTGCCTGTGATTAGCCGCTCTTTTGGCGCCAAAACCAGGACCACCATAGTAGAGTCCCCCGGCAGCTGGGCCCATTACCCAGCCAAAAACAGGCTTGCCATCTTTTAAAAGACCGACCATGACACAGTAATCACCATCACCAATGATGTAATTCTGGGTGCCGTCGATGGGGTCTATCAGCCAGGTATAAGGCGATGAGCCTTCAAAGAGATGGCTGTCGTCTTCCTCAGAGACCACACAGTGAGAGCTAAAACGTGATTTTATGCCATTTTTAAGCAGGGTAGAAATAGCCAGATCTGCTGATGTGACTTTGTCGTCAGGGCTCTCTTTGCTGCTTATTTCAATTAGCGGTCTCATTGAGACGGCCATCTGGCCGGCCTCAATCATCAGTGCGGAGACGAAATCAATATCGTCTGTCGTTAGGTCGTGGTTGGTCAAAATTTTCTAGTTTTTATACATCTTGCAGCCGAATTCTTCGGCCAGTTTGTTGTCGAGCAGATCGGCAACATAGGCAACATGCCAGACCAGATCGTCGAGTTCTTCTTGATCTAGTCCCGCTGTGGGTCTTTGCGCCACAACCAGGACAACATCTTCGTGGGTGCTGAGAGCACAAAGGCTGAGATTGCCATTTAAATCCAGGAGGCGACGATAAAATTGTTCTTTATTGAGGTCTGGGATGTGGACAAGAGGAGCTGTAATGCGGAGCATACTGGGATTTTGACCGCGGCTATCTTTGGGACCTTCCTGGACGAGGATATAGACACGGGCAGAGCCCTCCATGAGCCACCAGCCAAAACCACTGGCATCGGCCAGGGCATGATCTCGGGCATTGAGACCGCGACGCTCAAAATAAATTTCGACCATTTGCTTGGCGTCCTGAGCGGACACTGCGCTCACCTTTTGTGCCCCAAAAATACCCATATTTCCTCTTTTGACTGGATCCCTACCAGTATACAAAATGAGTTGAGGCAAGTCGAAACTGCGACCTAATAAATTCCGTAAACTAATCTTCTCCCTTATTTCTATTATTGAGGGAGCCATGTTAGTATTTTTCATACGCTCTATTCCCGAGTAGCGCAGCGGTAGCGCAGGTGACTGTTAATCACTTGGTCGCTGGTTCGAATCCAGCCTCGGGAGTTTTTTAACCCGCCCCAAAGGCGGGTTTTCTTTTGCCATTAAAAAAGCTCCCCAATCGGGGAGCTAGTTTTTACAAACCTATAATTGCGCCGGGCCGCCCTACCAGTCCTAAAAGCGCTTATTACAAAGACCTGTTATTTGCTGTCAGCCGAAGCTTCTTTCTTGTCTTTGAGTGTTTTCATCGCCTTTGCCAGCTTGATAATTATCACGGGCATAATGACGATGCCTGCAGCAACAATCATCATACAAACTAAACCGCTATTCTCCATTTTATGCTCCTTCTCAGAGGTTTTTACTTTAGTTCTAAAGTGCCCTTGGACAAATCAGATAAAAAGTCAGACTTATTATAGTATTGCCCCGACTAGTTAATGAAATAAAAATCCTGGGGTTAATTCACCAAAATCGTTGCATACCGGCAACTACTTGGGCATTGTGTCCTTCCATATTTTTTCTGCGACATCGACAAACTTATCTATCTGCCACTGGCCGTTCTTTTGAACCAGCACTGCCTGATAATAAACAGCGCTGCCAGCCGAGTTTGGCTTGAGGAAGTAATGACCGTCCAGTAAAAATGTTACTGCAGCGCCCGATGCTTCCTGTACCCGAATAGCCCCTGGCGGTAGAAATTTATCGGTGAAGTTATCCAGGAAGACTGGCTCACGACGGAATCGTTCCATAAATGGGTCTGGTGGATTGTCCCTTTTGTATTCTTCGGAGCAAAGGTCCCAGGCACTTTTAAGAATACCCTCGTACTTGCCACTGTCGCGGATATTGGTAAGGAAGTCTTCCAGCACATCTCTGGCTTTTTTGATGGAAGGGTCAGCTTCCTTTTCGATGAATTGCCCGTCTTCCAGTATTAATGTGTTATTGGCCCCCATCGGTCCAGACAAGTCCCAGCGAGCGCCTACCCGGACGTCATCGAGGGTGAGCGACGAGATATGGTTGCGAATATCGAACTTGGACAGGTCGATTTTGAGCATTTTGCTCTTTGGACTGACTGTCTGCACATAAAACATGCCGGGAAACTCTTTGTGGTCCTCGGTCTCCGCAGGCGGAGCGTAATACCAGAGAGAGGCTTTGTATTTTTTGACAAAGAGCAGCGGATTGTCATTGCCCAGACTATTGAGATAAAAACCAGCTCCAGCCAGGATAAGCGGTACTAACAGGGCTAAACCACCAATGGTTAAATTACGCGTAGTCAGCCAGGCTGGCATCTCGATTTTGCGACCGACTTTGCTGCCCTTGCGATCGCTCGATGATGGCTTGCGTACTCCCTGAGTGCGTCGCCCAGTGTCTTGAGTCATACCCGAAGTGCGAGTTGACCGCGCTATGGTGGTACGGCCAGTGGTGCTCAACTTTTCGGGGCCAGTGACAAAAGGCATGCTGTCACGAGCTTTAAAACTTGGCCTGTCCGCTGGCGGTGGATCATCACCAAAGAGACCACCCGATAGATCAAAGTCGTCAAAGTCTTTACCACCAGCTCCCGGTGGGATTGTGCCAAAGCCAACGGCTGGAGGAGCGCTCAAAAGAGAGGGCATGCTACCTGTATCAAACTGCGTACGCATGCAGGCTTCGAGCGCATCTCTAAATTCTTGCATGCTCTGAAAGCGTTGTTCTGGCTTTTTAGCAAGGGCTCTAAAGGCAATTGACTCAATTAGCTCAGGCACACGCAGGTCAGGACGTGCCTCAGAAATACGCAGTGGCATCTCTGAGACATGCATTTTCATGGTGGCATATATGGTGTCCCCCATCAAAGGAGGTAAACCAGTAAGGGATTCGTAGAGTACTGCACCCATCGAATAGATATCTGAGCGAGCATCGAGGGTTTGACCCAGGCACTGCTCCGGACTCATATATATAGGACTGCCAAAGATTTCGCCTGTTTGTGTCAGGTTTTGCTGGAGCTTGCCGGAGGCATTGGTCAGCTTAGCTATACCAAAGTCCACTACTTTGACAAAGTCTTTGCGCCCTTCCACTTCTACAAGCATGATATTGCTTGACTTCAGGTCGCGGTGAATGACACCTTTTTGGTGGGCATGATCCAGAGCATCACAGGCCTGGGCAAAAATGGGGATGGCGCGCGAAAAGGGGATGTGGTTTTCGCGTTTGATGACATCTGTGAGACTATCTCCCTCGAGAAAGTCCATCACTATATAAGGTTGGCCTGTGGCCACCACCCCGCAGTCGTAAACCGTAATTACATGGGGATGTTGTAAATGGGAAGCGGCTTGAGCTTCTTGCTGGAAGCGTTTAATTGAAAGCTGGTCGGTGACGTGCTGCGATTGCAGCATCTTGATAGCTACAGTGCGATCCATCATTTCATGCAGACCGCGGTAGACGATACTCATACCGCCCCGGCCTACTTCTTCGAGGACTCGGTAGCGATCATTGAGGATAGTGCCCAAAAGCTCATCTTTTTGCAGATACATGAGCATGCTTTTGTCATAAGGACAAACAGCTTGGGTCGCAGGAAATTCGCGCTTGCAGGAGGTGCAGACTTTCTTTTTAGTAGTATTGGCTGGGTCTTCGAAAGTCATTTTCTAATTTCACTGTGATTGTAAATTCGATTTTAGCAAAGACCTTAAGCTAAACCGACAGTAATCTTTAGATCCTTGAGCACTTGTTGTGCCGTTCGTCGGCCTGAGGTCATTGCTCCGTTGATAGAACCATTGTCTCTATAGTCGCCACATACATAGATGTTTTGCCCGTCCAGTGCTACTTTTACTGGCTTTTGTGGGATTTCTAGCCAGGGCGGCGACTGGTCTGGCAAGGCTTGGGCAATATTATAGGTTTTCAGGTGGCGATATTTGTCGGCTTCAGCCCCAAACCACTGCACCATTTCTTGTTTAACGGTGGACTCAAGATCGGGGCATTTACTGGTATCGCCAAGGACTGTCACAGATATCAGATGTTGTCCAGGGGGAGCCAGATCTTTTGAGGCATTGCTCATCACACAGATATTGTTTATCAGTCCGTCTTTGCCGGTTTGGCCATTGAGCAGCAAGATGGCCTCTTTTACAGGTGTTTTGTCTGCCGCAAAATAGAGACAGGTCGTGCGCTTAAACTCTGGTGTTTCGATACTGGGGCAGAGTCTATGAGCTTCTGGTCCCTCGGTGGCGATGATAATTGCTCTGCCGTGTAGTTTGCTGCCGTCTGCTAAGAGCACTTTGAGGGCATCACCAGAGTCATTGCCGTTTTGTTGTTCGATTGATTGGACCCGGCAATTAAGGCGTAGATTTTGCTCAGGAATTTTACCGGCCAGCTGTTTTGAGATTTCTCCCATACCAAGTCTTGGCACAGTGACAAGTCCTTCAGACATCATCTTAAATACAAACTCAAACATACGGCTTGAGCCGCTCAGTGAGGCATCAAGGGTGATACCACCAAAAAATGGTCTAAAAAAATGATCGATCATGGCATCGCTAAAGCCATAGCTCTCTTTAAGAGCCTTATATATTGTGCGTTCTGGCTGCCTGAAAATTTCAGCAACAGGCATATTCATGACCTTTTGACGCAGGTAGGCTACTTTTAGTTTGTCTTGTAGTGAGCCAATATCAGAGGTCAAAGTGGCAAAGAGTGCTTGTGGCTCCCGGATAGGATCTGCTACTCGGGTAAAAGTACCGCCCAGCCGCACCAGTGCGCCACTGCAAAAACTCTGCAAATCCAGACGAGCATAATCAAGAGTGTGAGCGGCTTCAGGGTAGGCGCTTAAAAATACCTGAAAGCCGCGGTCCAGGCGAAAACCGTCCACGATGTCGGTGCGCACCCTGCCGCCTGGAGCGTCTGAGGCTTCCAGAAGAAGCGGACTGAAGCCGTCCTTGAGCAACTGGTTGGCACAAGTCAGTCCAGCCAGACCTGCACCAATAATGATGGCATCGTATAGTTTGGGTTTGCTACTGTCTGTCACGTCAAAACCTCAAGGTGCCATTATTTCCAATGTGTTATCGCTGGGATCCTTTATATAGATTGAGCGAGTTCCGTCCCGGTGAGTCTTTAGCGGTCCAAATTCTTCGGCTTTGGGGCTGACAAATGCAATATGAGGTGGATGCTGCTCGGGTATCACTAGAGCCAGCTTGATATTGCCAAACTCTATAAAGGCCCAGGTATCATCCTGATAGACGACTTTACACTTAAAAGACTTGAGATAAAACTCTAGCGCTGATTTGATGTCATTTACCGATATGGCAATGTGATCGATGCTATCGAGATCTTCTTTGGTTGTCATTTTATTTAAGCTCAGTTCTGAGATTCCAGAGGTCGGGGAAGCCACGTTTGGTTAGTGTACTGCGCAAATAGCCTACTCCTTCGGAGCCGCCTGTACCGCGTTTGAAGCCGATGATGCGCTCCACTACAGTGACGTGATTGGTGCGCCAGAGGCTGGTTAGCTCGTCGAGATCGATAAAGGATTCGGCTAGATCTAGCAAGTCACCAAATGCAGTGTTCTCGTCATAGAGTTTGAGTAACTCTTCAATGCGCACGGCTTCCATTTCTTTTATGGTTTGTTCGTCGGCGCCGGGCAGTGGTTGAGGTAGCTCAAAGCCATACTCTCGGCGCAAAAGAGCATAAAAAATATCACCGAGGCTCGGTTCGCTAAAGCGCTTTTGCAATATCTTGTAAGCGCCTTCGTCTTTTTGGAAGTGCTGTAGCATGCGCTCTTCTTTGAGCCCGGACATAAATTCTATCTCTCTAAATTGAGAGGACTGAAATCCAGAAGCCGGGTTGAGGTTATCTCTAAAACCCAAAAAGTCCCTGGGTGTCATCGTTTCGAGGATATGTATTTGTTGCACCAGGAGCTTCATGATAGCTACAACGCGCCTCATAAAGTGGGTGGCGCGACGGACATTGTTTTGATTGAGCAATTCGACAACAAGATCTAGCTCATGGATGATTAGCTTAAACCATAGCTCGTAAGCCTGGTGGATGACGATAAAGAGAGGCTCGTCATGGTGCGCTGGACTGGATTGACAGACCTGCAAATTTTTGAGGGCGTCCACCATCAAATAGCTGTTGTAAGTCAGTGGGGTATGTCCACCACTTGTGATACCACCAAAGTCTTTGGCCTTTGTCTGCTTATCCATTTTCCCCACTTATTTTGTCTGGCTGTCTGGTATCACTGTTGTCGGTTCGGGCGCAGTTACTGCGCCTTGTGGGACAACTTCTGGTGCTCCCTTAACATCTTGTTGAGGGGCAGGCTGGGGAGCCTGGAGAGGTCCTGGCTCAGATTTTACTTTGGACTTTTTGTCTTCTTTTTTGGCTTTAACTTTGGCTGGTTTTTTTGCCGGCTTTTTCTTCTTGTCTTTTTTGCCGGTTTTAACAGGCACTGCTCCTGGTGTCAGAGGCAAGAGACAGTTGTTGTCTAGAGCATCTCCCTCAGTCAGCTGCATATAGAGCTGGGGCTTTTTGCTGTCGTACTGGAAGCAAACACGGGCTGTCGATAAGGCGGTTTTAGCTTTTTTGACGAGGGCTGGATAGCTCACCTGATAAGTCTCAATCGTGATGCCATTGCCATTAACTCTAAAAATCTTAAACTGACAGGGATAAATAACCAGACCTGCAGCTGAGACATACCAGATGTCACGCTCTTTTTGCACTTTGGATATGCCGATATGGCCATTTAAAACCAGTTTTACATCACGGCTACTGCCCAGGATTTCACGGGCTTGAGCGCCCTGGCTGACGATGTATTCGTCCCAGGGAGGACCTGAGTCATAAGGCGCAGGCGGTAAAAGAGGATGGTGTCCGGCAACAATAGTAAATTTGCCGTGATTGGCTTTGAGGTCGCTTTTGAGCCAATCTAGTTGTGCGCTTCTTAGCTCACCGGTATTGCTATTAGCTTTGGCTGTATCCAGACCAATCAGATGTACGCCATTGACCGGGTCCAGTGACCAGTAGGATTCGCCAGTGGTAATACCCTTGCCCTTAAAGTCTGGTCCGTAGGTCCGTTGCTTGTCGACTGGCTGTGGTCCTGAGATATCTTGCTCGCCCAGGACAAAGTACCAGGGTTTTTCGAGGGTCTGGATGATATCTACATATAACTGCCAGTGGATGTCATCGCGACCCGGACCTTCCACCTGGTCTCCACCAAGCAAGACAAAGTCGACTTCTTGTTCGCGGATGGTCTTGACTGCGTTTTGCAAGAACAATTGGCTCTCGGCCAGCAGTTTGACATTGTCTGGTAAGCCGGTGGCTAAATGCGTATCTGTTATATAGGCAAAACTAAATGACGGTGTGGACTGAGCCTGGGCTGTCAAACCACCAGGTAAAATTCCGCGTGAAAGCCCGGCCGTCACAGCCAGAGCAGAGAATAAAAAGGTTCTGCGCGTCAGCGTGAACTTAGGGTCTTCGGAACCTATGACTATTTCCTCAACAAAATATGGATGCTTCAAAGCATCCATATTTTATGCGCGCTGCCAGGCTAATTCAAGTTTACGGACGGCTAAGAAGGGTCAAGAGTTCGTTTCTTGAATCTTTATCATCAAGATAAACTCCCCGACTGTCCATTGTGATTGTTTTGCTACCTGGCTTTTTGATGCCTCTCAAAACCATGCAAGAGTGGGTGGCTTCGACCATTACAAAGACGCCAAGGGGATTCAGTGTGTCTTCAATGGCATCGGCAATCTGTGCTGTCAGTCTTTCTTGTACTTGTAGTCTTTTACTTGCAACTTCTACCACTCTGGCCAGTTTTGATAGACCAGTGATACGACCCTCTCTGGGCAGGTAGGCGACGTGGGCGACACCGGTAAAAGGCAGCATGTGATGTTCACAAGTGCTGGCAAAGTTGATGTCACGGACTAGGACCAGTCCTGCTTTCTCTTCTAAAAATTCACAACTGATTTGACTGGCAATACTCGTATCCATGCCACTGGTCAATTCAAAATACATCCTGGCGACCCGGTCAGGAGTTTCCAGTAAGCCTTCTCTGTCTGGGTCTTCGCCAATTGCTTCTAATATCTGGCGCACCGCCTGGCGGATTTTGGCTCTGTCAAATGTACGAGTAGTGGTTCCTTCGCTCAGCTCCATGGCAAAGCAATCACTGGCAGGCGCTACAGTAGCCGTGTCGGCAGTAAAATCCTGAGCTGAGTACTTTGCAGATGTTTTCATGTGTTGCCTCGGTAAGTGTTATCAAGATTACCGCCGATTTGTGTACGAACGGTGAATCTTGAGCAGAACATATTATCTTGACTTCGCCTTTGAAATCCTAGCAAAAGTTGAGGAATATGACCGTTTATCACCGCAGACTATAAAAGGTTATACTTAAAGGTTTTGACTGATGTTTTTTTGAGGTTTTGTGTTCATGACAGCTGTTACCGCTCAGGAATTAGATATTCGCCAGATCAAAAAGCTTTTGCCACACCGTTATCCATTTTTGCTGGTGGACAGAGTGACCCATCTGGAGCCAGGTAAATCCGCTAAAGGCTTTAAAAATCTCACTGCCAATGAGCAATTTTTTGAAGGACACTTTCCCGGTCGTCCAATAATGCCCGGTGTGCTCATGGTGGAAGCCATGGCTCAACTCTCTTGCATTGCTTTACTTTGCACAGACGAGTACAAAGGCAAGCTCGGTGTTTTCACCGGCATGGATGGTCTCAAATTCCGCACCATGGTCGTACCTGGTGACAGGCTTGATATGGAAGTTGAACTGGTCAAAATGAGAGGACCACTGGGCAAAATGAAGTGCTCTGCTCGTGTGGGCGACAAGCTTGCCTGCGAAGGCGAGATATCGTTTGCCATGGTTGCCGACGAAGAACAAAATAACTAATACACTCCTTATTTATATGGTGACTTTACTTTGATACATCCCACTGCCATCATCCATAGTGGGGCCAAGCTCCACGAAACAGTAGTAGTAGAGCCTTATGCCGTCATTGGTGAAAATGTCACCATAGGAGCTGGCACACGTGTTGGCAGTCATGCTGTCATTGATGGTCACACCACTATTGGTGAGAATTGCCGCTTCTTTCCCGGTGTCACTGTCGGGCTTGAACCCCAGGACCTGAGCTACAAGAACGAACCCACTGGTGTCATAGTTGGTGACCGTACCACCCTGCGTGAATATGTCACCATCCATCGTGGCACAGGTGATCGCTTTACCACCATCGGCAGTGACTGTTTTTTGATGGCTTACAGTCATATCGCTCATGACTGCAAAGTCGGCAATGGTGTGATAATGGCTAATACCGCCACTTTCGCTGGGCATTGTCAAGTCGGAGACTATGCTGTCATTGGCGGTTTAACCGTGTTTCACCAGCATTGCAGAGTTGGTCGCATGGTGATGATCTCTGGTTTTTCGGCCACTAGATTGGACGTGCCTCCCTTTTGCACAGCAGACGGACGTCCTATGTCGGCTCGTTCAGTCAACCTGATTGGCATGAGACGCCAAAAGTATAGTGCTGAGCTACGCTCTGCCATCAAGCAGAGCTATGTCATCCTCAACCGCTCAGGCCTTAATAACACCCAGGCTTTGATTAAAGTTGAGGAAACTTATGGGCAACATAAAGAAGTACAGGAAATAATAGAGTTTTATCGTAGCTCAAAGCGCGGCGTCATCAAAAAAGTCGACAACGCATGGGCAGAAGAGGAAGACTAATTAAGACATCCAGGTAGCCTTGTGTCATTACCAACTACTGAGCAAGAAGAAATAACTGCCAAAGCGGGTTTTCATAGCCTGTTTAAAAATCAGCAGTTTATGGCTCTCTGGATTGCCCAGATTTTTAGTCAGTTTGCAGACCGTGCCGTGTTTGTGCTCTTTGTGGCGGTATTGACAGCTGGTGGTACGGCCACTATTGCCGGGCGTCATTTTGGTGCTGCTCAGCTTACTTCAGATCTGTATGTCGCATTTACCATACCAGCCATTTTGCTCAGTCCATTGGCGGGTGTGTATGTAGATAGATGGTCTAACAAAGCAGTACTATGCATATCTAATTTTGTCCGGGCTGCTCTCGTTTGTCTTATTGGCGCTCCCTTTATCAAAGAGTCACCAGTAGCTGCTTTTGGACTGGCATTTTTGATCTCGATTGGTTCGCAGTTTTTTGCTCCGGCTGAGTCATCCTCCATTCCTCGGCTGGTCAAAAAAGAAGAGTTATACGCGGCCAACTCATTGTTTTTTACGACAATGATGATTGCCCTTGGTTTTGGCTTTGCCATCGGTGACCCGATTGTCAGCGCTACAGGTATTGGTAAGGCACCATATGCTGTGGCTTGTGGTTTCTTTTTTGCTGGACTTTTTGTATTGCGTATCAAAGACAACAAGCGCGTCGTGCGCCACGAAAATCTGTGGTGGGAGGATTTGCGCATAGGCATTGCTTATATTGCCAATAATGCCATCGTCTTTAAGGCAATTCTCAAAATCACCTTTCTTTTTTCCACCATGATTACGCTCAATGTCATTGCCGTGGCACTCTCCCAGCAAGTAATGCACCTTGAGGCTTCTAAATTTGGCTATATCGTTGCTGCTGCCGGTGTGGGCATGGGCATCGGTAATTTTATCGTGGGGCACTATTTAGCCCATGTAAATCCATCTCTCATGGCCCATCGTGGCTTTGGTTTGCTTGGTCTATTCATGAGCTTGCTGGGCAGTCTCGGCTTTATCCAGGAATATGTCTTTCCTTCAATCGGTATGCATGGGGTCTACTTTAATGGGCCACTTATGTTCTTTCCGCTCTTGTTAGCCGCCATGATTGGTCTTTCTTCGGCTTTTGTGGCAGTACCGACTCAATCGCTATTGCAAGCTTCCATTCCGGAAGATATGCGCGGTAAGGTTTTTGCCGCTCAAAATACTGCCATGTCGGCTGCATCCACCATCCCTGTGGTCCTGGCCGGTATTTCGGCAGACAATATTCCAGGTGGGGTTTCAACCACACTTTTGATTGTGGGGCTGCCTACCCTTGTCATGGGGCTTGTTAATCATGCTCGCAGTGCTGAGCGAATTAAGCGTTTAGATGCCGGGAAGTAAAGTGCCTGCTGCAACTGCCAGTCAGGCTGGAGAGTAAGCCAGGCATGGCTTTTGCTGGCTTTTAAAGAGGACTTTGCTACCTAAACATTTGATTACCTGTCTCAAATGAGTTGCCATGTTGCCACAATCCAATAGACTATATATGTGTACTCCTAGAGGAAGCTGTGCAGATTATGCGCAATAGAATCGTCTTGATCGGACTGACTGTTTTGATTTGGGTTGCTCTCAAGGCAATCGATAGCTACGTCACTGGTCCAGAAATCTTGTTTATCCTCAGCATTGCTGCCTGCATGATGGCTGGGCATAGCATCTGGCTGCTTTCGGCTCAGAGCCGCCACCGTGCTAAGACCCAAAAGCGTGGGCAAGCGATCAAAAGTCTGGAAGCCGTTACTGCCAAAGGCTCTCAGGACTACCACCCTTCTGTGGACATTCTTATCTCGGCTAAAAATGAATCGAGAGTTATTGAGACCACAGTTCGCAATCTCTTTAAAATCGATTATGACGACTACAAAGTCTGGGTCGTGGACGATATGTCTACCGACTCCATGCCTGACATCCTCAAGCGTTTGCAGGGCGAGTATCCTGATTTGCAGGTCTTGATTCGTGAGCCTGGCTCATGCCCTGGTAAGTCTGCCGCCCTTAACGAGGCTCTGGCTCTTTGCAAAGGCGACGTAATGGCGGTGTTTGATGCTGATGCATCGGTTGCACCTGACTTTTTGACCAAGATTTTGCCCTGCCTCGCTCCCGAAAACGTTGGTGCTGTCCAGGCGCAAAAGCGCATGTATGAGTATCAAAAGGGCTTCCTGGTGGATTGCCAGGACACCGAGTACGCTCTTGATTCGTACTTTCAGGTGTCTCGCGACCTCATCGGCGGTGCTGTTGAGCTACGTGGTAACGGACAGCTCGTCAAAAGACAGGCTCTGGTCGATGTGGGCGGCTGGAATAACAAAGCTATTACCGATGACCTCGATCTCAGTATGCGTTTGCTCGTTAATAACTGGGATATTACCTTTTCACCAGATACGGTGGTCTGGGAAGAAGCTGTACCAACACTCAAAGGTTTGTTGCGTCAGCGTCGTCGCTGGGCTGAAGGCAGTATCAGGCGGTATCTCGACTACATTTTTCCGCTCAACTCACCAACACGTTTGTCCTTAGTTGAGAGATTAGACACACTCGTATTTACTGTTTATTTTGTGGTACCAGCTTTGATGCTCCTCGAGGCCGGCTCCGAAATCATCAATCTCGTTACCGGTACTCCTACACATGGAGTTTTCCTGGCTCTGGTCGCTCTCGGCATATTTGTCGTCAGCCAGGTCAACGTCTTTATCTCCCTGCGCATCTACCGAGCACCAATCTCGGTGCTCAAAGCAACCATCCGTAGTATCCTCGTCACGATGTATATCTACGCTCACTGGGTGCCTGTTATCGCTGTCTCCTTCTCCAAAATCCTATTTGGCAAGCAGGTTTCGACATGGCACCGTACCGAGCATGCCGGAGTGGCCGACCATGCATTCACCTCGTGAGTAACCACCACTGACAGATAATTGCAAAAGAGCACTGCGCAAGCGGTGCTCTTTTGATTTGGCTATTGTCAAAAATGGCTTTGAGGCTGCACAAAAATAAAAGATCTGCAGTTTTGGGCAAATTTGGCGACTATTTAGTGCCAAAAGATGTTCCCGCAAACCAAATTGGCAAAAGAACACCTCTTTGCAATCGTATTTGGTGTCACAAGCCTTGTCAGTATCATGAAAACCCCCGCAACCCTGATGCTGTCTATATTTGACGTGTCGCAAAAGAGGGTGATAGGGGATATACCGCTTGAAAAGCTGATTTTATCCAACAAACTTTTTACAAGTCTATATCTGTCCCGAGACCGTGAGTATTGCCAACTCTACCTGACGGAGTCCGAAAAATACGTGGCATTAAATATGGACCTCCTGTAGAAAATAGGTAAAATGAAGGCTGGTCTCGGGCCGGGTTGGTCCAGGATTGCTCTAAAATCACCACAAGTGATTAACAGAAAACACGAAAGCTAAAGAGATGGAGTTTTGCATGCTTAAAAAGTTAGCGTCCTCTTTCATACTAGCCTCGGCTCTGGTTGGCACAATGGTCGCTCCTTCGTATGCCGATGACGACACATTTAAGACAGTATGTCTTTTCCCAGTCAAAGTTCTAGGTAGTGGCGTAGGCACCGTAGTTGGTGTTCCTCTAGGCGCCGTTAAAGATGGTACAAAAGGTGCCATGATGTCCACAAAGTGGGTTGCTGGTAAACTCGGCAATGAAGATGGTCAATATCAACAGTGGACTGGTGCCCTTGTTGGTGGACCCTTCGGAGTTGTAGGCGGAGCTGCTTATGGCTGCTTCGACGGCGCCTGGCACGGTATGAAGACCGGCTTCGAAAAGCCGTTCAGCAAAGAAGCATTCACCTTCAAAGAAGACTAATTGTAAAATTAGGATTTGATGTGGTGAGTTCTTAAATAATGTTGGGAATTGAGAGGATGGTCTCTCTGAGACCATCCTCTGACTCCAGATGGTGAGGATATGAAAAATAAAGCTTTTGCTCTAATGATTGCTGGGGCTATCACCCTGGGAGCTGCTTTGCCTTCGATGGCCGCTGATGGTCCCCTCGGAAGCGTTGCTGCCCTCGGTGGTTCAGTCACAGCCGGTGTATTTGATACTCCAGAAGGCGTTCTTTGGAACTCTCTCTGGAATTGCCCTTATAAAACTCAGCGTTACCTCGCTGAAAAATTCGGTGACGAGCACGGTCTGGGTCAAAACCTGGCTGCATTCGTAATTGGCGTTCCCACAGGTTTCCTCTGGGGTATTCCTTACGGCGCTATCACCGGAGCCCACCATGGCTTTGTCACTGGTTGGGAAAAACCCTTCAGCACAGAATCCTATCTGGTAACTGAAGAGAAGTAGTAGGGATCGCTGCCCGGCATATGCCAAGTATTGCCGGGCACCCCCAGTTGATCTCAAGTATTAGAAACGGTGGGAAAAATGACTAAAAATGTTCTAGGTAAGCTCGTTCTTTCGGCTCTCGTAGCCTCGGCTTATCTTCCGGTGATTGCTCCGGAAGCTAGCGCCATGGATTATGAAGCCAAACCGGTAAGCTGGGTCCTTCAAGCTCCAGTACGTACCGTTGGCGCAGTCAGTGGCGCTCTTTTCAGCGGCGCTGTCAGCGGCCCTATCGATGATGGTTACCACTGGTTCCTCAAAGGCACCAACCACGTAGCCGAAAAATTCGGCGATGAGCATGGTTGGGGACAGCGCGCAGCCGCTGTACCGATCGGTGGTTCAACCGGTCTGGTTCTCGGTAGCGCTCATGGCGTTTACAGCGGTTTCTTCCACGGCTGGAAGAAGGGCTGGGAAAAACCGTTTAGCAGATGGTCTTTCATAACCATGGAAGAGAAATAAGCTTTCTGGTGGCAAATACATTAAAAGTATGGTGAGGATAATGCAAAAGAAATTTATGGCGTCTTTGCTAGCCGCTGCCGGACTGCTCGTCGGTCTTTCGGCTCCTAGCATGGCGTATCCCGAGCGCCCCGAATCCGCTCGTGTGATCTATGAAATGTGGTACTTCCCGATGCGCGTCATCTCCATGGTTGCTACAACAGCCTGGGATGTCCCTACAGCTGCCTTCCAAGACGGCATCAAGGGCGCTATCGGCGGCACCAAGATGGTTGCTCGCAACCTCGGCAAAGAAGATGGAGTCTATGAAATGGTTGCTGGTGCTGTCACCGGTGGACCTGTAGGCCTCGTCGGTGGTACAGGTTACGGCGTTCTGCACGGTGCTGGTTATGGCATCAAGCATGGCTTCGTCGGCTACCCAAGCCCCCACAGCGGCAGCCACAGTATGATTTTCCAGGGTAAAGGTTTCGTTGTTCCTTACGACGATAACTACTAACCAAGTCAATCTTCCTGGCTAGCTGTTTCTAAAACTTGGCTATAAAGCAGACATCGTCATCACTGGTGACGGTGTCTGCTTTTCTTGTCAGTTATCATTACCAGAATCTCATAAACCAAACACAGTCAGTACCTATCCAGTCCACATTGAGTAAGAAATTGCTAGACTAATAGGACATGCTTATATCCCGGAGCAGAAAGCTGCTCTCGGGCAAGGTTATTTGGAGACAATGCAAAATCCGCGCAACTCAAAGGAAGTAATCAAGCGCCCTGCTGCGCCTAAGCGCATAGGTGAGCTATTGGTGGCAGCCAACGTAGTACCTCAAGAGGTATTAATGGAGGCTCTTAAAATTGCCAAAACTTCTCAGACTCCTCTGGGCAGAGTGCTTTTGACTATCGGTGTATTGTCCGAGAGCGATGTCGAAATAGCTATCTATGTGCAGAGCTTGATTCGCAGTAATCTTATTTCTTCCGAGTTTGGCGTCAAAGTCATTAACGTCTCGGTCAAAGGTCGAGTGCCACTCGACGAAGCTTTTAGAAGGTTGGGTTGGACCCCGCCAGAAGATATCGAACAAAAGACAGGCATCCTCGGAGAGCTTGGTGAGCTACTGGTGCAGGCTGGTTTGATTGACCGCTCTGTGCTTGAGCAAGCAATTTGGCAAGCCCAAGAAAACAGTCTGCCCTTAGGCCGCTGTCTGGTTTTAAATCGCGCTATTTCATCAGCACTCTTGCAGTCAGCTCTGACTGCTCAGGTCCTTATCAGGGACGGTAAAATTAGCGAAGAGCAAGCCATTGCCGGGCTCAAGAACGCTGCTAAAAAGCAGCAGAGCCTGGAGCAGTCCTTAGTCGATGTGGGCGCCTTTAGACAGCCCGCAAAAGAGTCAGTCAAGCTTGGCGATCTGTTGACACAGGCTGGTCTAGTTACTGAGGGCGACAAAATCTCAGCCATCGAAATTGGTCTCAATGAAAACCAAAAAATAGGTGAGGTCCTGGTACAGACCGGTATGATCGCACCTGGAGTGGTAGACGAGAGTTTGAGACTGCAGGAAATGGTTTCATCAGGTGAGATCAGTGGTCTGCAGGCTGCCGACATCCTGAGACAGGCCAATAGCCGTAAAGTGTCGATTGATGTGGTTATTGGCGAGCGTCATTCACGCAAAGATGACATCGAAAAAATCAATTCAGTACTTGAGCTTTTGCTCCAGTCTGGCGCTCTGGCAGGCGATAACTTTAACCGGGCTCAGTCGCTCGGTCGTCAACTCAATGTCTCTATTGCTGAAATTATATTGACCAAAGAAATGGTCGAGAAGCGCTTAATAGCCGCCGCTCAACAAGGACAGTCGCTCGTCAAAGATGGCATCATCAATAGCGCTCAGTGTGTCCTGGCGATGAAGATGTGCGTTAAAACTGGTCAAGAATTTCACGAAGTGCTCAAAGATCTGCCCAGCGAAAGTGCTCCTGTGGCCGACGGCGGCTCAGATAAAGGGCAGGATAAAGGTAATGGCTGGCTCGGCAACCTCTGGTCTAAGGTCAATAAAAAGAGCTGACCTGCTAATAGTTAGTTCTAAAGCAATTGGAATAGGATAAATGTATAAGTTTTTGCCGCGCATACTCAGTGAGCTAGCCGGTCAGTCCTTTATTGGTAATGATCAGTTGATTGATAGTACTGAGGCGCTTGTTGTTTGTACTGATACCAGAATAATTGGACCGGAGCATGTCTATTTGGCTCTCTCTGGTGAGCGATTTGATGGTCATGATTTTGTTATTGCCGCTTTTAAAAGCGGAGCTACTGTAGCCATTATCGACAAAAATAGAGAGCAAGCTCTCTACAATAATCTGCCACCAGGCTGTGCGCTTTTGGCTGTGGATAATACGCTTAAGTTTTACCAGTCACTTGGACGTTATGCCCGTCAACAGTTTAAAGGCAAGGTCGTGGCAGTGACTGGCTCATCAGGCAAGACCACCACAAAAGAAATGTGTGCCGCTGTATTTGGTGACAAATGTCACAAGTCACAAGCTAACGAAAACAATGAGATAGGCGTACCAAAGACCATACTATCTATGCCAGATGACACTCAATATCTGGTCCTGGAAATGGGCATGCGCGGTCTTGGTCAAATAGAAGAACTGACTCTAGTAGGTCTGCCCGATATCGCTGTCATCACTTGTGCTGGCACGGCACATATTGAGCTATTAGGCTCAAGGGAAAACATCGCTAAAGCCAAAAGCGAAATACTCAAAGGTCTCACTGATAAAGACACACCAGTAGCTATTGTTGGCGATTTGTCAGCAATGCTGCAAACTGAGATGCGTCAAGTCTATGCTGGTGAGATCAAAGATTTTGATAGTGATGCTGTCGTGATTAATAGTATCGATGCTCTCGGCACTACATTTAGTATTACTGGACAGGTCGAGCAGTTTTTTGTAGCAGCCTTTGGTGAGTGGCTAGTGCGTGATGCCTGGTGTGCTGTACAAGCAGGCTTGGCTGCTGGACTGAGTGCTGCTCAAGTTAAGTCTGGTCTAGCCAGTTGGCGTCCAGTAGAAGGCCGGGGCAATAGTCTCACCGCTCCCAGTGGTGCTTGCGTCGTCGATGAGTCTTACAATGCCAATCCAGACTCGGTAAGATGCGCAGTCGATGCTATTTTGTTGGCAGAAGCCTATAGCGATAAACAAAAGGTCGTAGTACTGGGTCGCATGGCTGAGCTTGGTGATTTTGAGGCCAGTCTGCACCGCGAGCTGGGACTCTGGCTAAAAGAAAAACCATTGAGCTTGCTGGTAACTGTGGGCGATGTCGCTAAGCTGATTGCCGATAGCGCCAGAGGTGGCAGTTTTGGTGTTGAGTCTTGTATTGATCAGGACGAAGCACTTGCTTGCATCAAGCCGCATCTATCAGATAAGACACTGGTGATGGTCAAAGGCTCACACAGCACCAATTTAAATATGCTCGTGGATAAGCTCATGACTGTTCAGGATAATTAGTTTCACAGAGTTTTCACCTTGACTTGTTTAAGCTGACCCTGTCTCTAGTTGAGGGTAGTTCAATGGGCTTTGAGCAAGAGTACAGGAAGGCTGAACAGGAAGCCTTGAATACTGGACAGCCGCCTGCCGACGATAGGCTGTTAGCCAGTATTTTTGATCCGCCTAAAGTCGGTGATAACTGTCACGTTAGCCTGGCCAGAAGAGTTGGCCAATATGCAAAAGAAGTCGGTACTGGCGTAGTCGGGGGACCAATAGCTGGTGCTGCTGCCATGGGCGCATTTTGTACTGCTAGTTTGATGGATGGAGCAATTTGTCTAGCAGCTGGACCCGCCAAAGTGATTGGCGGTGGTGCTCTAGTAGGGTTGATTGCTGGTCCAGTAGTGGGTGCGCTAGATGCCCACAGACAAATTCGCTATGCCCAGGACAAATGCAAAGCTGACAGAGCCAGATGGTAAGAGACCTTTAAATGGCTTCGATATAAACGTCGCTGACTTTGCCCAGACCTATGACTATCATCAATTGGCAGAGCTTTTCTTTTTTTGTGATGTCATAGATAACGAGTTTGGGATCAGTCGAAAACTCCCCTGGTCCAAGGGTATCAAGCAAATCTTTTTGCGACATACCGATTAATACTTTTGAAATCAGCAAGTCTCCACCCAGTTCATTGCGGGCTTCTTTGCTTGCTGTTTTGAATTTTTTGAGGGCGTCCTGACCTGCTGCAATTTGAGCAGGTGTCGGGTCAATCAACTGCATGTAGCGCAGATTGGCGCCGCTTGGTTTGCTCTCCATCGTCGTATATGACGGAGCTTTGCCACCACAGGCGGTGGTGCCAAGCACAGTTAAAACCAATATGCCGCTTAACAGGTATCCTGACAGATTTTGATTGAATATTTTCACAACGCACCACTTCCACTTTTGCTTAGTCATTATAGCTGACAGCCATGGTGCTTATGCTCGGCAATATTTGACGATTTTGGATTGCCAGTAAGTATCTTCAGGTCCAAGTTATTTTTTGCAGGAAGCGTTGATAATGTTGGTTGGCTAGGGCAAAATCCATAGGTGTTAGTTTTGCAGGTAAATCCATGGACAATGACGAGCTAAAACTTCCCGAGCCCCTGGATAGTGCTGTTAAGCCTAACAAGTCACTGGCTTACAAGATGCATCAAATGCTCTCTGGTCGTCCGGTATCCAGGCGAGACCTGCTCATCGCCAGTGCAGCTGGTGCAACAGCCTTTGCGATAGAGCGGATATTTGGCAGCAACCTAAAAGCGTATGCTCAGGGCGTCAAATTTGGCAGTGGTGAGCCCATAATAGTCAATGCCGAAAAGTTTAGACAATTTGCTCATGATCTTGGCAAGTATCTTTATTTGACCCCGCAAAAGCTAGGTGGCGGTACCCATGTAGTCGATCTTGATTCGGGTAAAACTCTCGCCTGGATCAGCTACTGGAACTATGGTGATTCTTGTCCAATCTCTCACCATCTTGCTGCTTATCCATCGACTGACCCATACAAGGGATTTGACTTTGTTAACTCCACCCAGGGCGGCGACAATGTCATGATTTATGGTCTGCCTACGCCAATTAAAGAGCGTGGTTTGCTCGACACCTGGGGGCAAGGCAACCATATTTATCGAGTCAATTCCAGAAATAAATGTCGCGGTTTTTCCAGAGTTATTTGTCTGCGACTTTGCACGATAAATGGTGCAGTTTTTTGCAACATAAATGTGACTTGCACGATAAATGGTGCAATATACAAGAGTATGGTACGAGTTCGACAACAGCGTTTGCATCGCGATCTTCGGGGCCGGCAAATTGGATCTCTCTTCTCTGGAAGCGCAATTAGACCGGTCGGATGCACCAAATATCGTGCAAACTATTGCACTACGGCTAACTTCGTGCCTGCGCCGCCCAGGGAGCGATCAACTAGAGCCAGCCGAGGGATCGTAATGACCCGCTCCACAGCTTGGCCGGGGTTTCGCTTCCCTAGCTTGAAAGCGTATAGCTAGCCGGGTCTTACTTTGTTGGTCGGTGTCAGCCGGGTTTACCCCTTCGGGGGTTAGCTTAGAGCCGGTTTCTTATCAGCCACAGAGGGGAATAATGGGAGCCTGTGACCGTGTGGGGCTAGGTGATGGCAGAAGCAAAACCGAGCGACCAGGCAGAAAAGCCGTTAAGAGCCCAGGAGGTTAAGCCACTGGCGTCTTCTGATGCGCAGCAGGTAGCGACACCGACCGCCCAGGACAGACAAATTGCCGAAGCCGATCGCACGAACCAAAGCAGCGGATCGCTGACAGAGCTGGCACTGAAGACCAAAGGGCTAACTAAAGAACAAATAGCCGCGCAAATGGAGGTCCAGGGCGACAGCATCAGCATCGACTACGGAAACGGGCAAGAAGCCTCAAGAAAGACCGGACTGACAGAGAAATCGTTAGTACAAGTAGGCGGCAAAAGTTATGACGCAAAAACAGTATTAGCTTACGAACCCCAGAACAGCAGCGACATTGTTAGTGATGCGACCAACGCAGCAGTGTATGAAACTGACAAGAGCAAAATTGTGCCTAAGCAAGTAGAAGTACAGCCCACAAAGGTTAACGCCGGTTTGGACTACAACAAAGAAAGCCTGCCACTTAGCCAACGTTTGGGTATGTTTGCGCAGTCAGCCGAAGCCAGGCTAATGGACCCAGCAGCCAGGAAAGCCCATTTTCAGGGGATGATAGACAAAGCGTTAGGCGTGGGAGTAGGCCTGAACGAAGTAAAAGAAGAGATAAAAGGCTCCGCGCAAATGGCAGCTACAAAAGCCATGACAGCACTAAAGGACGGCAGTGTAGCCACTTTTATGGCGCAACCAAACGCGATAAACGAGCCGCTATTCAAGACAATTGGCATTTGTTTTGACGCGATGAGAAAAGATCCAAATGCGGTCGACAAGGTCTTAAGCATTATGGGACGGGAGTTAGAAGCAGCAAATAACAAGTACACGAACATGACGCCGTATGAGCGGGGCGTACAAGACGGCAAAGCCATGTTCTTCTTTATCAACCCGTCAGGCGGCACAGGGAGCGCTTTTAAGTTAGTTGATAGTGTGGCGGCCAAGGTAGATCCACTTGTAGAAAAAGCTATTCAGGATGGACTGAAGGCCGCTGAGAAATTGGCTAAAGAATCGCCAGAGTATGCCCGTAAAGCTCAAAAGATGGTTCTAGATTACGCACGTGAGCATGGTTTGACTCCCAAGCAGCTCGAAACCATTGGTGTACCAAATGAGTATCTTGAGGGTGTAAGTTCGCCTAAGCCAACAGAGCCGATAAAGACAAGCGACACTATTAATGCAATGTCAAAAGCCGATGATTTGGGCGCCAAAGGCAAAGCTGGTGATATACAATCTGGCAACATAAGTGATGTCAAAAATACGCAATCATTAGAATCAGAGAGTTCCATGAAGGAAATCAGAACAGCTAGAGAGCTGGCTCAGGCAGAGCTTACAAAGAAAAGTGTTGAGTATAAGCTGACAACATACTGCCTAAATCCTAGTCAAGAAATGCAGAAACATCGATGGTTTGAGAGTGCTCTAGGGTTCAATCTTGAAAATAAAGAAAAGCTCGCAGTCCAGATCGTACTAGACCAGGCAAAATTAACACCTATTAGAATTGATCCCTGGGGAATAATGTATGAGCAGCCCGTAACCATTACTGGAGCAAACAAAAGGGTGTTGGAAAATTGTAGAATTTTTTGGCAACAGAATGAAAAGACAGGATTATTTGAATTCAAAAATTTGCTTCTTCCAAAGAAATGGAGATAAACGAAATGTTTCAAGAGGGTGACGTAGTAAAGCTTTTAGTTTCTACACTCGTTGAGTGGGATGATAAACAAGTGCAGTTATCACCTGGAATATTTGGCACAATAGTTGCTGAAAGTAAGGCCGCAAGCATTCAGTTGGTAGAGTTTTGTAATAGTGAAGGTTTGACTATTGCCATGGTACCAATCGCCTCAACAACCCTGGAACTGCACCGCAAAGCTGTAACTGAAGATTTTGAATCACTCAAAAATCAGACAGGTAGTGCGCCAAAAATCGCTAGTTAAGCTCTGTAGACAAAAATTAAAACCCCGGATTGCTCCATTGCTGGGCGTTCCGGGGTTTTAGATCAGGTCAAGCAAACAGATTGATTAATTCACTTGAGATTCGTGCCTTTTTTAAACTTAACACTTTACATCCCCGCGTTGAGGGTATAGACTCCTCGAGAGTCCAAATTTAGTACGACCTCTGTTCTGCTTCGGCCTTTATTGGCCGGAATGGCCACTTTAGGCCATTACGTGCACCTTACTAACAACCAATTAGGCATCACTTGGCTCTTGAGTCATTGCTTGAGCACGTCCTATTGCCTGTTAATGGCAGGCAATGGATGTACGTTGCTTGTGCTTTTGCCTACTCCCTTCCAACAATTACTACATTGGAGCAAATATGCTATCTAAACTTCCCGTGAGACAAAAACACTTAAGTCTTATAAGTAATAATGTCCAACAATTTGATGGTTCCAGCCGCAGAGCCACAAGCTACTTCCCTGGCAGCGGTTTGTCGCCCAAAAGCAAGCTTAAATTGAGTCTTAATAACGAGCAGCCTATTTTGCCACAGCTGCTTAAAATCGAGGCAGCTAGGATCTCCGGCTGTGTAAAGATGGAGTCGAGCCGGTATAAGTCGCGCTCTGCTGCACTGCTCTACAGAGGGAGAGTGATTGCTTGTGTGTATGGTAGTAAGGCTAATCCTGAGCAGATTTTTGGCATGCAAGCTTACTCTGCCATGATGAGTGAGATCAGCTCAGTTAATAGCAAAGTCGTGAGCTATGCTCTAGACGACAAGGTCGTATTGTCAGCGGCATCGATGTTTCATGGGCAGGTATTTAATGCATCTGCTGGCAAGGACGCCAAAGTATCACTTAAAAGCTGTTTGCAATTTATTGAGGATAATGTTGCACCAGGTTCGGTGGCAGTTGCTGACCAAAGTGGTAAACCTGTGTGTTTTCTATATTTGTCCGGGGGATCACTCTTGGGCATTAATTCTCTCAATCCTTCTGTCAACGAGAAGGATATCCGCTCTGTTTTGCAATACCTAAATAAGAGCCCTCAGTCAAGGATAATGTCTAATTCATTTGCGCCAGAGCAGGATTTTGAGTCAGCTTTGACTTTTAGTATGCTAGGACAAAGTAACCACAGCTCAGCTAGCGTTTGCAGTGATACTGAGCTTGCCGCACTGCGCAATTCGGCCAAGTTGGCGGGGACCTATTCTCTCCGTCCAATTGAAGCACCACAGGAAGTGCGTCTAGATCGCTTTATCAACCAGAGAGATCTTGCTGCCAAACAGGCCAAGCTCAGTCATTATGCTGGATCTTCTTATGGGGTCAAAGGCGTCTGATGAGCGGGCTACAGACAGTAATGAAGAGCAAAAACACTGCGAGGTTGTCTGCCACAAAGCCAGGCGCGGTCCATTCACCATGGCTATGGTATGGGTCACCATGGCGGCCTCATTTCCGGCAGTTTAAATTGGACTGGAGTGGCATAAGCAATTGAGTTGGTTTCGTTATTCCAGTTTTTGATCATTTGCTCACCAACTCTTTGCCCAATCCGGAGCTTCTAAAGTTTTAAATCTTGAATCAGTAAAATTGGCAAGTGTGCTGGCCTCGAGGTTATCTACTGGAGAGGCTGGCAGCTGTGTAAGCAACACACGAAAAATCTTCCCATTTGCTGCATATAACAGATCTCCATTGTGTCCCCAATCGGCCCAGTT
>Ga0075163_10001719_pt1 | contig 29569 bp, 23 predicted proteins | sample JI1023141ADNA_FD_71478 | JGI IMG/M metagenome (GOLD analysis project Ga0075163, IMG submission 71478) | Wastewater effluent complex algal communities from Wisconsin, to seasonally profile nutrient transformation and Carbon sequestration -... | ecosystem: Engineered > WWTP > Effluent > Algae...
GCCTCGACCTCGGTGCGCAGCCGCGCGCCCTCGAGCCCGATGATCAGCTTGCAGCCCTTGCGCGCGATCTTCTCGGCGACGGTGCCGACCACGCGGTTGACCAGCCGCGGGCGATCGAGCACCGCGGTGAAGGCGTCGCCGCGCAGGCCGCGCCGGGTCTTGCGCACCATGCCGAGCAGCCGCTCGAGCGGGCCGTCGTCGTCGGTCGGGCGCGGCGGCGGCGGCAGCGGCGGCAGCGCGCCCTCGCCGGGCAGCGGCACCGGCGCGTGGGTGTGGCCCCAGGCGGCGGCGTCGGGATCGTAGTGGTGATCGCCGAAGCTGTTCACGAAGGTGTCGAGCTCGTCGTACAGCCGCACCACCGCCGGCTTGAGCCCGCGCTGCAGCACCCGGCGCAGCGCCTCGACGCCGGCGGCGACGTTGGGCACCTCGAAGCCGCGGAACAGCTTGAGCTGCGGCGCCGGCGACAGCCGCAGCCGCGCCGAGGTGATGATGCCGAGCGTGCCCTCGCTGCCGAGCACCAGCTGGGTCCAGTCGGGGCCGCCGATCGCGCGGCGCGGCCCGTCGGTGTCGACCACCTCGCCGGTGCCGGTGACCAGGGTCAGGCCGGCGACCCGATCCTCGACCTTGCCGTACTTGGTCGACAGCTGGCCGGCGGCGCGGGTGGCCAGCCAGCCGCCCACCGTCGAGCAGTAGATCGACGACGGGAAGTTGCCGAAGGTGTAGCCGCGGCGGGTCAGCTCGCGCTCGAAGCGCTCGCCCGACAGCCCGGCCTCGACGTCGACCACCTGATCGCTGGTGCGGATGCCGCGCAGCGCCGCCATGCGCTTGGTGTCGATCGTGATGCCGCCGAAGCGCGGCACGACGCCGCCGCACACGCCGGAGCCGCCGCCGTAGGGGATGATCGGCACGCCGAGGTTGCGGGCCATGCGCACGATCGCGGCGACCTCGCGCACGGTCTCGGGCCACACCACCGCGGTCGGCAGCATCGTCGGCGCGACGCCGGCGCGGCGGGCCAACAGCAAGCGCGGCCACATGTCGCGCGCGTAGGTGTCGAGATCGCCGGGGCGCACCGAGACGCGGCGCGGCCCGACGATGCCCTCGAGCTCGCGGCGCACGCGGTCGGCGTCGGCGACCATGCCGTCACACTACGGCGGGGCGGCGTCGGCGTGCAAGCGCGTCGGGGCCTTGCGTCACGCGCGCCCGCGATCGAATGTCGCGCCATGAGCACGCCTCGCTTCGCCGTCGACCGCATCCACCGCATCGCCGTGATCGGCGCCGGCACCATGGGCCACGGGATCGCCCACGTCGCCGCGCTGGCCGGCCACGACGTGCGCCTGTACGACGTGACCGCCGAGGCCGCCGCCGCGGGCCGCGCCAAGGTGGTGGCCAACCTCGGCAAGGGCGTCGAGCTGGGCAAGCTGGCCGGCGAGCTGCGCGACGCCGCGCTGGCGCGGCTGACCGCGACCGGCGACCTGGCGGCGGCGTGCGCCGAGGTCGACCTGGTGATCGAGGCGGTGCCCGAGAAGCTCGACCTCAAGCAGCAGCTGTTCCGCGAGCTCGACAAGCTGACGCCGGCGAGCGCGCTCCTGGCGTCGAACACGTCGTCGTTGTCGCTGGCGCAGATCGCGGCGGCGGTGGGCGACGGCGCGCGCGTCGTCGGCATGCACTTCTTCAACCCGGTGCACCTGATGAAGCTGGTCGAGGTGGTGCGCCACGCCGGCACCGACGCCAGCGCGGTGGCGACCGCGGTCGGGCTGGCCGCGGCCTGGGGCAAGACGCCGATCACGGTCAAGGACAGCCCGGGCTTCGCGTCGAGCCGCCTCGGCATCGCGCTCGGCATGGAGGCGATCCGCATGGTCGAGGAGGGCGTGGCGTCGGTCGAGGACGTCGACACCGCGATGAAGCTGGGCTACGGCCACCCGATGGGGCCGCTCGAGCTGACCGATCTGGTCGGGCTCGACGTGCGGCTCGGCATCGCCGAGTACCTGGCCGACGCGCTGGGCACCAGCTTCGAGCCGCCCGAGCTGCTGCGCAAGATGGTCGCCGACGGCACGCTCGGCAAGAAGAGCGGGCAGGGGTTCTACCGCTGGGTCGACGGCAAGCGGGCGTGAGCGCGCCGATGATCACCGTGGCGGCGCACCCGCTGCTCGACGTGGGCGCGTTCGTGGTGCGGCTGGCGGCGCCGCTCGAGGCGCTGGCGCCGCCGCCGTTGCCGCCGCCGGCGCCAACCGACGCGCCGGTCACCGATCAGGTGCGCGCCGAGGTGCGGGCGCTGCTGCGCCACGGCGGCTACAAGCCGTCGGGCCGCGGCAAGCCGGCGTCGGAGTACCTGGTGGCGGCCCACGCCGAGGGGCGGTTCCCGCAGATCAACCCGCTGGTCGACGCGTGCAACCACGTCTCGCTGTGGAGCGGGCTGCCGATCAGCGTGGTCGATCTCGATCGCACCGTTGGGCCGCTGGCGATCGGCGTGTGCGCGGCCGGCACCAGCTACGCGTTCAACCCGTCGGGCCAGACCATCGACGCCAGCGGGCTGCTGGCGCTGTTCGACGCCGACGGCCCGTGCGGCACGCCGGTCAAGGACGCGCAGCGCACCAAGACCCACGCCGCGACCCGCGCGGCGATCGCGATCGTGTGGGGCAGCCGCGCGCTGCCGGGGCGCGCCGCCGCGGCGACCGCGTGGTACCGCGCGCTGGTCGCGCCGCTGGGCGCGGTCGAGGACGTCGCGCTCAGCGCTTCGCCGTGAGCGTGGCGCCGACCGCCACCAGCGCGGCGACCGCGCCGATCGCGAACAGCACGACGCCGCGCCCGACGCTGGCCTCGGGGATGGTCGGCGCCAGCGCGTAGAAGCCGGCGCCGGTGGCGATCGCGCTGGCGCTGGCGACGCCGGCGACCGCGGCGGCCAGGCGCCCGGGGCGGCGCGCGGCGATCGCGCCGGCCAGCGCGAGCAGCGCGAGGCCGGCGATCAACCCGCCGACGTAGACGCCGGAGCTGCAGCGCTCCCACAGCCCCGAGCCGCGGACCCACGCCAGATCGCCCATGCCGCACTCGCCGCCGAAGCAGCGCTGGGTGCCGGCGGGGCCGACGTGGATCTCGCTCCCGAGGTTCCACCAGCGGCCGCCCTCGACGGAGATCGCGAAGCCGGCGGCGCCGACGAGCGCGAGGACGATGGTGAGCAGACGACGGGCGAGCGACACGGCGGCATTGTGACGATCGCGCGGAGCGGTGCAACCCCCACCTACATCGGCGCCGTCGATTTGTGCTCGAACGGGTTGATCACCCCGGTGGCGGCGGCCAAGACTCGACACTCCATGCAGTCTGCGCGCGCGCTCGCCGGGATCGCGATCGGGGTCACCCTGGTCGCCGCCGCGCCGGCGCGCGCTGCGGGGCCGGTCGCCACGGCGCCTGCGCCGGTCGCGCCGACGATCGCGGCGCCCACGCCGTTCGCGCTGGCCGGCTTGATCGATCGCGCGGGCGCGCAGCTCGCGACGTGGATGCTGGCCCCGACCACCTGGGCGCCGGCGCTCCACGATCTGCCGATCGCGCTGCTGGTCGAGACCCGCGATCTGGTCGCGCGGCTGACCACCCGGGCCGACGCGCTGCTCGCGCTGTTGCCGGCGCCGGCGATCGCCGACCTCACCGTGCTGACGACGTCGCCGGTGCCGGACGTCGAGAGTTCGGGCTTCGGCTGGCGGATGCACCCGATCCTCCACTACAACAAGTTCCACTCGGGCACCGACTTCAAGGCCGACCGCGGCACGCCGGTCTACGCGGCCGGCACTGGCGTGGTGGCGTTCGCCGGCGTGCGCAGCGGCTACGGCAAGCTGGTGATGATCGATCACGGCGGCGGCGTGCTGACCCGCTACGCCCACCTGTCGGCGATCGACGTGAAGCCGGGCGCGACGATCGCGGCGAGCGCGCGGCTGGGTCGCGTCGGCGCCACCGGCCGCGCCACCGGCCCGCACCTGCACTTCGAGGTGCGCCTCGACGATCGCCCGGTCGATCCGACGATGGCGCTCAAGGTCGCGGCGCTGCAGCGCACCGATCCGGCCGCCGCGCGGCTGGCGGCGTGGACGCTGACGCCCGAGGCGATGGCCCAGAAGGTCGATCGCCACGGCCCGCCGCGCGCGACCAAGCGCCCGGCCGGCACGCGCCCCGAGCGCCGCGGCGCGCCGCACCGCAACCGCAACCGCTCGTGACGTCGTTCGACGACGTGCTGGCCGCGATCGCGGCGCCGTTGCCCGAGGCCGCGGGCGCGTGGACCACCGCGCAGCACCTCGACCACTGCGCGGCGTCGATCGCCGCGTCGATCGACGGCTACCCGGCGCTCAAGCCGCTGGTCATCCGGGTCACGATCGGCGCGATCGTCAAGCGGCGCTTCCTGCGCGCCGGCGCGATGCGCCACGACACCTGCGCGCCGCTGCCGGGCGGTGCGCCGCCGCCGCTGCGCGATCGCGGCGACGCGCTCGCCTCGCTGACCGCGGCGATCGAGCGCCTGCGCGGCCACGCCGGCCCGCTGGCGCCGCACCCGGTCTACGGCCGGTGCAGCGCCGCCGACTACGAGCGGCTGCACGCGATCCACGTCGCCGATCACCTGCGCGCGATCCGCGGCGCGTGACCGTCGGCGCGCGGCGGGGGGCTCGGCTAGCGGCGGCGGCGCAGGTAGTAGTGCACGCCGTGCTGCGGGTGCGCGAGGCGGATCGCGATCACGTCCTTGCCGGCGGTGGGCACCGCCGCGCGGAAGCGGCCGCTGGCGTCGAGGTCGGGCGCCTTGCCGTCGACCAGCACCTTCCAGCCCTCGGCGGTGACGCCGGCGACGACCACCGGATCGGGCCAGTCGGCGCGCGGCGGCGGCGCGGTGATCTGCGCGGTCGGCGCGGCGTTGTCGAAGTCGATGCGGACGATCGTCGGCGGTGATGTCCGGTTCCCGGACACCACGTAGAAGGTGTAGCTGCCCTCGGGCAGCGCGCCGGGCGCCAGCGTGTGGGTGCCGGTCGGCGACGACAGGCTCTGGGCGGCGCCCTTGGCCGGCTGCAGCTTCAGGGTCGACGCGCCCTTGGCCTCGCTCCAGCGGATCACCAGCTGCGGGATGCGGTTCTGGTACGTGACCGTGTACTTGTGGCCGTCGGCCTCGAGGATGTTCTCCGGTGGCGTGCGCACCACCGGCGCGGCGCCGGTGTCGCCGGCGACCCGCACCGTGCCGGCCTTGGTGTCGCCGCTGTCGCAGCGCACCCGGTAGCGGGTGACGCCGCCGGTGGCGAAGAACCGCGCGCGCTCCTTGCCGCCGGTCCGGCGCGGCGCCTTGAACGAGCCGGCGTGATCGGCGAGCTCGACGGTGCCGGGGCCGCCGCACAGCCGCGCGAAGTCGAGCTGCACCGCCACCTTCTTGCCGGGATCGTGGACCGTCGCGCCCTCGCCGGCGGCGACCTCGACGTCGACGGTGGTGGGCGCGGGATCGCGGACGCTGGCCTCGCCGGTGTGGGCCAGCACGCCGGTCTCGCCGGCGGCGGCGCTGGCGTCCGACACGTCGCCGTCGATCGCGACCGTGCCGCGCTCGACCCGGGCCACGCTCTCGCCGCGGCCGGTGGTGATCGCCAGGACCGAGTCGATCGCCGCGACCATCGCGCCGCCCGGCAGCGCGATCCGCACCTCGGCCTGGCGCGCGGCGATCGTGGTGGTGCCGGCGGTCGGCGTGACCAGCGCGCCGCCGGCGCCGCCCACGGTGAGCTCGGCGGGGCCGACCACGGTCGCGGCGTCGTCGCCGCGGCGGAGCACGACGGTCGCCTTCTTCGGGACCTTGACCCCGTCGCCGTCGGCGATCGCCGCGCCGGACGCCAGCGGGCGCGCCGGGCCGCCGGCGGTGGTGGCGGTGACGCCCTTGCCGGTGACGGTGAGCGCCAGCGCGCTGTCGGCCGCAGGCGGCGTGGGCGCGGCCGGTGGCGTGGGCGCGGCCGGCGGTGGCTCGACGCGCTCGACGATCGCGCCGCCGATCGCGACGGTCAGGTGGCCGCCGGGATCGAGCGTCACCGCGCCGTCGTCGCGCTGGATCACCGCGCGGCCGACGGTGACCTCGAACCGCACGCCGGTGGCCGAGCTCGACGCGCGCACGGTCGCGCCGGGCGCGATGATCGCCGGCCCGGCCTCGGTGATGAGGCGCACCTCCTGGGCCTCGGCGCCGGCCTCGCCGGCCTCGAGGCGCGTGCCGGCGGCGACGAAGCGGACCAGGCTGTCGGCGCCCATCCGCAGGATCGGCCCGCCGCGCAGCTGCAGCCGCGCCCACGCGCCGCCGCCGGTGCGGGCGGCGTCACCGAGCACGAACGGCTGGCCGAGCGGCGCGGCGGCCTCGGCGCCGGCATGCTCGCGGCTGACCGCGCCCTGGCCCTCGGCGAGCGTCGCCAGCGGCGGCGCCGCCTTGCCCTTGCACGCGCCGGTCACCACCAGCGCCAGCGCCAGCGCCGCGCACGCCGCCGCGCGGTGGCTCACTTGCGACCCTTCACCAGCTCGATGTTGAGGATCGGCACGCCGCCCTCGACCACCACGGCGGTCTTGGTCTGCGCGCGGTACCCGGGCAGCGCGACGGTGACGGTGTACGTGCCGGGCGGCACGTCGATCGCGAAGGTGCCGTCGGCGTTCGACGTGAGCTCGGCGCCGAGCGGCGCGATCGTCACCTTGGCCGCGAGGCCCTTGCCGCCGAAGTCGCGCACGACGCCGCGGATCTGCGAGGCCGGCTTGACCCGCACCAGCGTGAGCGCGACGGTCGCGCCGACGCCGCCGACGATCGTCGCGCTGGCGGTCGCCGGCTCGTAGCCGCCGCGCGCGGCCGCCACCTCGAGCGCGCCGATCGGCAGATCGGGGATCGTGAAGGTGCCGTCCTCGGCGGACATCGCGGTGGCGGCGCCGGCGGTGATCGCCACGTCGGGCAGCGGCGCGCCGTCGCCGTCGACGACGCGGCCGGTGAGCGGCCCGGTGGTCGGGGCCGGCGGCGGCGGCGGCGGCGGCGGCGTGGGATCGACCGGCGGCGGCGGCGGCGCGACTACCGGCGCCCGGGCCGGGGCCGGGCGCCACGACAGGCCGACGGCGATCGCGAGGCGCGGCTCGACGTCGACGAGCTGGTCGGGCGCCATCGCCATCAGATCGGGGCGCTGGCTGAGCCCGACCTCGGCCAGCGCCTCGAGGCGCAGCGAGGCGTCGATGGCGTGGCGCAGCCCGACGCCGAGGCGCAGCGGGCTCTCGAGCGCGGCCGGCGCGCCGTCGCCGACCAAGAGCTCGCCCGACAGCTCGCCGAACCACGCGGTGGCGCCGGCCTGGTGGCTGAGCCCGAGCCCGACCAGCGCGGCGTCGGCGTCGGACAGGCCGAGCCCGAGGCGATCGGCCGGCGTCAGGCGGGCGGCGTCGACCGACTCGGTCGAGCGATCGAGGCGGTAGCCGGCGGTGGCGGTGAGCGCGCTGGCGCCGAACCGCCGGGTCACGACCAGGCTGGCGTCGACGGTGGTGGCCGCGAGCTCGATCGACGGCGCGTCGGCGCCCGGCAGCCACACCCCGACCCGCAGGCCGACCGCGGTCGCGTCGTCGAGCGCGCCGCCGGCGGTGACGCCCAGCCGCGGGTCGCCGATGAAGCCGTCGTCGGTGACGCCGCCGGTGTGGCGATCGTAGCGGCCGGCGAGCTGGCCGGTGAGCTCGAGCCACGGCACGGCGCGCACCGCGAGCGCGAGCGCGCCGCTGGCGCGGTGGTGGCTGTCGTCGGCGGCGAGCACGTCGCCGGTGAAGCCGTAGCCCGAGGCCAGCGCCGCCGATACCGACGGCCCCGAGCCGACGGCGCGCACGCGGCCGAGCGCGGTCACGCCGCGATCGGCGCGCGCCGAGGCCGCGAGCGCCGCGCAGGCGATCAGCAGCGAGAGGATCACGCTGGGTCGGATCATGGGTGCCCCGGTTGCTGGCTGACCTGCAGGTTGATGCGGAACGTGGTCGCGCCGCCCTGCGGCGGGAAGCGCGTCGAGCGGCCGACCGCGATGATGCACGCGCCCAGCGGCCCGGCCGCGACCGCGGCGGGCGCGAGGTCGACCCGCGTCGGCGCGCCGGCGGCGTCGATCTCGAAGCGCAGCGTGAGCTGGCCGGCGGTGGCGGCGGCGTCCTTGTGGCGCTCGAGGCACGCCTCGACGGCGCCCTGGCGCTTGGCGAAGGCCGCCGACAGCGGATCGCCGGTGGCCGGCGCCGGGCGGGGCGGGGGCCGCGGCGGTGCGGCCGTGCCGGCGCGCGGCGCGGCGGCGTCGACCGGCGCGACCGCGATCGCGATCGCGGCGTCGTCGACGGGCGCGACCGGCCCGGCGCCGCCGTCGCCGGGGTGCTCGACGGCCACGGTGCCGCGCTCGGTGACCACCGCGACCGGCGGCGCGGCGGCGGTGCCGGGGCTGCGGCTGATGACGATCGCGACCGCGGCGCCGGCGATCGCCACCGTCGCGCCGGCCACCAGCCACGGCGCGCGCGATCGCGGCGCGGCGGCGGGCATCGGTGGCGCGGTCGGCGCGGTCGGCGCGGGCGCCGGCGCGGCGCGGCCCGGCGTCGGCACGGGCAGCACGCTGGTCGGGACGTCGGTCGCCACCGTCGACGCCAGCGGCGTCGCGCTCGGCGTGGCGGTCGCGGCGCGGCCGTCGGGGTCGCGCCACGGCTCGGGGCGCGCGCCCATGATCTCGGTGAAGAACTCGGCCAGCCGGGTCGGCGCCAGCGTGTGACCGGCGTCGCGCGCGAAGCCCTCGACCGCCTCGCTCAGCTCGCGCGCGGTGAGGTAGCGCGCGCCGCGGTCGAAGTTCATCGCCTTCTTGATGATCGCCTCGAGCGCCGGCGGGTAGTCGGGATCGAGCTGGGTCGGCCAGGTGACGTTGCCCGACATCACGGCCCAGATGATCGCGGCGTCGTTCTCGCCGACGAACGCGCGCCGCTGCGTCGTCAGCTCGTACAGCAGCACGCCGAGCGCGTAGACGTCGACGCGGCGATCGAGCGGCTCGGCGCGGCACTGCTCGGGCGCCATGTACGCGAGCTTGCCCTTGGTGACGCCGGCCGCGGTGGCGTCCTCGCGCTGCGTCGCCTTGGCGATGCCGAAGTCGACCAGCTTGATCGCGCCGGCGTAGGTGACGACGACGTTCGACGGGCTGACGTCGCGGTGGACCAAGCCCAGGGGCTTGCCGTCGTCGCCGACCAGCTCGTGGGCGAAGTGGCAGCCGGTGGCGGCGCCGACGACGATCGTCAGCGCGTGGGCCAGCGGCAGCTTGCGGCGCTGCTGGGCCAGCTCGCGGAGCAGCGCGCGGCAGTCGTCGCCGTGCAGGTACTCCATCGCGTAGTAGTAGAGGCCGCCCTCCTGGCCGAAGTCGTAGACGTGGGAGATGTTCGGGTGATCGAGCGTCGCGGCGTAGCGCGCCTCGTTCAGGAACATCCGCACGAACTCGGCGTCCTTGGCGAAGCTCGGCAGGATCCGCTTCACGACGACGTGCTTGGCGAAGCCGGCGAGGCCGGTCATGCGCGCCAGGTAGATCTCGGCCATCCCGCCGATCGCGAGGCGTCGCACGATCTCGTACCGTCCGACCCGGGAGCCGGCCGCCAGGGCGTCGTCCATGTGCGGGCGCGAGGATACCGCGGCTGGCTTCCGCGCGCCTGCGTTGCACGGGCACGTCGCCGAGCCCCCCTCGATCCCGGCGACGCCGTGAGCGAGCCTCCCTCAGGCGGCCCCGCGGTACTCTCTCCGCGATGACCGCGCCTGCGCCGATCGGCCCGCGCCTCGCCGACGCGGTGCGCTTCGACGGGATCCAGCCCGGCGGTGGCGCCGGCATCGCGGTCGAGCGCGCGTGGCGACCGGTGCGGCGCGCGTGGCTGCGGATCGCGCGGCGCGGCTACCTGGCGCGGCAGGCGGCGGCGCGCACCGGCGCGTGCCCGGGCTGCGCCCACGATCCGCTCGACGCCCGGGACGGCAAGCTCGATCGCAACCAGTGCGGCTACCGCTTCCCCGACGACGCGGCGCTGTGGCAGCCGGTGCTGGGGCTGGCGCGCGCCGGGCTCGGCGAGGTGGCGTTGACGCTCGGGGCGTGCGCGCTCGGCGCCGCGGCGGTGGCGCTCGCCGCGCACGCGACCGGCGCGCCGCTGGCGTGGCTGGGGCTGGCGCCGGTGATCGCGGGGGCGGCGTTCGGGCTGCACTTCTTCCGCGATCCCGCGCGCGCGACGCCCGACCTGCCCGGCGCGCTGCTGGCGCCGTCGGACGGCGTCGTGACGCAGATCCACACCGTCGACGATCCCGACTTCCCCGGCGGCCGCGCGCTGCGGATCAGCGTGTACCTGTCGCCCTACGACGTGCACCTCAACCGCGCGCCGCGGGCCGCCACCGTGCAGGCGGTGCGCTACTTCCCGGGGCGGTTCCTGAACGCGCGCCACCGCGACTGCGCGCGGGTCAACGAGCAGCTGTGGGTCGATCTGGTCGACGACGACGGGCGCCACCTGCGGATCAAGCAGATCTCGGGCGCGCTGGCGCGGCGGCTGGTGTGCTGGCTGGCCGTCGGCGAGCGGGTGGTGCCGGGCGCGCGCTACGGGATGATCAAGTACGGCTCGCGCGCCGACGTGCTGGTGGCGCCGGGCGACGACGTGGCGGTGGCGGTGGCGGTCGGGCAGCGCGTGGTCGCCGGCCAGACCGTGATGCTGCGTTTCGGGAGCCCGACGTGACGCTGGCGCTGTACAGCCCGAGCTACTGGGACGTCGTGGTCGCGGTCGCGCCGGCGGCGCTGGCTGGCGGCAAGGGCAAGCACCCGGCGCCGTCGACGGTGGTGCTGGGCGGCTTCGCGTGGAACGCGGCGCGGGTGCTAGCGGCGGCGGGGCGGGGCGGGCTGCGGGTGGTGACGGTGGTGCCCGACGACGAGCTGCCGCGGGTGCGGGCCAGCGCGCCGCCCGGCGTCGCGCTCGTGGCGATCGCCGCGCCGCCGGGGTGGCTGCCGATCACCGTGGTGCTCGATCCCGCGGGCACGTGTCGCATCCTGCGCGATCCGGGGGCGGCGCTCGACGGCGCGTGGCGCTGGGACGCGGTGCCGGCGACGCCGGCGGCGGTGCACGTGCTCGGGCGCGTGCCGGCGAGCTTCGCGGCGGCGGCGGTGCCGGCGGTGCGCGCGGCCGGCGCGCGCAGCGCGTGGTGCGGCGGCGCCGGGCTGCCGCTGGCGGCGCTGGCCGGGTTCGATCTGGCGTGCGTCAACGCCGCCGAGGCCGCGACGCTGCTCGGCGACGAGCGCGCCACCGACGCCGCGGCCCGGGCGCTGGCCGAGCGCGCGCTCGGCGACGACGCGGTGCGGGTGGTGACCGGCGGCGCGCGCCAGCCGACGGTGGCCGCGGTGCGCCGCGGCGCGGCGATCGAGCTGCACGCGGTCGCGCCGACGCCGCTGCCGCCGGGGGCGATCGCGACCTTGCTCGGCGCCGGCGACGCGTTCGCCGCGGCGCTGATCGCCACCGCGTGCCTGACCGACGCCGGCGCGGCGCGGCCGACGCTCGACGTCGTCGCCGGGCTGCAGGCCGGGCAGCGCGCGGCGACGCGGCTGATCACCGGGGGCCGCGATGGCTGAGGGGCGCGCCGATCCGCTGGCGGCGTTTCGCCTCGACGGCCAGCTCGCGGTGGTGACCGGCGGCGCCGGCGGGCTGGGCCGCGCCATCGCCGAGGCGCTGGCGGCGGCCGGCGCGGCGCTGGTGGTGACCAGCCGCGAGCGCGGGCGCGCCGAGGCGGCGGCGGCCGAGCTGGCAGCGGCGCACGGCGGGCGCGCGACCGGCGTCGCCCTCGACGTCACCGATCCGGCGAGCGTCGCGGCGGCGTTCGCCGGGCTGGCCAAGCTCGACGTGCTGGTCAACAACGCCGGCACCACCCGGCGCGGCGCGCTAACCGCGCTGTCGGCCGACGACTGGGACGCGGTCGTCGACACCAACCTGCGCGGCGCGTGGCTGTGCACCCGGGCGGCGGCGGCGGCGCTGGCCGGCGGTGGGCGCGTGGTCAACGTCGCGTCGATGTTCGCCGCGGTCGGGCTGCCGGCGCGCTCGCCGTACGTGGCGTCCAAGGGCGGCCTGGTGGCGCTGACCCGGGCGCTCGCCGTCGAGCTGGCGCCGGCCGGCGTCCGCGTCAACGCGCTGTGCCCGGGGCCGTTCGTGACCGCGATGGCCGACGCCGCGGCCCGCGCCGACATGCTCGCGGCGATCCCGCTCGGGCGCTGGGGGCAGCCCGCCGAGCTCGGCCCGGCGGCGCTGTTCCTCGCGTCGGCCGCGTCGAGCTACGTCACCGGCGCCGCGCTCACCGTCGACGGCGGCTACACCGCGCGATGACGCCGGCGTGGGCGCTGGCGATCGCGCGCGCCCACCCGCGGGTGACGATCGGCGCGCGCGGCGGCTGGCCCGCGCGCCCGCGGGCCGTGGTGGTGATCGGCGGCGCCGGCGCCGGCAAGACCACCGCGGTCGACGCGGTGCGGGCCGCGGCGCTGCCCGGCGTGCAGGTGCCGCCGCGCCTGGTGACCCGCCCGCCGCGGCAGGGCGATCATCCCGCCGAGGCCATCACCGTCGCGGCCGCCGCGCTGGCCGCCGACGTCGCCGCCGGCGTCGTCGCGCCGAGCTGGTGGCGGCGGCTCGAGGGCGATCGCCGCGAGCGCTACGGCTTCGTCGTCGGCGCCGCCGCGGTGACGGTGTACTCCGCCAACAACGCGATCGTCGATCCTGCGAGCGAGCTCGCGCCGCCCGACGCGCTGGCGGCGGCGATCGTCGTCGCGATCGTCGCCGCGCCGGCGGTGCGCGCGGCGCGGCTGGCGGCGCGCTCGCCGGATCTCGGCGCGGCGGAGCGCGCGGCGCGGCTGGCCGAGCCGACGCCGCCCGCGCACCTGATGATCGACGGCGCCGACGGCGCGCCGGCGGTCGGCGCGGCGCTCGTGGCGGTGGTGCAGGCGCTGTCGGCGGCGGCGCCGTGACCGCGGCCACCCGCAACCTGCTGCTGTTCGCGGCGTCGTTCACGCTGCTCACCGTCGGCGGCGCGGCCATCGCGATCGCGCGCGCGCCGATCGGTTGGCGCCAGCTCGCGGTGGTGACGTCGCTGGCGCCGGCGGCGATCGCGGTCATCGCGCTGGCGATCGCGGGCAGCTACGGCGCCGACGTGGTGCGCTACCGCGCCTGCGGTCGGGCGGTCGGCGTGGTCGTGCCGTGGCGCGCCGCGCTCGACACCAGCGTCGCCAATTTCTTCTTCTCGTGGCTGACCCCCGGCTCGACCTTCGGCGTGCCGGCGACGATCTACATGCTCGGCCGGCGCGGCGTGCCGTGGGACGCCACCGTCGTGATCGCGTTCGGCAAGGCGTTCACCGGCGTCGCGGTGATCGTCGTCGCGTCGCTGGTGATCCTCGCGGCCGGGCTGGGGCCGCGCTACGACGGCCGGCTGGTCGCGACCGCGCTGTTCGGCGGCGCGATCTTCACCGCGCTGTTCGCGGCGCTGGTCGCGGCGGCGGTGCGCCCGGCGGCGGCCCAGGCGCGGGTGACGCGGATGTTCGCGTGGCTGGGGCGGCGGCTGCACGGCGCGCGCTGGGTCGCGACCGGCGCGCAGGTGACCGACGACGCGATCGCGCGGCTGGCCGGGCTGCGCGCCGGCGGGGTCGCGCCGCTGGTGCGGCTGGCGCTGGCCCACGCGGCGTACTACCTGGCCACCGCCACCGCGGGCGTCGTGCTGCTGACCGCGTTCGGCGGCGCGATCGACGGGCGCGCGACCTGCGCGGTGCTGGTGTTCATCGCGTTCACCTACCTGGCGCCGACGCCGGGCGGCGCCGGCTTCGCCGAGGCGATGGCGGTGCCGTTCTTCGGCCCGCTGGTCGACGACGGCCAGGCGGTGGCGTACGTGCTGTGCTTCCGCGGCCTGACGCTGTACGTGCAGGTGGTGTTCGCCGTGCCGTACTTGCTGATCGCCGGCGGCCTCGACGAGATCCTAGCCCGCGCGGCGCGGGCGCGAGGCGGCGCGTGAGCCGGGCCCGCCTCGACGCGCTGCGCGCCGACCACGCCGCGATCGCCGCCGAGGTGCGCGCGCGGATCGGGGCCGGCGCGCCGCACCGCGCCGCCGCCGACGCCGCGCAGCTCGACCGCGACCTCGCCGCGCTCGCGCTCGGCTTCCGCGGCTGGGCCCACCGCGGCGCGACCGGGCTGCTGCGGGTCGCGCTGGGCGCGGTGTTCGCGCCGGCGGTCGACGGGCCGCAGGCCGCGGCGGCCGCGCTCGACGATCGCCTCGAGATCGGCGGCGCCGCGGCGGTGGCGGCGGTCGGCGACGCCGCGCTGGTGTTCGCGCCGACCCACGGCGCCAACCTCGACGCGATCGTGCTGGGCATGGCGCTCGAGCGCGCGGGCCTGGCGCCGGCGCTGTACCTGGCGGGCGAGCACCTGTACCGCAACCCGCTGGTGGCGGCGGCGATGCGCACGCAGGGCGCGGTGCGGCTCGATCGCGCCCGCACCGATCGGCGCTACCTCGCGGTGGTGGCCGCGTACGTCGGGGCGCTGGCCGCGCGCGGCGCGCCGCTGACGATCTTCCCCGGCGGCACCCGGCGCCGCGACGGCACGCTCGAGCGCGAGCTGCGGCTCGGGCTGATCGCCGCGGCGGTCCGCGCGGCGCGCGCGCGCGGGCGGCGGGCGTACGTCGTGCCGGTGACGATCAACCTGCAGATCGTCCTCGAGGCGGCGTGGCTGGTCGACTACCACCTGCGCGGCCGCGGCCACGAGCGGGTGGTCGGCGACGAGCTGTTCGTCCCCGGCCGGCTGACCGCCACCGCGCGCCGCCTGCGCGCCCTCGATCAGCGCGCGGCGGTGCGGTTCGGCGCGCCGATCGCCTGCGAGCGCGGCGGCGACGTCGCGGCGCTGGGCTCGGCGCTGGGCGCGGCCTACCGCGGCGGCGCGGTGTTCTTCGACACCCACGTGGTGGGCCGCGCGCTCGACGACCTGCGCGCCGCCGCCAGCGGGCGCGCGATCCCGGCCGGCGCGGTGGCGGCGCGGGCCTGGCCGCGCCCCGAGGTCGAGCGCGCGGTGGCCGCCGTCGCGGCCGCGCTCGATCGCCACCCGGCAGACGGCCAGCGCTGGCGACCCGGCCGCGCGCCGGCGGCGATCCTCGACGGCGCGCTCGCCGCGTGGGCGGCCGGCCACGCCGCGCCGCCGGCCCGCGCGGCGGGCTCGACGATCGCGCTGGTCGCGCCGCGGCTGGCGTGGTTCTACGCCAACCGCACCCGCCACGTCGGCGCACCACCGGCCGCTGGCGGTTGACGCCGCGGGCGCGCCGGTCGACGCTCGCGGCGATGTCCACCGACGACGACCGTCACGACGCCCTGGGCCTGGCCGAGCTGGTGCGCACCCGCGCGGCGCATCCGCGCGAGCTGGTCGACCGCGCCATCGCGCGCATCGAGCGCGGCAACCCGCGGCTCAACGCGGTGATCCACCGCATGTACGACGCCGCGCGCCGCGAGGCCGACGCCGTCGACGTCGGCAGCGGCGCGCCGTTCGTCGGCGTGCCGTTCCTGGCCAAGGATCTGGTCTCGACCTGGGCCGGCGAGCCGCACAGCTCGGGCTCGCGCCTCACCGCCGGGTGGGTCGCGCCGCACGACAGCGAGCTGGCGCGGCGGTTCCGCGCCGCGGGCGTCATCACCGTCGGCAAGACCAACACGCCCGAGTTCGGCATCGTGCCGGTGACCGAGCCGGCGCTGCACGGCCCGACCCGCAACCCGTGGAACCTCGATCGCACCTGCGGCGGCTCGAGCGGCGGCTCGGCGGCGGCGGTGGCGGCGGGCTTCGTGCCGATGGCGTCGGGCGGCGACGGCGGCGGCTCGATCCGCATCCCGGCGTCGTGCTGCGGCGTGTTCGGCCTGAAGCCCACCCGCGGCCGCACCCCGCTGGGCCCCGATCACGGTGAGGCCTGGCAGGGCTGCGCGATCGAGCACGTCATCACCCGCAGCGTGCGCGATTCGGCGGCGATGCTCGACGCGACCCACGGCGAGGACGCCGGCGCGCCGTACGCGGCGCCGCCGCCGAAGCGCCGCTTCGCCGAGGAGGTCGGCGCGCCCCCGGGGCGGCTGCGGATCGCGTTCACCAAGGCGGCGCTGCTGCCGGCCGACGTCGATCCCGCGTGCGTGCGCGCCGTCGAGGACGCCGCGCAGCTGTTGGCCAGCCTCGGCCACGAGCTGGTCGAGAGCCACCCGACCTTCGACGGCGAGCAGGTGGCGGTCGACTTCTTGACGATGCTGGTCGGCGAGGTCGCGGCCGACGTCGCCGACGGCGAGCGGCTGGTCGGGCGCGCGGCGCGGATCGGCGATCTCGAGCCCGAGACCGCGGTGCTGGCGCGCATGGGCCACGCGGTGCCGGCCGTCGAGTTCGCGCTCGCGTCGCGGCGGCTGCGCGCGCTGTCGCGCACGATCGCGCCGTGGTTCGCCGGCTTCGACGCGTTCCTGACGCCGACCTTGGCGCAGCCGCCGGTGGCGATCGGCGCGCTCAAGCCCAAGGCCGCCGAGGCGGTGGTGCTGCGGGTGGCGCAGCGGCTGCCGATCGGCGGCGTGTTGCACAAGCTCGGCGCGCTCGACCAGATGGCGGGGCGCGCCTGGGCGTTCACGCCGTTCACCGCGGTGTGGAACGTCACCGGCCAGCCGGCCTGCTCGCTGCCGCTGTACTGGGACGCCGGCCTGCCGATCGGCGTGCAGCTGGTCGGGCGCTTCGGCGACGAGGCGACGCTGCTCCGGCTCGCGTCGCAGCTCGAGACGGCGCGGCCGTGGATGGCTCGCCGCCCACCGCCGCTCTAGCCCGTGCCCGTGCCCGTGCCCGTGCCCGTGCCCGATCTCCGTGCCCGTGCCCGTGCCCATGCCCGATCTCCGTCTCCGTGCCCGATCTCCGTCTCCGACCGCTACGATTCGCCCGGCGGCTTGCCCGGCGGCGGCGGCGCAGCCGGCATCGCCGCGGCCGGCGCGGGCTGCGGCGGCGGGTAGTAATACTGTCGCGGCCAGCCGCCGCCCCACGGATAGCCCGGCGGATACCCAGGCGGCGCGTGGCCGTAGCCCTGCGGCGGCGGATAGCCATGACCCTGCGGCGGCGGATACCCATGACCCTGCGGCGGCGGATAGCCGTAGCCCGGCGGTGGCGCGCCCGGCGGCGGCGCGGCCGGCGCCAGCCCGCCCAGCTTCTTCGCCGCGTCCTCGTCGTCGGCGACGAGCGCCGTGCGCGCGTAGCGGCGGACGATCCACCACGACGCGACCATGATCGCGACCGGCACCGCGAGCAGCGCGTAGGCCACGTTCTCCTTGCCGTCGGCCGCCAGCGGCTGGCCCAGGAACAGCGCCGCGTCGTAGGTGCCGTGCAGGAAGATCGCCAGCGTCAGGCCGCCGAACAGCCCGAGGCCGCGCTTGTCGAAGCGACGGCGGGTCGCGCCCGCGCACGCGATCGTCGTCCACAGCGCGTGGCCGGGCACCGCCAGCACCGCGCGCAGGATCCAGGTGACGATCAGGCCCTTCAGCTCGACCTGGCCCAGCAGGTAGAAGACGTTCTCGACCAGCGCGAAGCCGAGCCCGGCGCGCGCGCCGTACACCACCGCGTCGAGGCGCTCGTCGTAGCTCTTGCGATCCCAGGCGACCGCGTAGACCACGGCGACCTTCATCGTCTCCTCGACCATCGCCGCCACGACGTACGACGTGAACAGCGCGGCGCCGTAGCTCCCGGCGGACGGCGCGCGATCGCCGAGGCCGCCGAGCAAGACGCCGTCGAGCACCAAGGTCGGGATCACCGACAGCCCGCCGAACAGCGCCACCAGCCGCCGCAGCCCGGCCGGCTCGGGCCGCTTGCGGTCGAGGCGGTCGAAGTACCACATCGCGAACAGCGCCGGCAGCGCCCCCGCCGCGGCCACGTAGATCGGCGAAATGACCACGGAACCAGTGTACGCGAATAATCTCGGTATCGGCTTCGTCTGTCCGGGGCCGGCGAGCTATACCCGCCGGGTCGCCGAGACCCCCTCGGCCCGACGGCGGACATCGCCGGGAGGATCCATGTTCAAGTCCACGCTCGCTGTCACTGTCCTCGGCGCCGCGCTGTGCGCCTCCTACGCGCCGGCCCACGCTGGCGACGGCACCGACCTGCTCAAGTTCGTGCCCGAGAACACCCAGATCGTCATGGTGTTCGACGTCGCCGACGCACGGGACTCGACGCTCCTGCAGAAGGGCATGTCGAAGCTGCTCGACGCCAGCCCCGAGGCCAAGGCCAAGCTCGCGCAGCTCGGCCTCGACCCGATGAAGGACGTGAACACGATCATGTTCGCCGGCGGCGGCGCGACCGACCTCGGCGACGGCGGCCCCAAGGAGATGGTGATCATCGTCGAGGGCGCCGGCCTCAAGGACAAGCTGTCGAAGATCCCCGACGCGGTGAAGACCGCGTACCAGGGCGTCGACATCTTCACCAACAAGGACACCGACGCCGCGTTCATCGGCGACCGCATCTTCTTCGCCAAGAAGGGCAAGATGAAGGCCGAGATCGACGTCGTCCTCGGCAAGGGCAAGGGCAAGGGCAAGAACGTCGCCGCCTCGAAGAAGGCCAAGGCGTTGCGCGAGGCGATCGCCAAGACCGACACCAAGGCCGACCTGTGGGCCACGATCATGGTGCCGGCCAAGAACCAGACCGACATGAAGAAGGAGCAGGGCATGGTCGCCAAGACCGTGTCGGTCGGCGCCAACTTCACCGCCGACCTCGGCCTGGCCATGCAGCTCGGCACCGACGCCGACGCCACCGCCGCCAAGCTGGTCGGCATGGTGCAGGCGCAGCTGCCGCAGATCTCGCAGGGCGCCGGCGCGATCGGCCTCACCAAGGCCGCCAAGTCGCTGACCGTCACCCAGGACGGCGCCAGCGTGAAGATGGCGCTGACCATGACCGAGGCCGAGCTGATGGCGCTGATGAACCTCGCCAAGCAGTTCGGTGGCATGGGCGGCGGCAACCCGTAGCCGACCGTCGCCGCGACGCAGCGTCGCCGCTGCGCGCGGGCGACCCCGTGGTCAGCGCTTGACCACGCGCCCCAGCTCCTCGGACTCGATCGTGCTGGCCTGGCGCAGGTGGTGGTGGTGGATCGGGCCGCCGTCCTCGGCGGCGAGGAACGCCGCGCGGATCGCCGCGTTGCGGATGTTGCCGCCGCTGAACTCCCAGCGCTCGGCGATGTCGTCGAGGTCGACGTCGCCGGCCAGGTGCTCGGCGGCCGGCAGGTGGCGCCGCCACAGCGCCGCCCGCGCGTCGGCGTCGGGCGCGTCGAAGTCGACCCGGAACTGCAGCCGGCGCAGGAACGCCTCGTCGATGCCGACCAGCGCGTTGGTCGTGAGGATCGCGATGCCGTCGAAGTGATCGAGCTTCTGCAGGAGGAAGTTCACCTCGAGGTTGGCGTAGCGGTCGTTGGCGCTCTTGACCTCGGTGCGCTTGCCGAACAGCGAGTCGGCCTCGTCGAACAGCAGCACCGCGTGGCCGTGGCGCGCCTCCGCGAACAGCCGGGCCAGGTTCTTCTCGGTCTCGCCGACCCACTTCGACACGATCTGCGAGAGATCGACCCGGTACAGCGCGATGCCCAGCTCGGTGGCGATCACCGACGCGGCGAGCGTCTTGCCGGTGCCCGGCGGGCCGCTGAACAGCGCCGCGATCCCCTCGCCGGTGACGTGGCGCCCGAGCCCCCAGCGCCGGTACACCTGCTCGGCGTGGCGGCGGTACAACACCATCTCGCGCAGCCGCGTGGTGGTGTCCTTGGGCAAGATCAGGGCGTCCCACCCGACCCGGCGCGCCACGCGCTCGACCAGGTTGCCCAGGCGGGGCCGCAGGGCGTCGGCGATCGCCGCCTGCGCCGCCGGCGAGGGATCCTCGAGCGTGCCGCGGTGGTGGGCGTCGACCAGCGCCTCGACCTGGCCGAGCGCCGGCGCCAGCGGCGCGATCGCCCGCGCGGTGATCGCGGCGGCGTCCGCCACGCCGTCTTGCTCGAGGCGGGCCTGCGCCAGCCGGGTGCCGGTGGCCGGCGCCAGCGCCAGCATCGACACCACCGACAGCGCCTGCGCCAGCGGGGTCGGCACGGGATCCTCGTCGGGCGCGTACAACAGCACGCGCGTGTCCAGGCGGACCGCCGCCCGCACGGCGGCGCCCAGGCGGCGCGCGATCACCTGCGGATCGGGCTCGCGCTCGGGCGCGAGATCGATCGCCGGCAGCGCGCCCGCGAGCGCCGCGTCGCGGAGCAGCCGGGTCCAGGCCTGGTCGAGGTTGGCGTCGGTCGGCGCGGCGCAGGTCCACAGCGGCCCGCCGTGCCGGGCGGCCAGCACCCGGCCGAGCGTGTACAGCGACCACGGCGACGGGCCGACCACCAGCAGCGGCCGGTCGAGCGCGGGCACGCCGAGCTCGCGGGGATCGAGCGTGGGCGGGTGGCCGATCGGCGCCGCGTCGATGACCGCTGGGGGCGTCGGGATCGGCGCGCCGCGCACCGCCGCGACCACCGCCGCCGGCACCCGCACCGGCGCGGTCGCGGCCAGGCCGGTGGCGGGATCGAGCTCGAGCAGCCCGAGCCCGACGAGCCCGCGGCTACCACCGACCCGCGCCGCCAGCGCGAGGCGCGCGCCGAGGTCGGCGTGGGCCAGGTCGAGCAGGAAGCCGAGCGTGAGCCCGCCGCGCGGCGCGAGCGCGTCGAGGCTGCGCGCCAGCGCCCCGTCGAGGAGCGGCGCGGTCGCCAGCGCCAGCAGCGCCAGCTGGTCGGCGTCGTCGTCGAGCCACGCCGCGATCCGCCCGAGCGCGCCGCCGCCGCGGGGCCAGCGCGCCGCCACCGCCGCCGCCAGGCCCGGGGCCTCGGCCGCGCGCGCGGCGAGCGCCGGGCGATCCGTCGCGGCCGGGCCGGCGAGGTGGCCCTCGTCGCCCAGGCGGAGCCACAGCCGCGCCGCCGCCGCCCGCCCGAACGCCAGGAGCTCCGGAACCCGTGCCGCGGTCATGCGCGACCACGATACGCGCCGGGGCAGAGCGCGACCAGCCGGCGGGGCGCTTGATCGACGAGCGGGGCGCGGCCGGTGGTATCGTGGTCCCAGCGCCATGGCCACCACCGACAAGCAGCGTCGTTCCGAAGACGAGCACGAGGTCACCGATCAGCTCGTCGCCAACGAGAACGAGGCGCAGGCCGCCGGGGCGCCAGGCGCCGGCTACCTGGGCGGCGACGCCCAGGTGAAGTCGGGCACCGCGAGCGTCGAGGCCTTCGCCGATCCGACGGCCCAGACCTACGCGCACGGCGCGATGATGGGCGCGGCCGGCGCGTTCATGCAGGACCCGCTGTGGAACCAGATCTTCCGCGCGCTGTGGGCCGAGGAGCACGATCGCATCGCCGCGCTCAAGGACGTCAAGGCGGTGATGCTCGCGCTCGAGAACAACCCGATCCTGGCGGCGTACGGCGAATGCAAGACGCTCGAGCAGCGCGGCGAGCGCGCCGGCCAGGCCGATCCCAAGGCGCAGCGGGTGCTGCCCCAGGAGTGGGACGTGTGGCTCGATCCCACGGCGCCCGGCGATCTGTCCAAGGTGAAGATCGCCCACGGCAACTTCTGGACGACGGTGCTGCAGAGCGCGACCGAGGGCCAGAAGGACAAGGTCGTCGGCTACGGCCGCGACGACGTCAAGCAGGCGAAGTCCGGCGGGCAGTGGCTCGAGCTGTTCGGCAAGGCGGTGGCGATGTACCGCGGCGGCGCCGCGGCCGACGGCGCGGCCGCCGAGGGTGACCGCATGGCGGCGATGCAGCGGGCGGCGGCCGCCACCGACGCCGCGACCGCGACCAACCTGGCGATCGACTTCCTGCGCAAGGAGAACGGCGGCGGGCTGATCCTCGACGTCAAGTCGACCTACTCGACCCCGACCGACATCAACACCTTCATCGACGCGCTGCAGGCCAAGGGCGTGCACGTGATGGGGGTCGGCACCTTCCGCCACACCCAGCTCGACGGCCTCGAGGCCGGGGTTCGCCAGGTCAAGTTCTACCACGGCATCTCCGGCGTCGAGAACGCCGCCAAGGATGGCTCGCTCAAGAAGGGCGACCACCTGATGTTCAACGGCGGGTCGCTGGTGTCCAAGCGCGGCGGCTGGGTGCGCGCCGAGTCGTACGCGGTCGACGAGGGCGCGTTCCAGTCGCTCGCCAGCATGGTCGCCGAGCTCGACCTGGCCGTCGGCCTGTACGTCCAGGAGGGCGACGTCGACGAGCGCGCCATCGACGTGCTGGTCAAGCTGGTCAACCGCTTCCCGGCGGTGTTCAAGGACGGGTTCGCCTACGGCAACCTGTCGGGCAAGGCCGAGACCGAGACCACCGGCACCGGCATGGGCGCGCAGCAGCAGGCCGAGACGCTCGACAAGGGCAAGCAGCTCGGCGGCGAGGCCAAGGACCTCGGCGAACGCGCGGTCGAGGCCGGCCGGGGCCTGTGGGACAAGCTGCCGTCGTGGTAGGCAACGCCATGGCTCTCTCGGACGCGGAGCAACAAGCGCTGGCCGCGCGCCACCAGATCGCGGTCGCCCAGCTGCGCGACGCGCTCGGCCTCGAGGTGGTGCGCTTCGTCGACGGCGAGCTGGTGCGACGGCTGCGCGCGCGGCCGCACTTCTTCGGCCGGATGCAGCCGGGGCCGCGGGCGTCGTTGCGGCGGCGCGTCGACCACGACAGCGCCGCGCTGGTCGCGGCGCTGGCCCAACCGATCACCGATCTCCGCGTCTACTACGGCGCCGAGGCGCGGGCCGCGGCCGAGGAGGACGCCGGCTTCACCCGGACGGTGGCCGAGGCCGTCGAGGGCCTGGCCCGCCGCCTGCTGAGCGAGCTGGCGTTCCCCGGCGACGACAAGCCCGACCGCGCCGACGTCACCGCGGTCGACCTCGACGCCACCTACCAGCTGGCCTTCGCGCCGTCGCCGACGCTGTTGTGGGCCTGGCGCCGGGTGCGCGAGCTCGACGGCGTCCGCAACGAGCTCGCCGACGGGGCGCCGGCGGCGGGGTTCGCGGTGCGCTGGCACCTGCCCGAACACGGCTGAGCGGCGCTGCCCGTGGTCGCCGTCATCAGGTACGCTCACCGCGTGGGCGACGCAATAGACGAGCGGGAGCTCTTCGTACAAGGACCGGTGGTCATCTTCAAGTGGCGCAACGCCGCCGGGTGGCCGGTCGAGTACGCGTCGGCCAACGCGGTCGAGGTGTTCGGCCACGGCGCCGACGACTTCGTCAGCGGCCGCGTCAGCTACGGCGCGGTGCTACACCCCGACGACGCGCCCCGCGTCGCCCGCGAGGTCGAGGTCGGCACCGCCAGCGGGGCGCGCGGCTGGGCGCACGAGCACTACCGGGTGCTGCACAAGGACGGCTCGGTGCGCTGGCTCTACGACTACACCCGCGTGGTGCGCGACGCCGCGGGCGCGGTCACGCACTACCTCGGCTACGTGATCGACATCAGCGAGCGGATCGCCGCCGAGGACGAGGCCCGCGAGCTCGAGCGGCGGCTGTTGCACGCGCAGAAGCTCGAGAGCCTCGGGCTCCTGGCCGGCGGCGTCGCGCACGACTTCAACAACCTGCTCACCGGCATCCTCGGCCAGGCCAGCCTCGCGCGGCAGCAGCTGGCGACGGTGCCCAGCGAGTTCCGCCGCGCGCTCGATCAGATCGAGGGCCTGGCCCGCCGCGCCTCGGGCCTGACCCGGCAGCTGCTCGCGTACTCCGGCAAGGGCCGGTTCGTGATCGAGCCGATCGAGCTGGGCGCGGTGGTGCGCGAGCTGGCGCCGATGTTCGGGGTGATCGTGCCCAAGGCGGCGCAGCTGGTCGTCGAGGTCGACCCCGCCGCCACGGTGATCATGGGCGACCGCAGCCAGATCGAGCAGGTCGTGATGAACCTGATCACCAACGCCGCCGAGGCGCTCGACGACGGCCCCGGCACGATCAGCGTCCGCGTCAGCCGGGTGGCGCGCGCCGATCAGCCGCCGCAGGTGGTGCTCGAGGTCGACGACACCGGCCGCGGCATGGACCCCGACACCGCGGCGCGGGTGTTCGATCCGTTCTTCACCACCAAGGGCGCCGGCCGCGGCCTCGGCATGTCGGCGGTGCTCGGCATCGTCCGCGCCCACCACGGGCGGATCGAGGTCGCCAGCCGCCCCGGCCACGGCACCCGCTTCCGCGTCGAGTGTCCGGCGCTCGACGTCGCGGTCGCGCCCACGCCGCCCACGCCGGCCGAGGCGCCGCGCGGCCCCCGCGGCACGATCCTGGTGGTCGACGACGAGGCGGCGATCCGCGCCAGCGTGTCGGCGATCCTCGGCTACCTCGGCTACCAGGTCATCCAGGCCGCCGACGGCGCGGCCGCGGTCGAGATCATCGAGCGCGGGGTGCCGGTCACCGCGGCGCTGGTCGACATGACCATGCCGGTGCTGTCGGGCCCCGACACCGCGCAGGCGCTGGCCCGCCTCGCGCCCGAGCTGGCGATCGTCATGACCAGCGGCTACAGCGAGGAGGCCGCCGCGCTGCAGCTCGGCGAGATCCGCGTCGGCGGATTCCTGCAGAAGCCGTTCGGCCTCGACGAGCTCGCCCGGGCCCTGGACCAGGCGATGAACCGCTGAGCCGCGGCGCCCCTACGGCGCCAGGATGCGCGCGCGCTGCGGGCCGACCCGCACCGCCACCGTGCCGCCGGCGGCGACGGTGAACGTCATGCCGTCGCCGCCGGGCGCCAGGTCGCGCAGCACCGTGCCGGCGGGGAAGGTCGTCTGCATGCAGGCGCCGCCGTCGGCGATCGGCGCGCAGGTCTCGCTGTCCTGGGTCGACGCGTTCAGCACCACCAGCACCTTGTCGCTGCCGCTGGCGCGCTCGAAGCCGAAGATGCCGGCGTCGCGGCGGGCGCCGGCATCGCGGGTGGCCCACTTCACGGCGACGTCGCCGCGGCGCAGCGCCTCGTGCTGCTTGCGCACCGCGATCAGGTCGCGGACCTGGGCGAACGCCGGGTTGCCGGTGTCGAAGGCCGGGTAGCCGAGCGCGCGGTTGCCGCCCCACAGGTCCTCGCGGTTGGCGGGGTCGACGCCGCCGGCGAACGCCTGCTCGGTGCCGTAGTACACGCACGGGATGCCGTCCCAGGTGAACAGGTACGCGAGCGCGATGCGCAGCTGCTCCGGCGACGCGTCGAACAAGAACCGCGGCAGGTCGTGGTTGTCGAGGAAGTTGACCGGCACCTGCTGCGGCGCGAGGCCGATGCCGCCGGCGCTCGACGCCGCGTGCGCCTCGGCGCCGAAGGTCGGCCCGGCCGGGTAGCCCTGGCCCTGGCACCACGCGTCGGTCGGGTTGCGGCCGACGCGGCTGTTGTACATGCACTCGATGTTGGCGGTGGGCTGGCCCTGCTTGAACACCGCGTCGATGACCCGGTACTTCTGCGAGAAGTAGAACACCGAGTCGAAGCGGCCGAAGCGGCCGGCGCCGTCGACGCCGCCCTGGGTGTAGCTGCCGATCAGCTGATCGTTGCCGTCGAACGCCTCGCCGAAGATGAAGAAGTTCTGCTTGCCGAGCGCCGCGGCCTTGGCGCGCATGCGATCGGTGAAGGTGCCCCAGAAGCCGCGGCGGTTGAGGTTCAGCTCGGGGCGATCGATGTGCTTGATGGTGTCGATGCGGAAGCCGTCGAAGTCCGCGGCCTCGATCCAGTACTCGAACACCCGGGTCAGCGCCTCGGTGACGTCGGGGTTGTCGGTGTCGAGGTCCTTGAGGCCGCCGGGGAAGTCGCCGGTGGTCTCCTGATCGCGGACGAAGTCGCGCGAGTAGTCGCCCTCGTGCCACCACACGTAGACGCGGCCCTTCTTGTGGTACCAGCTCGGGTCCTCGAACCACGGCTTGTCGTCGGGCCAGCCGAACCACGCCGGCGGGCGCGGCGGCGGCACCCGGTTCTTCTCGGGCCAGTCGGTGAAGCGCACGTCGGCCGGGCCCGAGAACCCGAGCGAGGTCCAGCCCTGGACGCCGCGCGGATCGAACTCGGGATCCCACTCGATGATGCGCTCGAGGTAGTCCTTGCCCTTGTCGCAGTAGACCAGCTCGTCGGCGCTGCACTGGCCCGGGTTCTGCCGGCAGATCTGGACGCAGGTGTGCGACAGGCCGCCGCCCGAGATCCAGTCGTCGGGCTGGCCGTTGCCGTTGATGTCGTAATAGAAGAGCTGGCCGACGTGGTTGGTGACCACGTCGAGGATGACCAGCATGCCCTTGGCGTGGGCGGCGTCGACCAGCTCGCGCAGCTTGTACAGGTCGCCGAAGTGCGGGTTGGGCCGCAGGAAGTCCTGGGTCCAGTAGCCGTGGTAGCTGGCGAACCCGGCGTCCTCCTCGGTGTTCTTGACCACCGGCGAGATCCACAGCGCGGTGACGCCGAGCTGCTCGAGGTAGTCGAGCTTGTCGATGATCCCCTGCCAGTCGCCGCCGTGGTAGCGGGCCGGCACGCTGGGCGCGACGTTGATGTCGTTGGACGGATCGCCGTTGGCGAAGCGGTCGACGACGATCTGGTAGATGACCTGATCGCGCCAGTCGACGTCGGCGTTGCCGCGGTGGGGCAGGTCGGTGGGGTGCTCGAGGTCCGAGGCGCCGCAGGCGGCGCCGAGGGCGAGGGCGAGGGGCAGGAGGGCGCGGGGCGTCATGGCGATCACCTCACCGGTACGAGTTGGAGTTGAACCACCACTCGGCCTCGACGCCGAGGTAGTGGGTCCACGCGCGGGCGCGGGGATCGCCGACGGGGTACAGCGCGAGCGCGCCGTCGTTCTGGTGGGCGGCGCGGTAGATCACCCGCAGCTCGGGGCGATCGAACGCCGACGGCCCGGTCGGGTGGAAGCTGAGCATCGGCGCGATCGAGACGATCGCGGCGTCGGCGGCGAGCTGGGTGGTGGGCTGCAGGCCGCGCGGGAAGCGCGCCGCGTAGGCCAGGTCGAGCGCGGCGTAGAGGCCGCGGCGCTGCAGCTTGACCGCGGGGCGCACGTCGACGGCGTACTCCCAGCCGTCGTCGCGATCGTGGACGTTGACGTCGGCGTCGACGAAGCGCCGGGCGTAGGCCGCGAACATCACGTGGCCCCAGGCGTCGTCCCAGTTGGCGCCGGCGCCCACCACGACCTCGCTGGCCTTGGGGAAGGTGCGCAGCTCGGCGTCGAACGAGGTCGGCGCGGCCAGCTCGTCGAACGCGGCCAGGCCGCGCGACCAGCGCACGAACAGGTTGGCGTGGCGGCGGTAGCGCGACGCCGCCGGGGCCAGGCCCCACGCCGACAGCTCGAGGCCGAGCGTCGTGCCCCAGTCCTGCGGCAGCGCCTCGAGCGTGGCGTCGGACTCGCGGCGCCGGGTGCCGCTGGGCAGGCCGTGCAGCTCGCCGTAGAGCCGCGCGCGGGTCGACAGCGCGGTCGGCGCCTTCGCCATCGTGTAGCCGGCGCGGGCGCTGGCGATCATCCGCTGGCGGTTGAGCTGCACCACCGTGGTGGCGCCCAGCTCGGGGTCGGCGACCTGCCGCTCCTGGTACTGGAAGCGATCGCGCAGCCGGTTGACGCCGACGTGGCCGCTGACCTCGAGCCGCGCCGTCGTGACCGCGGCGCCGGCGCCGACGGTGTTGAGATCGTCGAGCGGCCAGTAGTCGAACAGGTACAGGTCGTCGCCGCGCAGCATGCGCGAGCCGACCCACCCGCTGAAGTCGCCCAGCGTCGCCTCGGCGTAGAGGTTGCGGATCGCCGGGCCGGCGGTGAACTCGCCCGAGTCGTGGAACAGCTGGTCGTCGTACGCCAGCGTCGTGACCGTGCGGAGCGTGCCGCCCATGTCGAACGCGAACGCGTAGGCCAGGTCGAGCTCGAGGTAGCTCTGCTCGACGACCCGCGGGCCGTGGGCCGCGACGTGGACCGGCGCCGGCTTGCCGCCGCGCAGGTCGGTGCCCGCGACCACCCGGCCGTACGAGCCGAAGCGGAACCCGCCGCGGTGGGCGCCGTCGTCCTCGACCGCGGGCACGCGCAGCTCGGCCTCCTCGGCGGCGACCGGCGCGGGGGCGGGGGCGGCGGCGGGCGGCGCGTCCCGGGCGGCGGCCTCGAGCGCCTCGATGCGCGCGCGCAGCGCCTCGACCGTGGCGGCGTCGACCGCCGGCGGCGGCGCGGGTTCGCCTTCGACGGGCGGCTCGGCCGGCGGGGGCGCCGGCTGGGCCAGCGCCACCGATGCGGCCGCGGTGATGCCGAAAACGACGAGCGTGGGTGCGGCCCTGAGCATCGCTCGGCGCGGCAGCATGAAGCGTGCCGGCGGCCGGCGCGGTGGATCTAGCGAGAAGCGCGGCACGGGCGCGCGAGCCTGCCACGGATGACGTTGCGATTGGCAACGAAGCCCGGCCGCGGCTGTGCCGCAAGATCGCGGATCGGCAGGTGCGGCCGGGCCGCCCCGCTGGCACGTCGCTTGATGAACGCGTCGCCATGCTGCGTTCGTCGACCCCGCGCGTGCCGCTGATCGCGATGCTGGTTGGGATGACGGCCCTGGCGACGCTGGCCGCCTGCCCATCGACGCAGCAGCCCGGCGACGACGACGTCATCGACGCCGCGGTCGACGCCGATCCCGACGCGCTGCCGATCGACGCCGGCGTCGACGCGCCGCCGCCGCCGGTGTGCGCGCAGCCGGTGCCGACCTGCACGGTCACGATCCGCTACACCGGCGCCGGCACCGCCGTCAGCCTGCGCGGCGACTTCGCGGCCGACGGCTGGACGGTCGGCGTGCCGATGACCCAGGTCGGCGGCGCGTGGGAGGCCACGGTGCCGGCCCGCGATCAGCAGGTGATCGTCTACAAGCTGGTGGTCGACGGCACGTGGATGGCCGATCCCGGCAACACCCGCACCTCGCCGGACGGCTTCGGCGGGCGCAACTCGGTGGTGCGCGTCGACTGCGATCAGTGCCCGCCGCGGCCGGCCCGCGACTGGCGCGACGCGATCCTGTACTTCGTGATGGTCGATCGCTTCGCCAACGGCGATCCGGCCAACGACATGCCGCTCGGGCTCGAGCCGCCGGCCGACTACCGCGGCGGCGACTTCGTCGGGCTGCGCCAGAAGATCGAGGCCGGCTACTTCACCGACCTCGGCGTCAACACGCTGTGGCTGACCTCGCCGCTCGACAACGCCGACGGCCGCGGCCGCGGCTCGGACGGCCACGACTACTCGGGCTACCACGGCTACTGGCCCAAGGACCTCGAGCAGATCGAGCGACGGATCGGCACCGAGGCCGAGCTGGCCGCGGTGATCGCCGCGGCCCACGCCCGCGGCATCGACGTGATCGTCGACTACGCGATGAACCACGTCCACACCGAGAGCCCGCTGTACACGACCCACCGCGACTGGTTCTGGCCCAACGACAACGGCCGCGGCGGCGACTGCGTGTGCGGCGCCGGGTGCAGCTGGGACGATCCGGCCGAGCGCAAGCGCTGCTGGTTCACCTCGTACCTGCCGGACTTCGACTTCCGCAACGGCGACGCGCGGCGCTGGTCGGTGGCCAACGCGATCGGCTGGGCGCAGCGGCTGGGCGCCGACGGCTACCGCCTCGACGCGGTCAAGCACATCGAGGACGCGTGGCTGACCGA
>Ga0075163_10001720_pt1 | contig 29558 bp, 28 predicted proteins | sample JI1023141ADNA_FD_71478 | JGI IMG/M metagenome (GOLD analysis project Ga0075163, IMG submission 71478) | Wastewater effluent complex algal communities from Wisconsin, to seasonally profile nutrient transformation and Carbon sequestration -... | ecosystem: Engineered > WWTP > Effluent > Algae...
CTGGCGACACTCGACGCCTGGCCCGACAAGGTGCGGCTGATGCAGGAAAACTGGATCGGCAAGTCGCAGGGCATGCGCTTCCGCTTCGCGCTGGCCGAAGCCGCCGCCGGCCATGACGGATTCGAGGTGTTCACCACCCGACCCGACACGCTGTTCGGCGCCAGCTTCGCCGCGATTGCCGCCGATCACCCGCTCGCCCAAGCGCTCGCCGAAACCAACCCGGCACTCGCTGCGTTCAACGCCGAATGTCGCGCCACCGGCACCGCCGCCGCCGAAATCGAAGCGCAGGAAAAGCAGGGCTTCGACACCGGGCTGTCGGTCGTCCACCCGCTCGATGCCAGCATCCGCCTGCCGGTGTTCGTCGCCAACTTCGTGCTGATGGACTATGGTACTGGCGCCATCTTCGGCTGCCCGGCGCACGATCAGCGCGACCTTGATTTCGCCCGCAAATATGCGCTGCCGGTGCCGCGCGTCGTCGCCCCCGAAGGCGAAGCCGACGCCGCCATCGGCGACGAGGCCTACACCGGCCCCGGCACGCTGGTACATTCGCGCTTCCTCGACGGCATGAGCGTCGATGCCGCCAAGGCAGCGGTCATCGCGCGCGCCGAAGCCGAAGGCTGGGGCACCGGCACCACCGTCTGGCGCCTGCGTGACTGGGGCGTGTCGCGCCAGCGTTACTGGGGCACGCCGATCCCGATCATCCACTGCGATGCTTGTGGCGCTGTGCCAGTGCCGCGCGCGCAACTGCCCGTCGTGCTGCCCGAAGACGTGACCTTCGATGCACCGGGCAACCCGCTCGACCGCCATCCGACATGGAAGCTGGTCGATTGCCCGACCTGCGGTAAGCCGGCGCGGCGTGAAACCGACACCCTCGATACCTTCGTCAATTCGAGCTGGTATTTCCTGCGCTTCGCCAGCGCCCCCGCCGACCGGCCGTTCGACCCCGAAATGATCAAGGCGTGGCTGCCCGTCGCGCAGTACATCGGTGGCGTCGAGCACGCCATTTTGCACCTGCTCTACGCACGCTTCTGGACGCGCGCGCTGCGCCGCATCGGCATGATCGACGTCGCCGAGCCGTTCAAGGGCCTGTTCACGCAAGGCATGGTCACGCACGAGACCTACAAAAACGCCGCCGGCCAATGGCTTGAACCCACGCAGGTCGAACGTCGCGACGGCGCATGGGTCGAAGTCGCCGGCGGTGCGGCCGTCGAACTCGGCCGCATCGAAAAGATGTCGAAGTCGAAGAAGAACGTCGTCGACCCCGATGCGATCATCGCGGCCTACGGCGCTGACGCCGTGCGCTGGTTCATGCTGTCCGACTCGCCCCCCGAACGCGACCTGACCTGGTCCGAAGCCGGCATCGAAGGCGCGTGGCGCTATGTCCAGCGCGTCTGGCGACTGGTGCAGGGCAATGATGCCGCCGCCACCGGCGACGACCTGCCGCTGGCCCGGCTGACGCACAAGACCATCGCCGGCGTCACCGCCGACATCGACAAGCTGCAGTTCAACAAGGCCGTGGCGCGGCTGTACGAGCTCGCCAACGCCATCGAACGCGCGCCGGCCAGTGTGACGCGCAGCGATTCCGTGGCGGTGCTGGTGCAGCTGATCGCGCCGATGATGCCGCACCTCGCCGAAGACTGCTGGGCGACGTTGGGCCACACCGCCATGGTCATCGATGCGCCATGGCCGGTCGCCGATCCGGCGCTGCTCGTCGATGACAGCGTCACCATCGCAGTGCAGATCAATGGCAAACTCAAGCTGACGCTCGACCTGCCCAAGGGCCACCCGCGCGAGGCGGTCGAGGCCGCGGTGCTGACCCATGAAAAGATCGTCCGCGCGTTGGGTGGCAAGCCGCCGCGCAAGGTCATAGTCGTCCCCGACCGCCTGGTAAACCTCGTCGCATGACCAGCGCGCGCACCCTGATGGCAGCGCTAGTGCTGTCGGCGGGGCTGACGCTGGGCAGTTGCGGCCTGCAGCCGGTGTACAGCGGCGGCAGCAGCGGCACCGTGGCGACGGCGATGAACGACATCGCCATCGCGCCGATTGCCGACCGCAAGGGCTATCTGGTCAGCACCGCGCTGCGCCACGAACTCGGCCCGGTGAACGCCAACCCGCAGTTCCGCATCGAAATAGAGCTGGAGGAGCAGATCCTCGGCTTCGGTATCCGCGACAACAACACCATCGCCGCCGAACGCATCACCTTGCGCGCGCGCTACCAGCTCAAGGACTCCAGCGGCAAGGTGCTGCTGCTCGCCACCACCGGCTCGGACATGTCGATCGACAATGTCAGCAGCTCGGATTACGCTACCGTCGCCGCCGAAACCTCGGCGATCGAGCGGCTGTCGATTGTCGTCGCGCAGCAAATCGCGCAGCGGCTGACGCTGTTCGCCAAAAGCGGCAAGCTGGTGCCCGCAGCCGCGAAATGAAGGCCGACAAGCAGCAGCTTGCAGCAAACCTGACCCGGCTCGAGCCTAAATTGCGGCTGGTGCTGCTGCATGGCCGCGACGAGGCCGCGTCGCGCGACATGGCGCGGCAAATCGCCCGCCAGTTCGACGCGGCCGACAATCCGCTGGCGCAGACGCTGATTGCTGCCGCGACGCTCAAGGATGACCCGTCGGCGCTCGCCGCCGCAGCCGCCGAAGTCTCGATGTTCGGCGACCGCACGCTGGTTCGTGTCGATGATGCCGGTGACGAAGTGCTCGATGCCGTGACGCTGTTGCTGAACGCTGAAGTCGCCGGCAATCCGGTGCTGATTGTCGCCGGTGAACTCAAAAAAAGCTCTAAATTACAATTACTTGCTGAATCTTCGCCGGTTACGTTGAGCGTCATCAACTACGCCGCCGAAGGTCGCGATTGGGACACTGTCGCCGATGCCGCGGCGGCCGAATTCGGACTGCGGCTGGCGCGCGGCGTCGCACGGTCGCTCGCCACCGCCACCGGCGGCGACCGCGGCGTGCTGCGGGCCGAACTGCAGAAATTCGCACTCTATCTCGACGCCTCGCCCGACGCCCCGGCGACACTCGAACCCGCCGCCCTCGCCGCCATCGGCGCCGACCTCGGCGACTCCGACATTAACGCGCTGGTCGAGGCGGTTTCGGCCGGGCGCCCCGATATTGCCGACCAGCAAATGGCGCGGCTGTCCGAAGCCAATATCCCCGGCATCGTGATGCTGCGCGGCATCGCACGGCGCTTCTGGCTACTACTCGAACTGCGCCTCGCCGTCGAAGGCGGGCTATCACCGCAAAGCGCCGTCGACGGTGCCCGCCCACCGGTATTCTGGAAAGCCAAACCGGCAATCACCAGCCAGCTCGGCCGCACCCGCGTCCCGCAAATCCGCAACGCGCTCGACCGGCTGCTCGGCGCCGAGCGCGAGATCAAGACCAGTGCCAGTGCCGGCGATGTGCTTGCGCGGCAGGCGATATTGGGGATCGCGACGTTGATGGCGCCGAAGCGGTAAGGGCCTCCGGCGGGCAGGCCTGAGGCCTGCACCCATTTGAAGAGCGCTAAACAATTGGGTGCAGGCCTCACCCCTGCCCGCCGGAGGCCCTTAAATCAACGCCTCTCCCGCCACCCGCGCAGAAATCAAATCCAGCTGGTCGAGCGAGGCAAAGCGCAGCGTCACCGACCCCGAATCAACCGTCGACATGACAATCGACACAGGCACGCCAATCGCATCCGCGAGTTGATTTTCAAGCGCAGTGACGTTCGCATCCATTTCGGCATCACGTGTTTTGGTTCGCGGCGCGCGCGCAGCACCCGCGGCGGGCTGGCTGGCGCTGGCCAGCGCTTCGGCGGCACGCACTGATAGGCCTTCGGCGATAATACGATTGGCCAGGCCGACGGGGTCGGGTGCACTGACCAGCGCGCGCGCGTGGCCCATGGTGAGCTTGCGTTCGATGACCATCGCGCGGACGGCTTCGGGCAGGTCAAGCAGCCGCAGCAGGTTGGCGACATGGCTGCGCGCCTTGCCGACGAGTTTGGCGAGTGCTTCCTGGGTGTGGCCGAAGTCCCGCATCAGCCGGGCAAAGCCCTCGGCTTCTTCGATAGCGTTGAGATCGACGCGCTGGATGTTTTCGATCAACGCGATTTCGAACGCCGCGCTGTCATCGAGGTCGCGCACCACCACCGGCACTTCATGGAGTTGCGCCGCCTGCGCGGCGCGCCAGCGGCGTTCGCCGGCGACGACTTCATAGCGGCCACCCGCCAGCGGCCGCACCAGAATCGGCTGCAACAGCCCGCGCTCGCGCACCGATGCGACGAGTTCGTCCATCGCCGCCGCATCGAACTGGCGGCGTGGCTGCTGGGGATTGGCAACGATCTGCGCCAGCGGCAAGCGCGTCTGCGCTGCCGTCGTGCCGCGGTCGGCAGTGCTGCTGCTGACTTCATCGAGCAACGCCGAAAGCCCGCGGCCCAGGCCAGATTGTCTCTTCTTTTCAATCATTTCAATTCCACCCCAAATTCGCTTCGTCAGGCCGCGCGGCGTGTTGCCGGTGGTGTTTGCCGCGCCAATAGTTCGCGGGCCAGCGCCATATAGGCGACAGATCCCGAGCATTTCATGTCGTAGAGCAGCGCCGGCAGGCCGTGGCTCGGCGCTTCAGACAGCCGCACGTTGCGCGGGATTGTTGTCTCGAACACCTGCGTGCCCATCACCGCGCGCACATCCTTAGACACCGCGTCCGACAGCCGGTTGCGACGATCGACCATCGTCAGCACGACGCCGAGCACGGTCAGCTTCGGATTTGGTCCCGAACGCACCAGCTCGACAGTGCCGAGCAATTGGCTGAGCCCTTCGAGGGCAAAAAATTCGCACTGCAGCGGCACCAGCAGCGAATTGGCCGCGACCAGCGCGTTCAACGTCAGCATGCCCAGCGACGGCGGGCAGTCGATCAGTGTGAAATCGGCTGTCGGCATCGCGTCGATCGCCGACTTCAGCCGGTGCAACCGCTGTTCGACACTGACCAGTTCGACTTCGGCACCCGACAGATCCACCGTCGACGGCACCACCGACAGCCCCGGCACGCGCGTCGCCACCATCGCCTCCGCCAGCGTCGCGTCACCGAGCAGCACATCATAAACAGAGGTTTCGCGCGTCCGCCGGTCGATGCCCAACCCGGTCGAGGCGTTGCCCTGCGGATCGAGATCAATCAGCACGACGCTGTGCCCGACGGCAGCGAGCGCTGTCGCCAGATTGATCGCCGTGGTCGTCTTGCCCACCCCACCCTTCTGGTTGGCGATGGCAATGCATGTCGGCTTGCGCGTCATACGGCCTTCCTTCTCACTCTACCGGCGATGACGATCTTGCCGCGCGGGTCTGAACGACTCGGCACCAGGTCAACGTCGAAGTTATACTTTAACCGCGCCGCAGCGATTTCATCGCTCGCTGCCTCGCCTTTCGGCAGCAACCAAAGCGTCTTTGGCGTCGCGAATCGCAGCCCCCACTCGAACAACTGCCCCAGGTTCGCCAGTGCCCGCGCGCTGATGACATCGACAGCAAACGGCGGCAACGCCTCGACGCGCTTGTTGTGAATCGTCACGCCCTGCAAGTTGAGCGCATCGCGCACGGCTTCGAGAAAGCGACATTTTTTGGCAGTCGATTCAACGAGGTGGACGTTCGGGGCACCGAGCAGCGACACTACCAACCCCGGAAATCCTGCACCGCTGCCGAGGTCAAGCCAGGCACCACTACGCTCTGCGCCCAACGCATAAAGCTGCGCCGAATCCGCGAAATGTCGCCCCCAAATGTCGAGCAACGTCGATGGCCCAACGAGATTCATCCGCGACTGCCAGTCGATCAGCATGTCGGCGTAGAGGTCGAACTTCGCCATTGTTCCACGTGGAACATTGTAATCCGCTGCGAATTGGTCGCGCGTTGTCACGCGGCACGACGTGCATAAGCGAGCAATGCCGTCAGCGCGCCGGCAGTGACACCGGCCACCCGCCCGGCTGCGCCGATGGTCGCCGGCTGCGCGCGCGACAGCCGTTCGACCATCTCGGCCGAAAGCCCCGATATGTCGCCGTAGCTCAGATCGCCGGGCAGCAGCAGCGATTCGTCGCGGCGGAACGCCTCGACATCGCTGTTCTGGCGGTCGAGATAGACGGCGTAGCGCGCATCGGTTTCGATGCTGACACCGATCGTAGCGTCAACTTGCGACAGTTCGGGCCAGATCGCCACCGCCATCACCCAGTCGATCGCCGGAAAGCGCATCCATTCGAACGCCGACCGGCGCACACCGTCCTGGCTGACCGTGATGCCGTGGCGTGCAATCTGTACCGGCGTTGCACCTAGATTGCTTGCGGCGTGCCGCGCTGCAGCCATTGCCTGTTGCCGCGCCTCGAAAACCTGCTGCCGCGCGCCACCAACCAGCCCTAGCCCGAGGCCAAGCGGTGTCAGTCTCAGATCGGCATTGTCGGCACGCAGACTGAGGCGATATTCGGCGCGCGAGGTGAACATCCTGTACGGCTCACTGACCCCTTGCGTCACCAGATCGTCGATCATCACGCCGAGATACGATGTCGCGCGATCAAAATGCACTTCGGCGCTGCCCGCGGCAAAGCGCGCTGCGTTGATGCCGGCGACCAACCCTTGAGCCCCGGCTTCCTCATAGCCGGTGGTGCCATTGATTTGGCCTGCCAGCCACAGCCCCTGGACTGAAGCCAGCGCCAGTCCCGGTGTCAGGCAACGCGGGTCGATGTGATCATATTCGATCGCGTAGCCCGGTCGCAGAATCTCGGCACGCTCAAGACCGGGGATGGTCGCCAGCATCGCACGCTGCACCTCGATCGGTAGCGACGTCGATATGCCGTTGGGATATATCGAGAAATCGTCGACGCCCTCCGGCTCGAGAAAGATCTGATGGCCGTCGCGGTCACCGAATCGCGACACCTTATCCTCGATCGACGGGCAGTAGCGCGGCCCTGACCCAGTGATATTTCCGGCGTGAATCGCCGATGAGGCCAAGTTTGCCCGCACCACGTCATGCGTCGCCTGCGTCGTGCGCGTCACAGCGCACGGCAGCTGCGGCGCAACAATACGCGTCGTCAGCGCCGAAAATGGCATCGGCTCGTCATCACCGAATTGCCATTCGAGCCCGGCCCAATCGATGGTCCGGCCATCAAGCCGTGCCGGCGTGCCAGTCTTGAGCCGCCGCATCGGCAACCCGCGCGCGCGCAGATCGAGCGCCAGCGAGCGCGATGCGGGGGCGCCGACGCGGCCGCCGTCGGTCTGCTGGTCGCCAATGTGCATCTTGCCAGCGAGGAATGTGCCCGTGGTCAGCACTACAGCCGCCGCGCGGATTCCTCCAGCCGACGTCATTACCCCAGTGACCGTGGCCAAATCGCCAAGTAGCGACTCGACGCTGGCGCAAATGACATCGAGATTGGGTTGCGCGGCAACCGCTGCGGCCATGGCATGGCGATAGAGTTTGCGGTCGACTTGCGCGCGCGGTCCCTGAACGGCGGGGCCTTTGCGGCGATTGAGCAGTCGGAACTGGATCCCGGCGGCGTCGGCCACGCGCCCCATCAGGCCGTCGAGCGCATCGATTTCGCGGACCAGATGGCCCTTGCCGAGGCCGCCGATTGCCGGGTTGCACGACAGGGTGCCGAGATCTTTGAGACGCAGTGTCACCAGCGCAGTGTGCGCGCCGGTTCGCGCTGCGGCTGCCGCAGCTTCGCAGCCAGCGTGGCCTCCGCCGACGACAATGACATCATAGTTGAGCATGGTCCCGACGTTACAGGTCCAACGCGGCATGAGTCAAAATGTTCCACGTGGAACATTACGCTATGGAAGGGTGCCACGACGTACTGAAATGCGTTATCACATTGATATTATTATTGTATATATGAGCGCCAAGGCCACACCGTGTGATTCTGGTGACTACTTGCCGATGCAGAATCGTCCAAAGATTGCATCGAGCACATCCTCGACGCCGACGGCGCCGGTAATCTGGCCCAGCGCGCGTGACGCCAACCGAAGCGATTCGGCGCGCAGCACCAGGTCCCCGGTCGCCAAAGCCGAATCGATATCTTCGAGCGCCAGTGCCAGTGCCTGACGATGCCGCAACTGCGATACCAGCGCCGCCTCGCCCGGCCGGACAGCCTCGCGTACCCAATTTTCGAGCCATGCCTCAAACACCGTCATGCCCGCGCCGGTGGCAGCAGACACATAGATGACGCCGTCGCGCACGCCCGACGCCATACCGCCGCGATCGATCTTGTTGATGATGACTTGCCCTAGCCGTGCATCGGGCAGCGCTTCAGCGATGTGCAGCACCAGATCTGCCTGTGCGGCGCGGGCCCGGGCACGGCGGATGCCCTCGGCCTCGACCGGATCGCTGGTGTCACGCAATCCGGCGGTGTCGATCAGCGTCACCCCCACCCCGGCGAATACCAGCGGCAACTCGATCAGATCGCGCGTCGTGCCGGCGTGTTCGGATACAATTGCAGCCTCTCGACCACATAAAACATTGATAAGGCTGGATTTTCCGACATTCGGCGCCCCCACCACGGCGATCGTCAGCCCGTCGCGCAGCCGCATGCCGCGCGCCGCATCGGCGAGCGCCGCCGCGATATCGGTGCGCAGCGCGGCAATCGCAGCGTGCGCCCTGCTGCCGCTCGCCAGCCCGGTTTCGACATCATCCTCGGCCTCGGCGAAGTCGAGCCAGGCCTCGGCCTCGGCGCGCAGGGCAATGATCGCGTCGCGCCAGCCCTCGACCTTATCGCGCAGCCGGCCGCCGGCCTGGTCGAGCGCCAGCCGGCGCTGCGCCTCGGTCTCGGCGCCGATCAGATCGGCGAGGCCTTCGGACTGGCTGAGATCGAAGCGGCCATTGTCGAAGCCGCGGCGGGTGAACTCGCCCGGCTCGGCGAGCCGCAGCCCCGGCAGGGTGCCCAGTACGTGCAGCACGGCTGTGACCACGGCCGGCCCACCGTGCAGGTGCAGTTCAACGACATCCTCGCCGGTTGCGCTGGCGGGTCCGGCGAAGCGCAGCACCATTGCGCGATCGAGAACGCTGCCGTCTGCAGGGTCGCGCAGCGTGCGCAACGCCGCCTGTCTCGGCGGTGGCAGTGTTGTTGTCAGCGTGGCGAGCGCCGCCGTCGCCTGCGCGCCCGAAACGCGCACCAACGCTACCCCGGCAGGCGGTCGGCCCGACGAAAGTGCGTAGATCGTGTCATCATGACGGGGCGCCAATGCAGCCGCCGCCGCTCAGCTCTTGGCCTTGCCGGTGCTGCCGAGGAACACGCTGCGCCACTTTTCCAAGCCGTCGGCCATGCCGGGCATCCAGTTGCGCGCCAGCCGCTCGAAATCCGCCGGGGTCAGTCCATCGGTGACAAGACCGCGCATGCGTTCGAGGTAGAGCTCGTGCAGCGGCTCGAGGTCGGGCAGGCCCATCAGCGTGCGCGCCTCCTGCGGAGTGCAATCAATGTCGAAGGTAATCTTCATGGCGGCCGTGCTCCTGGATGCGGCGATCAGTCTAACGGTCGCGCTGCGTATCGCCAAGTGACCACACACCGGTGGCAGCAGCCGCGCGAAATGTGCCATATAGCCGACTTCCCGACCTCGCGCAGTGGAGACTCAAAATGGGCGCATTTACCCAACTCGAAGCACTTGATGGCACCGGCAGCTTCAAGGCCTATGAGGCCGGCAGCGGCAATGCCGGGATCGTCGTCATCCAGGAGATTTTCGGCATCAACGCCGGCATCCGCGCGATGGTCGATAACTGGGCAGCACTGGGCTATCACGCGATCGCGCCCGACCTGTTCTGGCGCCAGGAACATGGCATCGAACTCGACGCCGATGTGCCCGCGGAGTTCCAGCGCGCGCTCGGCCACATGGAGCGTTTCGACGGCACCAAGGCCGTTGCAGACATTGAGGCGGCGATCAAATTGCTGCGCAGCAAAGGCTGCAGCAAAGTCGGCGTCATCGGCTATTGCCTCGGCGGATACCTGGCCTATCTGTGCGCGACGCGGACCGACAGCGACGCCAGCATCGGTTATTACGGCGTCAGCATCGACACCAAGCTCGACGAGCAACACGCTATCGGCAAACCGCTGATGCTCCACATCGCCACGGCCGATGGGTTCGTGCCGGCCGCATCGCAGGCGGCGGTGCACGCCGCGCTCGACGGCAACCGCCATGTTACCATTTACGACTATGACGCCGACCACGCGTTTGCGCGCCACAGCGGGAGTTCGCGCGTGCCGGCGCTGGCTGAAATCGCCGATGCCCGGTCGCGCGACTTCTTTGCAGCGCATCTGCGGTGATCATACGCGCCGCGCAGGCGCGCGACGTTCCGGCAATTCTCGACATCGTCAACGACGCGATCCTGAACAGCACCGCGTTGTTCGAATATGAACCTCGCACGCTCGACGAGCAGGCCGGCTGGCTTGCCGATCGCAACGCCGGCGGCTGGCCGGTGCTGGTCGCCGACGTCGATGGCGACACAATCGGCTTTGCCAGCTACGGACCGTTTCGCGCCCGCCCAGCCTATGCCGCAACGGTCGAACATTCGGTTTATGTTGCGCAGCATGACCGCAGCAAAGGCGTCGGCCGTGCGCTGATGCTGGCGCTGATTGCGGCAGCCAAATCCGATGGCCGGCATGTGATGGTCGGCGGCATCGACGGCTCGAATGATGCGAGCATTGCCTTTCACGCGGCGCTGGGGTTTGTCGAAACCGGCCGCCTGCCCGAAGTCGGCTGGAAGTTCGAACGCTGGCTCGATCTGGTTTTCATGCAACTGATTCTGAAGGATTGAACATGGCACAGGCGATACGATTCGATGCAGTCGGCGGCCCCGAAGTGCTGCGGCTGGTCCAGGTCGAAGTTGGCGCGCCCGGCCCCGGTGAAATCCGGCTGCGCCAGACCGTCGCGGGGCTTAACTATATCGATACCTATCACCGTACCGGGCTGTATCCGATGCCGTTGCCGGGCGGCATCGGGATGGAAGGTGCGGGCGTCGTCGAAGCCGTCGGCGCCGGCGTCGATGCGCTGCGCGTCGGCGACCGCGTCGGCTATTGCTGGGGCCCGGTCGGCGGCTATGCTACGCACCGGCTGATTGCTGCCGACCGCGTCGTCAAACTGCCCGACGGCGTGTCGGATGACGTGGCGGCGGCGGTATTGCTCAAGGGCTGCACCACGGAGTTCCTCGTCGAACGCTGCGGCAAGGTCGAAGCCGGGCAAACCGTGCTGGTGCAGGCGGCCGCCGGCGGTGTCGGTCTACTGCTGGTGCAATGGCTCAAGCACATCGGCGCACGCGTCATCGGCACCGCGAGCAGCGATGCCAAGGCCGCACTCGCCACCGCCGCCGGCGCCGATGCGATGATCGTCTATAGCCGCGATGCGGTGGCGCCGCGGGTACGCGAACTGACCGACGGCCACGGTGTCGACGTGGTGTTCGACGGCGTCGGCAAATCGACCTTCGAAGGCTCGCTCGATTCGCTCAAACGCCGCGGGCTGCTCGCCAGCTTTGGCAACGCCAGCGGGCCGGTCGGCGCTTTCGATTTCGCCATACTGGCGCGCAAGGGCTCGCTGTTCGCGACGCGGCCGACATTGTTCGATTACTACACCAACCGCGCGGAAATCGAACGCTACGCCGGCCGCGTGCTCGAACTGGTGGCGCGCGGCGTGCTCGATGTGCGAATCGACCAGCGCTACGCACTCGCCGACGCGGCACAGGCGCATCGCGATCTTGAAGCGCGGGCGACGACGGGGTCGACTCTGCTGGTCTGCTAGCGGCGCAACTTGGCCGGGCGTCGGCGCCTTGTCGCACGGGCCATTGGTGGAAAAGTGTCAAGAATCTTTACACTTTTGTAATGTTACACGTCTTCGCGCCACCTGTAAGCATTTGTTAACTATAATTTCATCGTTTTGGGCATGAATCTTGCATTTCCGTTAATGGGCTGTGTTGCGCTCACTGCAGCCTGCGGCCAGATCAATGATGATTTGGCCATAACGGAGGAGAGTGAAATGTCACGTTTTGCTACCTGTCTGCTTGCATCAACCATGCTCATCGCCACCGGGGCCGTGGCCGCGCCGGCGTTGATGGTGCAACCCAAGTCGGCGTCGATCATGGCTGGTGGAGTCGGCTTCGGCTCGATCGACAACACCTATAATCAGGCCGGGTTGGCCGCGACTTATGTCGATGAGGTGACCGACCTGCATTCGTTCGCGTCGACCCTTCACACGTCTACCTTCGCCTGCTGCGAATGGTTCAGCGATTCGGGCACGACGGCTGCGACGGTGAGCTACTTCGTCTCGGCATCGAAGCCCAATTCAATCGACCACCTGGTGTTGTGGAACGAGGAAAGCTCAGGCGTCGGCGCGTTCAATCTGTGGTACGGCAGCAGTGCCGGTGCGATGACGACATTGCTGATCCGCGGTGCCACGCCGTTTGACAATCCGCTCGCGGACTATCCCGGTGAAGTCTGGCAGTTTGCCGCCAGTCCCAAGACCGGCTGGTACACGATCGAGGCCAGCGGCTGCCCGCAACCCAACCCGGGCTCGTTTTCGGCGTGCGCCATCGGCGAAGTCGCATTCGGCGGCGCTGTCCCCGAACCGGCGAGCTGGGCACTGATGGTCGCAGGCTTCGGCATGGTCGGCTGGTCGCTGCGCCACCGGCGCCACCAAATCGTCAGCGCCTAGGTGTTCACTACAACGTGAAGCTTGGCCGGGTGCAAATCAGCATCCGGCCAATCTACGCACAGCACCAGAGTTGGGCCTCGACGATGCAAGGCAAAGATTCGGTGCCAACAATGTCGCTGCTACCCGATCAGCGGTGCAATGTGCGGTGCGACCTCGTTCCAGCCTTCCCAGATCATCTTGATCGCGACCCAGACGATCACCACCAGCCCGACATAGGCAATCCAGCGGTAGCGCTCGATATATTGCGCGATGACGTTCGCCGCGAGGCCCATCAGCGCCACCGACAGGATCAGCCCGGCGACCATGATGCCGGGGTGATCGCGTGCCGCACCGGCGACGGCGAGCACATTGTCGAGGCTCATCGACACGTCGGCGAGTGCGACCGACCAGGCGGCTGCGGCAAAGCTTTTGGGCGACTTCAGCGGTGCGGCATCGCCGACGCCCATGTCGTGATCGGGCACCGGGCTGTCGCCGCCGACAATGCCTTCATGGCGCAGTTCGCGCCACATCCGCCACGCGACCCACATCAACAGCAGCCCGCCGGCGAGAATCAGCCCGACGACCTGCAATAGCCACGTCACCGCCAGCGCAAAGATCACCCGCAACACCAGCGCGGCGGCAATGCCGATCATGATGACCTGCTTGCGCTGCGCCGGCGGCAGCCCGGCAGCCAGCGCGCCAACGACAATCGCATTGTCGCCCGCCAGCACCACGTCGATCAGCACCACCTGCCCGAAGGCAGACAGCGCGGCAGGGGTAATGAGAGATGCGAAGTCCATGGTTGCTGCTGTCGCGCAAGCAGCGCCGTCGCGCAAGTCCCGGCGGTGTCGTTGACCGCTTTTTAGCTGTGGTGCGTGCTGCCGGTGCCAATATGGCGGTGGCGCGGCGGCGTGCTTGACGCGGTTGCCGCATGCTGTTGATAGTCCGGCCAACAGCAATGAATCCGGGGAATGATCGTGGCCCATCGCAGCCCGCGCGAGCTAATCGAACTGTATTGGGCGGAGGTCTGGAACAACCGCAACGCCGAGATGATCCGCGAGCTTTGCGCCGACCCCATTATCCGCCACGATCCCGGCAGCACGACCGAATTGTCGCTGGAAGACCAGATTGCGCGTGTCCGCCAGCAGAGCGCGACCTCCGAACCCTATTTCGAGCATGAAGTGCTGCTCGCCGACGATGAATATGTCACCTCGGTGTGGAACATGCACACGCGCAAGGGCGGGCGCATCGAGCTGTGCGGCATCGAGGTTTTCAAGGCCGTCGACGGCAAGTTCACCGATTGCTGGAATTCGAGCTATGTCGCCGGCCGCTGGGGCCGCAAGGGTGACGCAGCCGTGGCCAGCCACTATCCCGAACCACCGATGATATCGAGCCTCGATCAAGTTACGCCCGAATGGTTGCAGGCGGTGTTCCATCACGCCGGCGTCGCGGCGCCGCGGATTTCAATGGCCGGTTCGGTGCCGGTCGGCCACGGGTTTCTGTCGATCACCGGCCGCTCCACGATCACCTACAACGCCAATGCCGACAAGGCGGTCCGATCGGTGGTGTGCAAGCTCACCACCGCGACCCCCGCTGCGGCGGATATCGCTGCAGCGCAAAGCGTCTATCAGCGCGAGGCGGCGGTCTATGCCTTCCTGGGCGCCGAGCCGCCACTGGCGACGCCGCGCTGCTATTGGAGCAACGCCGGCGCCGATGGCCGCACGCTCAATCTCGTGCTGCAGGACCTCACCGGGCAAACCCGCGCCGTCGATCAGGTCAGCGGCTGCAGCCGCGCCGAAGCGCGCGCGGTGGGCGCCGAGCTCGCCAAGCTGCATGCGGCCTATTGGCAGCATCCTGATCTGCCCGGGGCCGACTGGCTGTTCGACCGCAAGAGCGGTGCAGCGCAGGCCGCCGCGACGCAGCTTGCCGCGGCGGCGGAATTCCGCGGCCGCTACACAGGGCGGATTGCGCCAGCCTGCCTCGATGCGATCGATCATTTTGCCGTGCATGCCGAAAGCATCGTCCGCGAGCTGCCCGACGGGGCGACGCTGATCCATGGCGAACCCCGCGTCGACAACGTGCTGTTCGAAGACCTCGCCGAAGGCCATCGCGCCTGGCTGATCGACTGGCAGTTTGCCGACCATGGCAGCCCGATGTTCGACCTCGCCTATTTCCTTGCCGGATCGGTCAGTGCCGCAGACCGTCGCGCGATCGAAGACGAGCTCATCGCGGCGCACCAGGCGGTCATCGCGCACGTCGATCCCGGCTATTCGCTCGACCGCGCGCGCGCCGAATTCAAGTCCTGCCTGCCCATCGCGCTGCACTTCTCCGCCGGGGCGGTGCTGGCGATCCCCGCCGGCGACGCCGCCGACAGCCTGCTGATGACGCTGGTCGAACGCAACGTCGCGGCGCTGACCGACTGGCAGTGCTTCAGGCCGTGATCGCGCTACCGCGTCACTTGCCCCCCGCGTAGATTTTCACCAGATCGTACAGATAGTCGCGGCCTTCATAGACCGATTTGACGCGGATGCGTTCGTTGAGCCCGTGCGCGCCGTTGCCGTCCATGTCGCCGAACACGCCCGGCACGCCGTAGGTCGGGATGCCGGTCAGGAAGATCGCGTCGGTGGCGCCCGTCGACATCACCGGCAGCATCGGCACACCGGGGAAGTATTTGGCCGCGAGCGCCTTTGCCGGACCGACGATCTTCGGGTCGAGCGTCGGCTCGGTCGCCACCGGGCGCATTGTCGCTTCGGGGGTGATCGATACCTTGGGATCGTTGATGACACGCGCCAGTTCAGCCTGCACGCTGGCTTTGGTTTCGCCGGGGATGATGCGGCAGTTGATGTTGGCGCGGGCACGCTGCGGCAGCGCGTTGTTGGCATGGCCGGCGTCGAGCAAGGTTGCAACACAAGTGGTGCGCAGCATCGAATGGAAGGCCGCGTCCTTTGATACGATGGCATTCGCCGCCGCGTCATTGGGATTGGCGAGCAGTGCCGTCATCGCCGCGCCGGTTTGACCGCCAAGGATCGTGCTCATGCCGCCGAAGAAGGCGCGCGTTGTCGGGGTGAAGGTCACCGGGAATTCATGCGCGCCGACCTTGGAGACCGCTGCCGACAGCCGGTAGATGGCATTTTCGGGGACGGGGCGCGAGCTGTGGCCACCGGGGTTGGTGACTTCGAGCCAGTAATTCTGCACGTCCTTCTCGCCGACCTGCATCGCCAGCAGCACCGGCCGGCCAGTGGCGTCGAGCATACCGCCGCCGCCTTCGTTCAAGGCAAACTCGGCCGAAATAAGGTCGGGGCGGTTCTGTGCCAGCCACTGCGCGCCGTTGAACGCGAAGGTGGTTTCCTCGCCGCAGGTCAGCGCCAACTTGATGCTGCGCGCCGGCTTGTAGCCCGACTGCTTGAAGCGGATCAGCGCGTCGGTCCAGATCGCCGCCTGCGCCTTGTCGTCGGCGGTGCCGCGCGCATAGAAATAGCCGCCTTCCTCGACCAGCGTGAACGGATCGCGTGTCCAGTCCTCGCGCTTGGCTTCGACGACATCCAGATGCGCGAGCAGCAACATCGGCTTGGCGTTGTGGTCGTTACCGTGCAGCACCGCGACCAGCCCGCCTTCCTTGGGCTTTTCGGAGGTGGCGTAATAGGAGATGTCGGCGTCGCTGAACCCGGCCGCTTTCAACCGCGCGCCCATCTTCGCTGCCGCTGCGGTGCAACTGCCCGACGACAGCGTCGTGTTGGTTTCGACCAGCTCCTTGTAGAGCTCGCGGAACGCCGCCTGGTCGGGGCGAATGGTCTGCGCGGTCGCTGGCGCCGCAACCAAAGCGGCAAGCAGCAGGGCTTTGAAGGTCATTGCGTATCCTTGGTTGCGGCATAGGCCTGGATGAGGTCGAACAGATAGTCGCGCTGGGCGTAGAGCGTCGCGGCGGGCACATATTCGTTGAGCCCGTGCATGCCGCTGTCGGCAGCGAGGAAGCTGCCGGGCACGCCGTAGGTCGGGACACCGGCGCCGGTCAGGAAGCGGCCGTCGGTGGCGCCGGTCAGCATCATCGGCAGCACCGGAATACCGGGGAAGTGCTTGGCGGCGACTTGCTTCGCCGTGCCGAACACCAGCGGCGTCAGCGGCGGCGGCGGCGGCGTCGGGTTGACCGGCGGCACCGCAGTGACCGTGACGCCGGTGTTGCCCATCGCCTTGACCAGCTGCGCCTGCACGTTCGGCACCGGGTCGCCGGGGAACATCCGGCAATTGACGTTGGCAGTGGCGCGCTGCGGCAGCGCGTTGATGGCGTGGCCGCCCTCGGTCAAGGTCGCGACGCACGTCGTGCGCAGCATCGAATGCCACGCCGCATTCTTCGAAACGAGCGCGTCTGCGGCTGCGTCCTGCGGGTTGGCGAGCAGCTCGGTCATCGCCTTGCCGGTGTCGCCGCCGACGATGCCCGCCATCGCGCCGAAATAGCCGCGCGTGGTGTCGTTGAACTGCACGGGAAAGTCATGGTCCGCCAGCCCGATCAGCCCGCGCGACAGGTCGTAGATGGCATTGTCGGGGCGCGGCATGCTGCTGTGACCGCCGGGGTTGGTCGCCTCGATCCGGAAGTTCTGCGAGACCTTTTCGCCCGCCTGAAAGCCCAAAGTCTGCGGCTTGCCCTGTGCGTTGAGCGTGCCGCCGCCGCCTTCGTTGAGCGCGAACGCGGCATTCAGCCAGTCACGGTGGTTGTCGATCAGCCAGCGGATATTGTTGATGCGCGCGCCGCTTTCTTCGCCGCAGGTCAGCACCAGCTTGATCGTGCGCAGTGGTGGTTTCTTGGCCTTGAGGCGCGCCATCGAGTCGGTGAAGATCGCCGCCTGGCTCTTGTCGTCGATCGTGCCGCGACCGTAGAAATTGCCGTTCTCTTCGATCAGCACGAACGGGTCGCGCGTCCAGTCCTCGCGCTTGGCTTCGACGACATCGAGGTGCGCGAGCAGGATGATCGCCGCTGCCTTGGAGTCACTGCCATGCAACGTCGCGATCAGCCCGCCGTCGAGCGGAAACCCCGGCGGCACGAAGACATTGAGGTCGGCATCGGCAAAGCCGGCGGTTTTCAGATGACCCGCCATGCGCTGCGCCGCCAGCGTACAATTGCCGGTGCTGTGCGTGGTGTTGGTTTCAACGAGCTCCTTGTAGAGCGCGCGGAACTGCGCCTGATCGGGGCGCAAGGTCTGCGCGGCAACCGGCAGCGCCAGCATCGCGGCAACCAGCGCCGCACCCACCGATTTCAACATGGACGTCCCCCCGGAGCCAATCACGGCGCCGCCGCATAGGCGATGATCAGGTCATACAAATAGTCGCGCTCGGCGTAGAGGCCGGCGACCGACTTGCGTTCGTTGAGGCCGTGGACGCCGTTGCCGTCGGGGTCCGAAAACCGTCCCGGCACGCCGTAGGTCGGGATGCCGCCGGCGTTGAGAAAGCGGCCGTCGGTGGCGCCCGTCGACATTGCCGGCAGCAACGGCACGCCAGGGAAATGCTTGGCGGCCACCGTCTTGGCGGTGCCATAGACCAGCGGCGTCAGCGGCGGTGGCGGCGGTGTCGGGCTGATTTCGCCAGATACGCTTACCTTCATCGCCGCATCGGCGGCGGCCTTGACGAGCTGCGCGCGGACATTTTCAATGGAGTCGCCTGGGAACATCCGGCAGTTGATGTTCGCGCCGGCGCGCTGCGGCAGCGCGTTCTTGGCATGGCCGCCGTCGAGTTCGGTCGCGACGCAGGTGGTGCGCAGCATCGAATGGAAGGTCGGGTCCTTCGACACAATGGCGTTGGCCGCCGCGTCATTCGGATTGGCGAGCAGCGCGGTCATCGCGGCGCCGGTTTCGCCGCCGGTCAGCTTGGCGGTCTCGGTGAAATAGGCGCGTGTCGTGTCGCTGAACTGCACCGGGAACTCATATTGGCCGATGCGCACCAGCGCCGCGGCGAGCTCGTAAATCGCATTGTCGGGGCGCGGGCGGCTGCTGTGGCCGCCCGGGTTGGTCGCTTCGATGCGAAAATCCTGATAGACCTTCTCGCCCGCCTGCATGCCGAGCGAGACATGCTTGCCTTCCTTGTTGCGGATGCCGACGCTGCCTTCGTTCAACGCGAAATCGGCGGCGATCCAGTCCTTGTGGTTCTTGACCAGCCACTCGGCACCGTTGAACGCGCCGCCGGTTTCCTCGCCGCAGGTCAGCGCCAGCTTGAGCGTGCGGCGCGGCGGCTTGCCGGCCTTGAGCCGCGCCATCGTGTCGGTGAAGATTGCCGCCTGCGCCTTGTCGTCGGACGCGCCGCGCGCATAGAACCAGCCATTCTCCTCGACCAGCAAGAACGGGTCGCGCGTCCAGTCGGCGCGATTGGCCTCGACGACATCGAGGTGCGCGAGCAATAGGATCGCGCCGGCCTTGGGGTCGCTGCCCGGCAGCACCGCCACCAGCCCGCCTTCCTTGGGGTTGGTCGGTATGCTGAAGACGTTGAGTTCGCTGTCCTTGAAGCCCGCGGCCTTGAGGTGTGCGGCCATGCGCTGCGCCGCCAGCGTGCAGCTGCCGGCCGACAGCGTCGTGTTGGTTTCGACGAGTTCTTTGTAGAGCGCGCGGAACTGCGTCTGGTCGGGGCGGAGGGTCTGCGCCTGGGATTGCGCGGCGAGCAACGTGGCGATGACGGCGCCGAAGACGCGCGTGACTGGTGACATTGGGTACCCCTTAGTGGCCGCTTTGTGCGGGTTTATGGGGATATCCTAGGCGATGCGCGGGGGGATGCAATGCGGGTTGTGCATTGTCGCGGCAAAGCCGCGCCACGCTACCCTCTCCCCTTGCGGGAGAGGGCGACTCGCGCGCTTGCGCGAGCGGGGTGAGGGGTTTCTGCGAAAAGACAGGAAGGTAGAAAGAGCGTGGCCAAGCCACACCGTCGGCCGAGTTCGGGCGGCAAGTGCGCCGCCCGCCTCGCCGGCCGGACGGGCGCGAGTCTTGCGCCAAGGCAAAATTCGCGAAGAGCAAATTTTGCCTTGGCGCGCGCCGCGCCTCGTCAGTGATTCATCGCGTCATAAAAGTCTTCGTTGCTCTTAGAATCCTTCATCTTGTCGAGCAGGAATTCCATCGCATCGATCGTCCCCATCTGCATGAGGATGCGACGCAGCACCCACATCTTCGACAGCACGTTCTTGTCGACGAGCAGCTCTTCCTTGCGGGTGCCCGACTTGCCGATGTCGATCGCCGGGAAGACGCGCTTGTCGGCGATCTTGCGGTCGAGGACGATCTCGCTGTTACCGGTGCCCTTGAACTCTTCGAAGATGACTTCGTCCATGCGGCTGCCGGTGTCGATCAGCGCGGTGGCGATGATGGACAGGCTGCCGCCTTCTTCGATGTTGCGCGCCGCGCCGAAGAAGCGCTTCGGGCGCTGCAGCGCGTTGGCGTCCACACCGCCGGTCAGCACCTTGCCCGAACTCGGCACCACGGTGTTGTAGGCGCGCGCCAAGCGGGTGATCGAATCGAGCAGGATCACCACGTCGCGCTTGTGCTCGACCAGCCGCTTGGCCTTTTCGATGACCATTTCGGCGACTTGCACGTGGCGCTGCGCGGGTTCGTCGAACGTCGAGCTGATGACTTCGCCGACTACTGAACGCTGCATGTCGGTGACTTCTTCGGGGCGCTCGTCGATCAGCAGCACGATCAGATAAACTTCGGGGTGGTTGTGGCTGATCGCCTTGGCAATGTTCTGCAGCAGCACGGTTTTACCGACGCGCGGCGGCGCCACGATCAGCGCGCGCTGGCCCTTGCCCTGCGGGCTGACGATGTCGATGACGCGCGCGCTCTTGTCCTTGATCGTCGGATCAAGCGTGTCGAGGCGGAGCTTTTCGTCAGGATACAGCGGCGTCAGATTGTCGAAATTGACGCGGTGGCGGACGACATCGGGGTCGTCGAAGTTGATCGCAATCAGCTTGGTCAGCGCGAAATAGCGCTCGCCGTCCTTGGGCGCGCGGATCTCGCCTTCGATCGTGTCGCCGGTGCGCATGCCGAATTTGCGGACCTGCACCGGCGCCACGTAAATGTCGTCGGGGCCGGCGAGGTAGTTCGATTCCGCCGAACGCAGGAAGCCGAAACCGTCGGGCATGACCTCGATCGTGCCGCTGCCCATGATGAGCGTGCCATTATCGGCCAATGCTTTGAGAATGGAGAATAAAATGTCCTGCTTGCGCAGGGTGGAAGCGTTTTCAACACCGAGTTCTTCGGCCATGGCCACCAGTTCGGCGGGGGTTTTGCGCTTCAAATCGCTAAGATGCATGTGGGTCTGGTCTCGTCAGATGCCCGGGCGCTGTCGTCTATGGGGAATAGCGATGGCCGGGGGGAGCGAGCCGCCAGGATGGCGGCGCTACGGTCGCGATAGGCGCGATGAGGGAGGGCGTCAAGGGCCTCCGGCGGGCAGGCCTGAGGCCTGCACCCATTTGAAGAAAGGGGTGCGGGACGTAAAGCCCCGCACCCTGTCAATTACGCAACTGCGAGGCGGCGGCGGCGCAGTGCGCCGCCGATCATGCCGAAGCCGCCGATCATCATCGCCCAGCTCGCGGGTTCGGGAACCGCGGTCAGCAGGTAACCATGCTGGAAGCCATCCGCCGACGTTGCGAAACCGACGATGTCGCCATTGTCGTTGATCGCCTGTGCCGCGCCGGTCGAGAAGTCCCAGCCGGCGTAATTGACGATCAGCGTGCTGAGGTCATAAGCGGTGAAGCTCGTGCCGTCGAAATCCCACAGCGTGTGGTTCTGCGCGACCTGGTCGCCGGTGGTGTCGTCGAACGATTGCGAGAAACCGACAACCGTGGCGCTGCTGTTGATGCCGCGCGTCGTGCCGATGACGGTCCCGGTCGTGCCCAGCAACGGCAACAGATACGCTGCCGTCGGCGACCAGACAGTGCCGAGGAAGCCCAGCGTCCCCGACGTCTGCCCGGCCACCCAGCCGGCTTCGCTGATCGCGCGGACACGCGCCTGCGACTGGCCGAGCGGATTGACCAAGGTCGAGGCAACGCCGCCGGTCCAGATCACGCCCTTGATGCTGTTGCTGGCTTCGCGGTACATGCCCGCAATCTGGCCGCTGTTGTTGTTGGCAACCGCGATGCTGTTGACCGAACCGGCAATCGCCGCGAGTTCAGTCCCGACGCCACCGTTCCACACGGCCGCGCGCTGGCTGCCCACGCCATTGTTCAGGAGCGGCAAATTGCCTTCGATGCCGACATTGCTGCCGGTAACCAGTGCATAGCCGACGGCGACGCCGCCGTTGTTGACGTCGAGCGCACCGGCTGCGGCGAAGCCGGCGACGCTGCCCAGCTGCGTGATGCCGCCGGTGGTCGCCAGCGCGGCGCGATCGTCAAGCCCGGCACCCTGCACGGTGGCTGCGGCCACACCCGAATCGTTGACGCCGCGCGTCACGAAATTGGTGCCGCCCGACAGCGTCGGCAGCGGCGTGACGCCGCCATCAAGCCGCACGCCCGAGTTTGCGCTCTGACCGCCAGCTTCACCGACAATGGTGCCGTTCCCACTGATCGCGCGCGCCACGGTCGATTGTGTCCCCGGTGCCAGCCCGAGATCGATAATCTTGTACTGCCGCACGGCAAGTGCCGGCGCCGCAGACGCGAGCAATGCCGCGGCCAAAGCCACGGCTGTAAACTGAATCTTCATGATTTTCCCCTGTTTGACAATGACTTGCAGTGTAGTGACAGGCCGCGTGCCGTCAACCGCCAATTCGTCGCACAGCGATGTTTCAGTCGGGTTTCACGACGACCAGAATAACGATGATGATGATCAGCAACGCCGGCACTTCGTTGAGCAGGCGCAGCCGGCGCTCGGTATAGGGGCGCTCCCCGCGCGCCAGTTTTTTGGCGGTCACCACGGCCCAGTGATAATAGCCGGTGAGCAGCACGACAAAGCCAAATTTCGCCCAGAGCCACGGATAATCGAGCCCGATGCTGAGCGCGAGGCAAATGCCCAGCGCCCAGCTTAAAATGCTCGCCGGGTTGAGAATCATCCGCCGCAAGGTCGTCTCGCGCTTGATCCACTCGGCGTCTTCGGGCGATCCCGGCGCGGCCGCGGTGTGATGCACCAGATAGCGCGGCAGGATGAACAGCCCCGCCATCCAGAAAATCACGAAAATGACGTGAAACGCCTTGACCCACAGATATCCGGAACCAAGCCAACCAATCATCGCGCGACCAACAAATGGGTGCAGGCCTCAGGCCTGCCCGCCGGAGGCCCTTCAACTTCAAGCATTCGCCCGCACCAGCGCCAGCAGCTGCTCGACATGCGCAATCGGCGTATCCTGCAAAATCCCGTGCCCCAGATTGAGGATATGCGGCCGCTTGTCGAACGCCGCGCGGATCCGTGCGATATTTTCGGCGAGCGCGCGGCCACCGGCGATCAGCGCCAGCGGATCGATATTGCCCTGTACCGGCAGCCCTGGCGGCAGGATTGCGTCCGCCCATGCCGGATCGACGGTCTCGTCGAGTCCGACGGCATCGACGCCGGTCTGTGCGGCATAGGCGCCGAGCTTGGCGCCGGCGCCTTTGGGAAAGCCAATGACCGGGATCTGCGGGTGGCGGACCATCAGCCGGCCGACGATGTCGGCGGTTGGCGCGATGACCCAGCGTTCGAATTCGGCGGGGGCGAGGCTGCCCGACCAGCTGTCGAACAATTGCACGACCTGCGCGCCGGCTTCGATCTGCCCCGACAGATAGTCGACGGTGACCGCGACAATGCGGTCGATCAGCAGCCGGAACGCCATCGGGTCACGATAGGCGAGGCGGCGCGCGGCTTCCTGGTCCTTGCTGCCGTGGCCGGCGACCATATAGGTCGCCACCGTCCACGGGCTGCCGGCAAAGCCGATCAGCGCGGTTTCGGGTGACAGCGCGGCACGCACGCGGCGCACGGTTTCATAGATCGGCGCGAAGTGGTGCGGCGCCGGTGTCAGTGCCTCAAAGCCGCCGTCGAGCAGTGCCGGTTCGAGCTTGGGCCCCTCGCCGACGCCAAAGCTCAGCGCCTGGCCCATCGCGTGCGGGACGATCAGAATGTCCGAAAACAAGATCGCCGCATCGACGCCGAAGCGCTTGACCGGTTGCAAGGTAATCTCGGCGGCCGCCTCGCTATCATAGACGAGGTTGAGAAATCCGCCCTTTTCGGCACGTAAAGCCCGGTATTCGGGGAGGTAGCGCCCGGCCTGGCGCATCAGCCACACCGGCGGCGGATCGATGCGTTCGCCAGATAGCACGGCAAGCAGGGGAGACGGATTCTGGTTCATAGTCTCCCTCACCGCACGCGCCGCCCGTCGTCAAGCCCCGAGGTCGGACACCACTGCACCTCTTCAATCTGATTCTAGATATAGATTCTAGTGAAGGTTGTAGTGCTGTGGACAAAGCGCTGTCCTTGGGCATGCCCGATTCAACCCACAGCGAAAGCGCCCGACAAACCGCGCAGACTCGGCGAGTCGCAAAAACTGTCCCCGTTGTCCACAGGCACTTCTGTGGATTCTTTCACCTGTTGAAGCGCTGTGGATAAATCGGCGGCGCTGCGTTGACCTTGGTAAGTCTGGCGTTGCACAACCGGCTCCAGTGTCGCCACGCAGCGCTTATCCACAGGCTTGTGTGGCAACTATTTTTGGAGACTCCCGATTTGACGACGCGGCTGCACCTGCACCTGGTCTCCGACTCGACCGGCGAAACGCTCGAGTCGGTCGCCAAGGCCGGGCTGGCGCGCTTCGAAGGCGTCGAAGCGATCAAGCATTTCTGGCCGATGGTGCGCTCCGAAGGCCATCTCGAACGCGTTCTCGACGAAGTCGCCAAGCGCCCCGGGCTGGTGCTCTACACTTTGGTCAATGGCGGCGTCCGCAACCTGCTCGAATCACGCTGCATCGCACTCGGCCTGCCGTTCGTCTCGGCGCTCGACCCCACCATCAACGCGCTATCGCTGCTGCTCGGCCAAACCGCCACCACGCGCCCCGGCCGCCAGCACATCATGGATGCCGCCTATTTCCGCCGCGTTGATGCCATCAACTACACGATGGCGCACGATGACGGCGCCGGGCAGGACGACTGGAACGAAGCCGACATCGTGCTCATCGGCGTGTCGCGTTCGTCCAAGACCCCGACCTCGATCTACCTCGCCAACCGTGGCTACAAGACCGCCAATATGCCGATCGTCACCCAGTCACCGCCGTCGCCCGAACTGTTCCGGCTGACCAAACCGCTGCTCGTCGGCCTCACCACCTCGACCGATCGCCTCGTCGCCGTCCGCCGCAACCGCTTGCTGACGATGGGTCAGACCCCCGATACCGACTATGTCGACAATGATGTCGTCGCCGCCGAAGTCGCCTTCGCGCGCCGGCTGTTCGCCGACCATGATATCCCGGTCATCGATGTGACCCGCCGGTCGATCGAGGAAACCGCCGCCGCAATCATCAACCTCGTGCAGGCGCGGGAAGATCAGGATTCGATCAAGTGATTCAAGAGCCTCCGGCGGCCAGCTTGAAGCTGGACACTATGATTCTGGCCTCTCAGTCATCGGCGCGGCGCGCTATGTTGAGCGCGGCGGGAGTCGCGTTCGAAGCCGTATCTCCCAACGTTGATGAAGAAGGCATCCGCGACGCACTACTGGCGCGTGGTGCGCCGCCGCGCGACATCGCCGACGCCCTCGCTGAAACCAAGGCGGTCAAGCTGTCACGGCGATTCCCAACCGCACTTGTCCTCGGCGCCGACCAAATTCTCGTCACCGCCGACGGCGAAATCCTCGACAAGCCCGGCACCCGCGACCGCGCCGCCGACCAATTGCGCGCACTGATGGGCAAACAGCACCAGCTCATCTCCGCCGCCGTTATCGCCCAGAACGGCGAAGCCGTCTGGCGCAAGATCGACACCGCCCGCCTGACCATGCGCCCGCTGTCCGACGCGTTCATTCAAACCTACCTCGATGCCGAAGCCGACCACGTCATCCACTGCGTCGGCGCCTACCGCATCGAAGCCCTCGGCGCGCAGCTTTTCACCCGCGTCGCCGGCGACCACTTCACCATTCAGGGCCTGCCGCTGCTCGCCGTGCTCGATTTCCTCCGCGCGCGCGGGGTTTTGGCCATATGAGTACCGTTCAAGGGCCTCCGGCGGGCAGGCGTGACGCCTGCACCCAAATTTTGCCAGTGCATCACAACCCGGCGTTGGCCTATGCAGCGCAGCCCAATAATCGGGTGCAGGCGTCACGCCTGCCCGCCGGAGGCTCGTAATGATTCTACCCCCTTCAGCCGGCGTCATCGGCTGGCCTGTCGCGCATTCGAAATCGCCGATGATCCACCGCTTCTGGCTGGGCAAACTCGGGCTCGACGGTGATTACAGCCGCTTCCCCGTTCACCCCGACAATCTCGGCACCGCGATCCGCGCGATGCCGGCGCTCGGCTTGCGCGGTGTCAACGTCACGATTCCGCACAAGGTCGCGGTGATGGCGCACCTCGACCGGATCGACGCTGGCGCGGCGGCGGTGGGCGCGGTCAACACCGTGCATGTCACGCCCGACGGGCTGGTCGGCTACAATACTGACGTGGCAGGGATAGCCGGGCCGATCGCGCATCTCCCGCTGGACGGGCGGCCGGTGGTGATTCTCGGCGCCGGCGGTGCCGCGCGCGCCGCGCTCGCTGTCGCGCGGGGTCTCGGCGGGCCGGTGACGCTCGTCAACCGCAGTGCTGATCGTGCCGCGGCGTTGCTGGCTGAAATGCAGGTCGCCGGCACCGTGCAGGCGCCCGGCACCGCGCTGCCGGCGGCGGCGCTGCTGATCAACGCCACCAGCCTCGGCATGACCGGCCAGCCGCCGCTCGACATCGATCTCGCGCCACTCGCGCCCGACGCCTGCGTGTTCGATTGCGTCTATGCGCCGCTCGATACGCCGTTGCTTCAGGCTGCACGCGCGCGCGGTCTGACGACGATTGACGGCCTGTCGATGCTGATTGGCCAGGCGGCGGCGGCGTTTGAACTCTTCTACGGCGCGCCAGCGCCAAGGCAATTCGACGATGCGCTACGCGCGCTATTGGTGAAGGTATGAAGGGCCTCCGGCGGGCAGGCCTGAGGCCTGCACCCACTTGTTTGGCGCTCTTCAATCGGGTGCAGGGCTCAGCCCTGCCCTGCCGGAGGCCCTTCTCTGAATCTGGAGTCCTGAAATGATCATCATCGGTCTCACCGGTTCCATCGGCATGGGCAAATCCACCGTTGCGGCGATGTTCCGGCGGCTGGGTGTGCCGGTGTTCGATGCCGATGCCGAAGTCCACAAGCTACAGGCGCGCGGCGGCGCGGCGTTGCCACTGATCGAGGCGGCGTTTCCGGGTACGACGTCGGAGCGGGGCCTCGACCGCGCCAAGCTCGGTGCGGCGGTGTTCGGCAACAAGGACGCGCTAAAGGTGCTTGAACGCATCATTCATCCGCTGGTGGGCCAGGCGCAGCTGGCGTTCCGGCGCCGCAACCGGCGCAAACCTATGGTGGTGCTTGATATTCCGTTGCTGTTCGAAGGCAGCGGCTGGAAGGGGTGCGACCTGACGGTGGTGGTTTCGGCGCCGTATGAGGTGCAGCGCGAACGCGTGCTGGCGCGGCCGGGGATGACCCCCGAGAAATTCGACGCGATTGTCAAAACCCAGCTGCCCGATGCCGAAAAGCGCGCCCGCGCCGATGTCGTGATCCCGACCGGCGAAGGAAAAATTGCCACATGGCGCGCGGTAAAGCGTCTGGTCTCTTGCTTGAGCGACCCCAAGCGCCGATATCGGAGTCTGTAGTTGCCTCCAGTAGAAGATGCGCCTTGCGTGAGATTGTTTTTGACACCGAAACCACCGGCATCATGCCTGGCGACGGCCATCGCATTGTCGAAATCGGTGCGCTCGAGCTGATCGACCGCGTGCCGACCGGCCGCACCTATCACACCTATGTCGACCCGTGCCGTTCGATGCCCAAGGACGCTGAAAACGTCCACGGCCTGTCGACGGCGTTTTTGACCGGTCAGCCGGTGTTCGAGGCAGTGATCGACGACTTCCTGGCGTTCATCGAGGATTCGCCGCTGGTCGCGCACAACGCCCAGTTCGACATGGCGTTCCTCAATTTCGAGCTGCGCCGCGCCGGCATGAAGGAACTGCCGCCGACGCGCGCCATCGACACGCTTGAAATCAGCCGCAAGAAGCATCCGGGCGCCAAGCACACGCTCGATGCGCTGTGCAACCGCTACGGGATCGACCTGTCGGCGCGCACCAAGCATGGCGCGCTGCTCGATGCCGAATTGCTGGCGCGGGTCTATGTCGAACTGACCGGCGGCCGGCAGATTGGCTTCGACCTGGCCGCGACTGCCGAGCCCGAAGCAGCAGCCGTCGAACGTACGCTCGTTCCGGCGCGCGCGCACCACGCTTCACCCGAAGAGCTCGAGCGCCACGCGGCTTTCGTCACCAAATTGAAAGACCCGGTGTGGCTCGCATGATTTTGATGTCGCAGGTCGTTCTAGAACTAGGATTTGCCCTTTGATGGGCGCATGATGATTTCAGCCTTGGCGGTGACCCGCGAGTCTCCGCCGCAACCGTGAAGGAGAACGCAATGGAAATCCGGGTCTCAGGCCATCAGGTCGATACCGGGGCAGCGTTCCGCACGCATGTCTCGACCCGATTGAACGCGATTGCCGACAAGTATTTTTCGCGCGCGGTCGGGGCGCATGTGACGCTGTCGAATGCCCCGCAGAGCGCGTTCAACGTCGATATCGTCATGCATGTCATGTCCGACCTGATCCTGAAGGGCTCGGCGCGCGCCCCCGACGCGCATATCGCGTTCGACGCCGCCGCCGACCGGATTGAAAAGCAGCTGCGCCGCTACATGCGCCGGCTCAAGGACCGCCACGGCCCCGGCGCCGATCGGACCGGCGAACGTGCTGCTGCGGCCGAACTCGACAACGCCAATTATCAGATTCTCCAGGCCGCGCCCGACGAGGCCGAGGTCGAAGCCGCCGACAACCCTGTCGTCATCGCCGAAACCCGCGTCGATATTCCCGATGCCAGCGTTTCGGATGCGGTGATGATGCTCGATTTGCGCAACACCGGTGCGCTGATGTTCAAGAACAGCCGCACCGGCGCGCACAACATGGTCTATCGCCGCGAAGACGGCACGATCGGCTGGGTCGAACCACGCGCCTGATACCAAGAATACCCGAAGCGGATTTAACATGATTACCGATTTGCTGCCCCCCGAGGCGGTTCTCCACGGCGTGTCGGCGGCGGACAAGCCGGCACTGCTGGCGATGTTGGCCAGCCATGCCGCGCAGTTTTGCGCCATCGATGCGGCGTGCATTGCCGAAGCGGTGAATGCGCGCGAGCTGCTCGGCACTACAGGCTTTGGTGGCGGGATTGCGATTCCGCACGCGCGCCTTGCCGGTCTCGACCATATGGTCGCGGTGTTTGCGACGCTTGCGACGCCGGTGGACTATGGCGCGCTCGATGGTGCGCCTGTCGATCTGGTCGTGTTGCTGCTCGCACCGATTGAAGCTGGTGCCGAACCGTTGAAGGCACTGGCGCGCATCAGCCGGCTGTTGCGCGATGCGGCGCTCGTCGAAAAGCTCCGCGCCGCACCGTCGGCCGAGGCGCTGGCGAAGCTGCTCGGCGTCGGTGTCGCCGTCCAAGACCGCGCGGCCTGACGCAACGCGCGGCCGCAGACGATGACGGGGCCGCGCCTTACCGCCAAGACCTGGACGAGCGCGTTGCTGCGCCGCGTTTCGGCGGCCGGCGACTTCGCCACCGTGCTCCACCGCGGCGATGATATCAGCGGCGCAGTCATCCTGATTCACCGCGCCCGCGACGGTGCCGAGACCGCGTTCCAGCGCGCCATCGCGGCCGACGGCGACTATCGCTGGCGCGTCGCCGCACAGGGCGAAGCCGTCGCCGACTGGGTCAAACGCCAGCGCGGATTCGACCCCGATCT